>Ga0209062_1001263_pt1 | contig 47844 bp, 48 predicted proteins | sample Coa_R2_2_FD_187158 | JGI IMG/M metagenome (GOLD analysis project Ga0209062, IMG submission 187158) | Surface soil microbial communities from Centralia Pennsylvania, which are recovering from an underground coalmine fire - Coalmine... | ecosystem: Environmental > Terrestrial > Soil > Unclassified... | reverse complement strand
CCTGACTCATCGGTGCATGCGGCTTGGAATTGTAGGCCTGGAGTTGCGCTCCGTTGCGCAACTTCAATGCCACCGTGACATGGATGGGATGCGACAACGGCAACGCGCCGCTGATGGCATCGCCGCTGACAAGTTGAGTGGCATGGCTCATCGTCGCCATCTTGTTGCTGCCGACGGTCGATGCCGCTTGAGCGGCGCCGGCCAAGCCGACCGCACCCGCGATGGCGAGCACGAGGGTCTGTCTGCGCAGATTGCGAAGCGTCAACATGAGTGGATCCCCTACGTTGAAGTTTAAAGTGCATCGGCCCGCGAGCTCGCGGCGATGTCCAGACACTGCTTCAAGGCGCACCGGCAGGGGCGAAGTCAGTCCGGGCCGCCCGAATTGCATCGCATCTGACTGTCGGATCGATCTTCCCCTGCGCGATCCACGGAAAGTATCAAGAATGAATATGTGCGGTCAATCACAATTCATGCTGCAAGTGCACAAAACGATGGTGGATTGCGGGTTATAGGTTGTGTCGCAAATAACCCGCGACCCGCAACCGACGACTCACCGAAAAAAAAAGCGCGGCGGCATCGCTGCCGCCGCGCAAGGTTTGAACGCTTTCGCTACTGGATCGCAATCACTGCACGTTCAAGGCGGTGTCGTCGATGCAGAACGAAGTCTGCAATGAGGAATCCTCCGTGCCGGTGAACTTCACCACAACGGTCTGACCAATGTACGCCGACATGTCGTTGGTGTGCTGCTGATAACCCGACGCGGCATTGACGTTGGAATACGTCGCCAGCGTCTTCAACAGCTTGCCCGCCGTGCTGTACACGCGCACGTACAAGTGATCGTAGGCAGTCGAGCCGGTTTCGGCAGTGTCGATGTGCAGGTAGTACGACAACTTGGCCGAGGTCTTGCCACTCGGAATCGTCACCGTCTGCGACACATTGTCGGTGTGCGTGGTGCCGTAACCGTCCAGATACGCATAGTACGAACCACTGTGCGGCGATTCACCGCAGGAGCTGGTGCACAACGTGCCCGCACTCATCGTCCACGGTGAAGCGGAACCGGTTTCAAAGCCCGGGTTGCCGAGCAACTGTGTGCTGCCGCCGCCACCGCTGGACACCGTCACCTGCTGCGACTTCGAGCTCTGCTTGCCATCCTGGCTGTCGGTCACGGTTTCAGTGACCGTGTAGGTGCCCGCCGCCGCATAGGTGTGGCTCGGGTTCTGCGCCGTGGACGTGCCGCCGTCGCCGAAGGTCCACGACCACGAGCCGATCGTACCGCCCGAATCGGTGGAGGTGTCGGTGAAGTTCGCGGTCAGGCCGTTCGTGGTGTAGCTGAAGTTCGCCGACGGCGTGCCGCCGCCGCCACCGCCGCCACTGCCCGCGACGTGCGAAACGAAGTTGGCGATGTTGACGCTGCCGAAGCCGGTCGGGTAATCCCAGCCCGTCGCCGCCGTTTCGCCGGAGTTGTTGCCGGATGTGACGTCATGGAAATCGGCCGAGTAATTGCTGGCCGCATCGGAATAGATCAGCGGTGCGGCAAAACCCAGCGAGGATTTCGTCGCCAGCGCGCGCGCCCAGGTGCCGACGAACAGCGGCGAGGACAGGCTGGTGCCGCCGATCTGCTGGTTGGCGCCGTCCACTATCACGATCGCGCCGGAGTTCGGGTCGCCGTCGAACGCGATGTCGCCCAAGCCGCGATGCGTGTTGCCCGCGTTCTGACCCACACCGTTTTGCCAGCTCGGCTGCGGTTCGTACTTACTCGGGCTGCCACCCGTGGCGCCTTCGCCGCTGGCCAGTTCGTTCCAGACCACTTCACCGCCCCACGTGGTGCCGCCGCTGGTGTAGAGGCCGGTGCCGCTGACCGCCACCACGTATTGCGAGTTGGCCGGCCATGAAGGCGTGATGCCGCCGTCGCCGCACTCGTCCGCGCCGGAGTCGCCGGTGGAAATCGAGAACGTCTGGCCCTGCGCCACGGCCTGCTGGAAGATGTTGTCGTCTTCCGCCGCGCCGCTCACTTCCGCATCGGTCTCGCAGCCGCCGATCGAGACGTTGATCACCTTGACGATGTTGTCGCTGACGGCCTTGTTGAAGTCGGCCGTCAAGTCGGCGTCTGAAAGCGTCGGGGTGTCGTAAAGATACAGCGATTTGACGCCGCCGCTGATGCCGACGATGTCCTGCGTGTCGAGATCCCACTCGCCATCGCCGCTGGTATCGGTGCCACCGCCATTGACCTTGACGATGTTCAGCGGAATGCTGGGATAGCCGTTCTGCGACAGGAATTTCGAGAAGTCGCTCTGGACGTTGGTCATGCTGCCCTGCGTGATCACGCCGACGTTGACCGTGGACGCCGTGGCGGTGCTTCCCGCGGAATAGATCGAGGGGAACTGCGTCGGGTTGTGTCCGACCATCGAGCCGGTGACCATCGGATGTACGCCCTGCGACTGCGCATGCGGCTTGGCGACGATGTAATTGGTGTGCGCAATGTGCACGGTCTGCAGGCCGAGCACGTTGGCGACGATCGGCTGCAAGGATGCGGGCACCACCGCCGGTTGCGAGTTGGCATACGCCTGACGGCCATCATGTGTCTTCACGCTGACGAACGAAGTCTGGAAGGCACGTTGCACGACGCCTGCCGTCGCGTCACCCGACACCAGCAGGCGGTTCGGCGCGATTTCGATGTTGGTGAAACCGGAGGCCTTGAGGAAATCCGCCACCGCCTGCGCCTGCGCCTGCGTCGGCGAATATTGCGCGGCGAATTGCGCGCTGGTCAGCGGCTTGAATCCCGGCTGCGAGATCAAGGCATCCAGCTGGTCCTTGTTGCGCAGCTTCAGTCCGATCACGATGTGCATCGGCTGCGAAACCGTGAGCGGCCCCGCAACCATGTCTCCGTTGCGGATGATGGTGGGGCGGGCGACGGCCGGACTTGCGGTCACGGCCGCGTTGGCCGCGGCTCCCGCGGCCAGACTCAAAGCGACAACAAGAGCCTTCAAACGAAAATGACTTGCCATCACAAACTCTCCCTCAGGGTGTAGAAGAAAGCGCGCCGCATCATTGCGGTCGCGTGACGACTTGCAGGTTTTCCGCGAATGCACTCTCCCCGCCCGGCAAACGTGGCACCGAGTCCCTGTTCGATTATGCAAACGGCGGCAATTGGAAGAAGCGTTGCGAGCGCGCACCGTCGCGGTTCGTTGCCGGCTCCCTCAAACCGGCAACTTCCGTCAACCTAACAGTTGGAAAATCGCTCCGCACGCTGCGTCGCACAAAAGTCAAGTGCGCACGGTCACGGTGCCGTGGTGTGACTTGCGGCATAGCCCGCGTCCCATATGGGTGTAATCGTTTTCAGATACATGCCTCGAAGGGCATACGCAAATTCCTGATTGAACTTGCGCGAACGGGCTCAATCTCGGGTGGACTTGATCAGATGTGTTTCGCGCGTGCGGAACAACCACGCCAGGATCGTCAGCAACAACAACAGCGGCGCGCCCCAGTAACAGAGCATCAACAACGCGCGCAGCGGACCGAGCGAAGCCGAGAACAGCAAATCGATCGCCGCATCCGGTGTGGCCTGGATCGCCGGGTAGGAATCACCGAACGCGGCATCGGCTATGGATTGCCCGGCCTCGCGCAGCCATGGCACTCCGGCCATCGGAGTGCCCAACACGATGTAGGTGTGCGCAAGCGGCGCCTCGGCGCGAGCAGTCCGCGCGACCGCCGCACCTATTTGCGCTTCCTGCGCCAATCCGCCGAACGTCGTCGCGTCCAGCAACAGACAGAAGAGGAACAGCACCCCGAACAAGATGTAGTAACGGAAGCGCATAAGTCGCCCACCGCGTCGAGTTCAAAACGCCGGTGAAATCCTAGCAGCGCCGCGATCGAGCGGCCGCCGGCCAACGATTCGCGCGTCTTACAGGGAAAAGCATGTCGATTCCGGTCGCCGTTGATCGTGGCGACACAAATCTTCGGCCTCTGCGCCAACAACCTTGTTGAGCCACTCGCGTATCTGCAGGCTATCGACGTTGTCGCTGTAAATCCAGCCTGTGCGCCGGCCTTCTTCGTCACGCTCGTCCTGCCCGGTGTTGTACGGCGGATCGATATAGATGCACTTCACCTGCCCGCCGTAATGCGGCAGCAGCGCCTTCAGCGCGAGCAGGTTGTCGCCTTCCTCGATCAGGTTGCCGCTGTCGGCCTCGCCGCAGGCGAGCTCCGGCACGTCGTGCAACAGACGAAACGGCACCTGCGCATCGTGCGCGACTACTGCGTCCTTGCCGATCCAGTTCAGTACGGGCATCTTTTATTCCAGAATCGCGCGCACGGCATCCAGTGCTTCCTCGACCAGAGCAGACGGCACTTTCTCGACGCGCTTGAAGGTTCGCGCACGGACGTCGATGGTGCGGGTCTGGTCGCACAACACCACGCCTTGCGTTTTCGTGCCGCTGCCCATCAGCGTGACGCTGAATCCGGTTTCACGCGACGCGGCGCCGCCGTGCGTGATCGGCGCGACCAGCAGCAAGCCCGACGCACGGTTGAAAGCGTCGGCCGAAAGCACCAGCACCGGACGGGTGCCGCGGATTTCATGGCCTTTGGTCGGATCGAGGCTCAGCTCGAGGATGTCGCCGCGCGCGGGAATGCCGCGGCTCACAGCAGTTCGCGTCCGACGGGGCGATCGCGAAGCGACGCTTCGTCGCGATGCCACTGGGCCGGCGACCTAGGACTCGCCGCGAGGCGATCGGCAAGCGTGCGCCGCGCGGGCGTCACCGAGAGCGTGCGGCCTTCGACCGTCAGCTCGACCACCGATCCCGCCTCGACGGCCATCGTCCTGGCAATGCTTTTGGGGATCGACAGGATGATCGATCCGCCGGATTGGCGCAGCGTGGCATCGAAAGACATGGCCGTGACCTGAATGTTTTACTGGAGTAAAACATTAACAGCTGCGCGTCATCGTGACAAGCAAAGTGCTGGATGCCTGCCCCGGATCAGAGATACTTCCGGGGCTGGCTCTTCACCAACATGACGGTCACGCAAACGGATCGCGCAGCACGATGTTGGCGTCGCGGTCGGGGCCGGTGGAGACGATCGCGAGTGGGCAGCCGGCGAGCTCTTCCAGTGCACGCAGGTAGGCGCGCGCGGCGGCGGGCAACTTTTCCCATTCGGTGATGCCGTGCGTGGATTCGCTCCAGCCGGGGAATTCCAGGTACACCGGTGTGCATTCCTTCCAGCCTTCCGCGTCCAGCGGCGCGTACTCGGTGCGCTTGCCGCGGTATTCGTAGGCGATGCACACCTTGAGCTTCTCCATGCCGTCGAGCACGTCGAGCTTGGTGATGCACAAACCGGAGATGCCGTTGATCAGCACCGCGCGCTTGAGCGCGACGATGTCCATCCAGCCGCAGCGGCGCGGCCGGCCGGTGGAGGCGCCGAATTCGTCGCCGCGCTTGCGGATGTGCGCGCCGATGTGGTCGTCGAGTTCGGTCGGGAACGGGCCGCCGCCGACGCGCGTGGCGTAGGCCTTGGCGATGCCGAGCACGTAATCGATGTAATCGGCGCCGACGCCGGCGCCGGCCAGCGCGCCGCCGGTGGTGGTGTTGGATGAGGTGACGTAGGGATAGGTGCCGTGGTCGATGTCGAGCAGCGCGCCCTGCGCACCTTCGAAGAGCACGCGCTCGCCCTGCCGGCGCAGGTCGTGCAGGATGCCGGCGACGTCCGATTTCATCGGCTCGACGTATTCACCGAATTCAACGGCTTCATCGAGCGTCTTTTGATAGTCCACGGCTTGCGCGTTGAGATATTTCGTCAAAACGAAATTGTGATAATCGAGCACTTCGCGCAGTTTTTCCGCGAGTTCATTGGGATAACTGAGATCGGCGACGCGCACGCCGCGGCGCGCGACCTTGTCTTCGTAGGCGGGACCGATGCCGCGGCCGGTGGTGCCGATGGCGCCGGCGCCCGCAGCCTTCTCGCGCGCCTGATCGAGCGCGATGTGATACGGCATGATCAAGGGCGTGGCGGGAGAAATCTTTAGGCGCGAACGCACTGCCACGCCGCTCGCTTCGAGTTCGCCGATTTCCTGTTTCAGCGCCGCGGGCGAGAGCACCACGCCGTTGCCGATCAGGCACAACGCGCCTTCGCGCAATATTCCCGATGGAATCAGGTGCAGGACGGTCTTCTTGCCCTTGATCACCAGCGTGTGGCCGGCGTTGTGGCCGCCCTGGAAACGCACCACCGCGCCGATGTCCTGCGTCAGCAGGTCGACGATCTTGCCCTTGCCTTCGTCGCCCCATTGAGCTCCCAAAATGACGACTGATTGTCCCATTACGTTCTCGCTTTTGCTTCAGTGCATTTGTGTCCGGACTTTCCATCCCGGTCCTGGATCCCGGCCAATCCATGGCCAAGATGGCAAAATGGAATGCTTCGAATCCCCCGCACCGCGCTGCCCATTCGTGAACCCCTCGACGACGTTGTTCTTGTGTTTCCGGATGGCTTCATCGGGTCCGAAGTGACGCCGATGTACAACGTGCCGTTGCGTTTACTGGCGAGGATGTAGACGCAGGGTTGGCGTTCTCTCACACGTTCGATCCACGTGAACGTTGCCATCCATGGCGCTGGGTCCCGGCCGATCCTTGGCCGGGATGACGATACAAATCTTCTTTCTTGCATCAATGCGCTTTCGCTTGTGATGGTTCGCCCATGTCTCTCAACAGCGGCGAGTTCTGGTCGAGCACGATCACCGCGTGGCCGTCGCCGAAGGTGTCGCGGTAGGTCTGCAAGGCGCTCCAGTATTGGAAGAACTGGGGATCCTTCGCGCTGGCACCGGCGTAGATCTTCGCAGCCTGCGCGTCGCCCTCGCCGCGCACGACGGCTGCGTCCTGCTGCGCCTGCGCCAGCACCGATTGCGCCTGCTGTTCACCCGCGGCGCGGACCGCCGCAGCTTTGTCCGCGCCTTCTGTGCGCAGTGCCGTGGCATCGGCCTTGGCGCTCGCCTGCATGCGCTTGTATGCGGCGTCGGCGGCCTCATCGGGAAATTCCACGCGTTCGATGCCGACATCCAGGATCTGCACGCCGAGCCGCTGGCGGGTTTCCGGATCGATCAGCGTGCGCAGCCGCGTGCCGATCGCGCCGTTGTCGCCGATCAATTCCGACAACGTGTGCGATAGCACCTGCGAGCGCAAGGCATCGCGCACCAGCGGCGTCATCACCTGCGTCGCCTGCAGTTCCTCGCCGGAAGTCGCGCGGTAATACGCCTGCGGATCGACGATGCGCCAGCGCACATAGAAACCCACCAGCACCGCGTTGCCGTCGGAAGTCTGGTAGCGATCCGGTTCCGATTCGGTGACGATCGCGCGCGTGTCGTATATGTCTGCGCGCTGCACGAATGGCAGCTTGAAATGCAATCCCGGCGTCAGCGCGACACTGTCGATCCGGCCGAATTGCAGCAGCAGCGCGGCGTGGCCTTCGCGCACCACGAACAGGCTGTCGGCTGCGGCCAGCGCCAGCAACAGCACGACCGCCGCGCCCAGCGTTTTCATGGCGCACCGCCTTTGCGGGAGGAGTCGGAATCGGAAGCTTTTTCCGCAGCGCTCGATGCCGGCGTCGGAGACGTTGGCTTGTGCTCGGCGTCTTGCGCTGGCAACTGCACTACCGCGCGACCGGTGGTGTCGATTACGACGCGGCTGGCCGACAACACATCCTGCATCGCCTGCAACCACAGACGCCGGCGTGTCACATCGGGGGCGACCTGGTACGCGTTGTAAACCAGATCGAAACGTGCGACTTCGGCTTGTGCGTCAGCGATGACGTGCGTCTTGTAGATTTGCGCATCGGCGCGCAACTGCGCGGCCTGCGCGCGCGCGTCGGCCAGTGTCTTGGAGGCCGCAGCCTGCGCCTCGCTTTCCGCACGCTGTGCATCCTGACGCGCATTGCCGATGTCTTCATACGCTTCGCGCACTTCCTGAGGCACGGAAACGCTCTGAATGCCGACTTCGCTCACCGCGATGCCGCTGCCGTAACCATCCAGTGCGCGTTGCAGGGTGCTGCGGATGCGGTCGGTGAGCGCGGCGTCGCTCTTGGCCATCAGTTCCGACAAGGTTTGCGAGCCGATCTGCGCGCGCACCGCAGAGAGCGTGGCCTGACGCATCGCGTCTTCGGGATCGCGCACCGCGAACAGGAAACGGCGCGCGTCGCTGATGCGGTATTGCACGTAGAAATCCACCAGCGCGATCTGATCGTCGCGCGTCAGCATGCGCATCTGGTCGCTGACTGTGCGTGCGCGGCCGGTGTCCACCTTGATCACCTGCGCCAACGGCCGCGGCAGATGCACGTGCAACCCCGGCGCGAGCGTGCGTCGGTATTGCCCGAATTGCAGCACGATGCCGGTTTCCCGTGCGTCGATCAGCGTGCACGAACCGAATGCGAACCACAGCACGATAGCCGCGACGATCAGCGCCAGCAGCCCCGCTGGCCCACTGCCGAACGGGCCGAGGCTCCGGCGCAGACGGCGCAGTTGCGCTTCCAGATCGAAACCGTCACCGGGCCGATTGGGTCGGTTGCCGGGACGTTGGCCAGTGCCCCAGGGTTCGTTCGGCTCGCGCGGTTTTTCGCCGGGCTCTTTCCAGGGCATGGTTCGACATTCGATGGGAGGCGCGCAGCCAAGGCGCAAACGGGTGCAAGTTTACCTCACGCTGCCACGTGGCGCGCCGATTCAATCTGGCGCGTGTTCCAGCAGCGTCTTGAGATACCGCGCGTCGCTGCGCAGCTCGCCGGCCAGCGGCGCCAGCATCGCGCGCGGCGCGTCGATCGCCAGCGTCCAGCCGTGCTCATCGTAGTGTTCGCCCGTGACAGCGCCAAGTTCGATCAGTTTGGCGCGCAACCGCCCGGCTTCGTGCGGCAGGCGCAGTTCGGAGCGCACCCGCCCGCCGGAGAGCCGCTCGCCGACGGCCCCGCGCAGAGAGTCCAGACCTTCACCGGTAGTGGCGGAAATCCAGACGCGCGAAGGCGAGTTCTCCGCGTCGCGATCGATGCGCGATCGACTCTGCCCGTCTCCATTCAACACATCGACCTTGTTGAAGACCAGCAACTGCGGCACCTCGCCCGCGCCGATTTCATGCAACACCTCGTCGACCACTGTGATCAATTCGTCGCGCTCCGGATCGGCGGCATCGACGACGTGCAGCAGCAGATCGGCATCGCGCGCTTCGGTCAGCGTCGCGCGGAAGGCCGCGATCAGGTCATGCGGCAATTCGCGGATGAAGCCCACCGTGTCGGCCAGCACCGCCGGGCCGCAGCTCAGGCCTTCCAGCCGATGTACGGTCGGATCGAGCGTGGCAAACAACTGATCCGCCGCGTACGCGTTGCCTTGCGTCAGCGCGTTGAACAATGTGGACTTGCCGGCATTCGTGTAACCGACCAGCGCCACGCGCGGCAACGTGTTGCGCAGGCGCGCGCGGCGCTGCTGGTCGCGTTGCACACCGACCTTGTCGATGCGCTCCTGCAATTTGTCGACGCGCTTCTGCAACAGGCGGCGGTCGGTTTCCAACTGCGTTTCGCCCGGACCGCGCAACCCGATCGCGCCGCCGCGCTGGCGTTCCAGATGCGTCCAGCCGCGCACCAGGCGCGTGGCCATGTGCTTCAACTGGGCGAGTTCCACCTCCAGCTTACCTTCGTGCGAACGCGCGCGCTGCGCGAAGATGTCGAGGATCAAGCCGGCACGATCGACCACGCGCACGCCGAGATGTTTTTCCAGATTGCGTTCCTGCACAGGCGTCAGCGCATGATCGACGAGCACCAGATCGGCATCCAGTGCGCGCACGCGCTCCAGCACTTCATCCGCCTTGCCGCTGCCGATGTAGAAGCGCGGATTGGGCACATCCACGCGCGCGCTCACTCGATCCAACACTTGTGCGCCGGCGGATTTTGCCAACTCGGTGAACTCATCGGCGCGGCGCTGCGCGTCGCCGTCACCGCGCGCGTAAGGCGTCACCAGCAGCGCGCGTTCGCCCTTGCGGTTACGTTCGAAAAAAGAATTCAATTCTTGCAATCGTCCCTGATCGCCAAGATCAAAAAGCGGTCATTCATAACCGCGCTTTTCAATGCTCTCAAATCAGACATTTTCAGTTGCCGAGGGAGGCGCGGCATCAGCTTCGGGCGACCCCGTATGCGTGTCGCCGTTGCCGATCTTGACGTTGCGGCTGGGTACCACGGTCGAGATGGCGTGCTTGTAAACCATCTGGCTGACTTGGTTGCGCAGCAGCACCACGAACTGATCGAACGATTCGATCGTGCCCTGCAACTTGATGCCGTTGACCAGGTAGATCGCCACCGGCACGTGCTCGCGGCGCAAGGCATTCAGGAAAGGATCCTGCAACGACTGGCTCTTGGACATCGGACGTCCCCTTTGCTGGCTCGTCTGCTTCTTTTGTCAGTTCCGGGCGCATGCCGGTTCTCAAGCATAGCACCGCGGCTCAAGCGCCTGCCGAACGGCCCAGAAACAGGCGCAGCGCGTCCTCCGCCAGCGCGGCGCAGCGCGGGCTGTCCGGATCCAGCGCGCGCGCATCGTGTTCGCCGCGCAGCCAGGTGAGTTGGCGCTTGGCGAGCTGATTGCTGGCGAAAATCGCGCGCTGGCGGAATTCGTTCTCGTCGAATTCGCCGTCAAGATATTGCCACGCTTGCCGATACCCGACCGCGCGCAACGCGGGCAGGTCGGAATGTAGGTCGCCGCGCGCGCGCAGCCGCTTGACTTCGTCCAGAAAACCGGCCGCAAGCATCGCGTCGAAACGCTGTGCGATGCGCTCACGCAAAAGGTTGCGGCGCGCCGGGATAAGCGCGAGCTTCAACACGTGGTAGGGAAACCTCGCGCGTGTTCCGCCCAGCAAATCCGACATCGGCCGGCCGCTCAACTCGATCACCTCCAGTGCGCGCTGGATGCGTTGCGCATCGTTGGCGCGGATGCGCGATGCGGCAACCGGATCGAGCCCCGCCAAGCGCGCGTGCAAAGCGGGCCAGCCAAGCTTTCCCGCGCTCTCGGCGATGCGCGTGCGCGCATCAGGATCGGCCCGCGGCAATTCCGACAGGCCGCGATGCAGTGCGCGGAAATACAAACCGGTGCCGCCGACCAGCAATGGCACGCGACCGCGCGCCATGATCGCCTGCATCGCTGCCAATGCGTCCTCGCGGAACTGCGCCGCGGAATAAGGCCGTGCAGGATCGCGGATGTCGATCAACGCATGCGGATGGCGGCGCAACGTGGCCGCATCCGGTTTGGCCGCGCCGATGTCCAGACCGCGGTAGACCAGCGCGGAATCCACGCTGATCAATTCCAGCGGAAATTCTTCCGCCAGCGCGCAAGCCAGAGCGGTTTTGCCCGAAGCGGTAGGCCCCATGAGGAAGATCGCGGGCGCGCGGCGATCGATGGACTGCGACTGCTGCATTGGGAAATTGTAGGTGCGGCTGCGGTGCAGCTTTACACGACGGCGCGAGCGGAGTCTGATAGGCAGACGGAACGCGCAAAATCGCATCAGCGCCGGCTTGGGTTCGCAGGGGAGTCGATGAACGCACAGCACGGACTCGAGCTGGTCTTCTATCTCGCCCAAGCCGGCTGCGCGGTCGCGCAGGCCGCGATCTTCGCTTATTACTACCGCGTTTCGCGTCTGGAGCACCTGCGCCTATGGGGACTTTCGTTCGTGGCGCTGGCGCTGTATCTGGTGTTCGCGCTGTTGTCGATCGATCTGGGCGAACCACCGCTCGCGATCGCGCCGCTGCGCATGTTGGTGGGCGCCTGTTCGCTGATCGCGGCCTACCTGCAGGTGGCGCTACTGGCGTTGGGCACAATGGCGGTGCTGGGCCGGCGGCTGCCGACGCCGCGCACGATCGGCGGTTTTCTGATTGCTTCGATATTGCTGGGCGTGATCACGACGCTGTTGTTCGCCGGGCCGCCTGCGGCATCGATGCAGCGAGTGGTGTTGCGCAGCGCGTTGCGTTATGCGTTGACCGGCGCATCGTATCTGATCGTCGCGATCCTGCTGTGGAATCGGGCGCGGCGCTCGGGCTTGGGCGCGCGCGTGGCGGCGTTCGCGATCGGGGCCTACGGCGCGCAGTTGCTGCATGCACTGGCGATCCTGATCGCCGAGCGCGATTTCGGCCTGCACATCGGTTGGGCGCCCTACATCGGCGTGCTCGATCTGATCGCGCAATTGTTCATCGGTTACGGTTTGGTGGTGTGGTTGCTGGAAGACGAGCGGTTGCGCTACGAACGCGCCGACAATGCGCTGCGGCGCCTGCGCGATTTCGATCCGGTGACGGGTTTCCCCAACCGCAGGAGGCTGCTATCGGATCTGGAATCCAGTTTGCGCGCGACCAACCAGCGCACCGCGGCATTGCTGGTGCGCATCGATCAGGCCGACATGCTGACGAGTTCGCTGGGCCTGGTGGCAGCCGAAGCGGTGATGGCCGAAGCCGCATCGCGCGTGGAAGAATGCGCCCTGCCCGCCTGGCCGCGCCCGGCGCGGCTTTCCGAATCGCGGCTGGTGCAAGTGGTGCCGCACGTGCACGCGACCGGCGATCTCGCTGCCAGCGCCGACAACCTGCTGGCAATGCTGCGCGCGCCGTTCCACAGCGGCAGCCGGGAGCTGGCGCTATCGGCCAGCATCGGCATCGCGTTGTCGCCGGACGATGCCAATCAGGCCTCGCCTTTGATCGCCGCCGCCGAAGCCGCCGCGCAGCAGGCACACGATGAGGGCGGCAACCGCTTCCGTTTCTATTCGACGGAAATGAATTCGCTGGTGCTGACGCGCCTCGGTTTGCAGGCCGAGTTGCGGCGCGCGCTGCTGCGCGGTGAATTCGAATTGCATTTTCAGCCCTTGCTGCAAGCCAAAAGCCATCGGCTCGCCGGCGCCGAGGCGCTAGTCCGCTGGCGGCATCCCAAACGTGGCTTGCTGGCCCCGGACATGTTCATCGAGGAGATCGAGCGGCTGGGCATGATCGAGGATCTGGACCGCCACGTGCTCGAACGCGCCTGTCGCGAGGCGCAGCAGTGGCGCGCGCACGATGGCAAACCATTGTCTGTGGCGGTGAACATTTCCACGCGTAGTTTCCAGCGCGAGCATTTTCCGGAACTGGTGCGCGCGGTGCTGGCCGCGACCGGCCTGCACCCGCGCCGGCTGGAACTGGAAGTGGTGGAATCGGGTGCGCTGGACGACATCGACCGCGCCACCGAATGCCTCACGCGACTGCGCGCGCTGGGTGTGCGCGTGTCGTTGGACGATTTCGGCACGGGTTATTCGTCGCTCAGCCATTTGCGCGCGCTGCCGGTGGATTGCCTGAAAATCGACCGCAGCTTCGCCGAGGAAGTGCTGCAGGACGCGCGCGTCGCCGCGATCGTGACGGCCATCGTCACTCTGGCGCACAGCCTGGGGCTGGAAGTCACCGTCGAAGGCGTGGAGACCGCCGCGCAACTCGCGTGGTTCGAGCAGCATGAGGTCGATCGCCTGCAGGGCTTCCGCTTCGCGCGTCCGATGGAAGCGGATTTGTGGCGCGCCTTGCAGGACGAGCGCGACACGTTGATCGCGATCGAAGCGTGAGGTTGTTGACGCGGATTGATGGGAGTTGCTAGCTGCAACCGATGGCCCATCACCCGCAACCGACCGGCTTATAATTAGACGATCGCATTCGCGCAGCAGGAGCAGGAGCAGGCCATGCCGCAGATGATGAGGGCGCTGGTCAAGCGCGAAGCCAACACGGGCATCTGGATGGAAGAGGTGCCGGTGCCGGAGGCAGGCCCGAATGAAGTGCTGATCAAGGTGGAGAAAACCGCGATCTGCGGCACCGATCTGCACATCTATAACTGGGACGAATGGGCACAGAACACCATTAAGCCGGGCTTGGTGATCGGCCACGAATTCGTGGGGCGCATCGCTGCGGTCGGTCCCGGCGTGCGCGGCTATACCGTCGGCCAGCGGGTTTCCGCGGAAGGCCACATCGTCTGCGGTATGTGCCGCAACTGCCGCGCGGGGCGTCCGCATCTGTGCCCCTACACCGTCGGCATCGGCGTGAACCGCAACGGCGCGTTCGCCGAATACATCACGATGCCGGCCTCGAACCTGTGGCCGATCCCCGATGCGATTCCATCCGAACTTGCGGCGTTTTTCGATCCCTACGGCAACGCCGCGCATTGCGCGCTGGAGTTTGACCTGATCGGCGAGGACGTGCTGATCACCGGCGCCGGTCCGATCGGCGTGATCGCCGCGGGCATCGCCAAGCACATCGGCGCGCGCAACATCGTCGTCACGGATGTCAACGATTTTCGCCTGAAACTTGCCGCCGACATGGGCGCCACGCGCGTGGTCAACGTGGCGAAGCAATCGCTGAAGGATGTCGTCGCCGATCTGCACATGGAAGGTTTCGACGTCGGCATGGAAATGTCGGGCAATCCGAAAGCCTTCAAGGACATGCTGGAGGTGATGTATCACGGCGGCAAGATCGCCCTGCTCGGCCTGCTGCCGAAGGGCGCCGGCATCGACTGGGATCGCGTGATCTTCAAGGGCCTCGTTTTGCACGGCATCTATGGCCGGCGCATGTACGAGACGTGGTACAAGATGACGCAGATGCTCCTGACCGGTTTTCCGCTGCACAAGGTGTTGACGCACCAGCTCGCCATTCGCGATTTCCAGAAAGGTTTCGATCTGATGGCGTCGGGAAATTGCGGCAAGGTCGTATGCAGTTGGAATTGAGGCCGGAAGCCGCGCAAGAACACAGCTGTCGCTCCCGGCGAATACCGGAGCCCGGTGGCGATCCGGCACCAATCTGCGTGATCGTTACTGGATTCCGGCCTTCGCCGGAATGACGAATCCGCATTCGGTCGTTCTGGGAACAATCATGACCTACGCCGCACAAGAACGTTTCAGCGAAGAACTCGAATCCATCCGCGACAGCGGATTGTTCAAGAACGAACGCATCATCGTTTCGCCGCAGTCGGCGGAGATCACCCTGCAGGATGGCCGCAAGGTCCTGAACTTCTGCGCCAACAATTATCTGGGCTTGGCCGATCACCCGCGTCTGATCGAAGCTGCGAAGAAGGCGCTGGATACGCACGGTTTCGGCATGGCGTCCGTGCGTTTCATCTGCGGCACGCAGGACCTGCACAAGGAACTGGAAAAGAAGATCGCGCGATTCTTCGGCACCGAAGACGCGATTCTCTACGCGGCCTGCTTCGACGCGAACGGCGGCTTGTTCGAACCGTTGCTGGCCGAACAGGACGCGATCATTTCCGATTCGCTGAACCACGCCTCGATCATCGACGGCATTCGTCTGTGCAAGGCCAAACGCTTCCGCTATGCCAATTGCGATACGGCCGATCTGGAGAAGCAGTTACAGGCTGCCGACGCTGCGGGTGCGCGCAGCAAGATGATTTCATCTGACGGCGTATTCTCGATGGATGGTTTCATCGCGCCGCTGGACCGCATTACCGCATTGGCGAAGCAGTACAACGCGATGGTGCACATCGACGAATGCCACGCCACGGGTTTCATCGGCGAGACCGGCCGCGGTTCGGCTGAAGTGCACGGAGTACTGGACCGGATCGATGTATTCACCGGCACGCTGGGCAAGGCGCTGGGTGGCGCGGTGGGCGGCTTTACCACCGGCCGCGGCGAGATCATCGAGATGCTGCGTCAGCGCTCGCGCCCGTATCTGTTCTCGAACTCACTGCCGCCACACGTGGTCGCCGCGGCAATCGAAGTGTTCGACATGCTCGGTGAAGCCGGAGAATTGCGCGAAAAGCTGGCGGCTAACACGCGCTATTTCCGCGAACAGATGACCGCAGCGGGTTTCGACATCAAGCCGGGCACGCATCCGATCGTGCCGGTGATGATCCATGACGCAAAACTTGCGCAAGCCTTTGCGGCGAAGCTGCTGGAACGCGGCATCTATGCGATCGGCTTTTTCTTCCCGGTGGTGCCGCAAGGCCAGGCGCGCATCCGCACACAGATGTCCGCCGCGCATACGCGCGAACATCTGGATCGCGCGATCGAGGCGTTCACAGCCGTGGGGCATGAATTGGGCTTGCTCAAGAATCAGTAATCCTCTATTGGAAGTGCGGCCATGGATGGCTGCTTGCAGTCTCGCTGCTCTCGATTCATTAATCTCTGATCTCGTACCCACTACACGAACGATCGCACAAGAAAAAGCCCGGCTTGCGCCGGGCTTTTTCGTACTGCTCGATTGCAACTACTCAGCCACCGCTGCTGCTACTGGCCGGGGCCGACGAGTTGGTGGTCGTCGTAGTCGTGGTAGTGGTCGTGCTGCTGCCGCTACTCGACTTCGTTGCCGCCTTGTGATGGCGACGGTGATGACGCACCGCGTGATGCTCCTCGGCTGGCGCCTGCTCCACCGGCGGCGGAGGCGGCGGGGTCGATTCACCCTCAGCGTTCTGCCCTTGTACCACGAGCTCGACGCGACGATTGCGCTGACGGCCAGCCGCGGTGGAGTTGGTGTCGATCGGATGATCTTCGCCGAAGCCCCTGACCGCGGTGATGCGGTCGGCACCGATGCCGTGCGAGGTGAGGTACTCGTCCACGATGTTCGCACGACGCTCGGACAACCCTTGGTTGTACTGCGGGGTGCCCACCGAGTCGGTGTAACCGTCGATTTCGATCTTCACCTGCGGATAGCGGTTCAGCGTATCCACGGCCTGATCGAGGATGGCCAGCGATTCGGATTCCGGCGCCTTCAGGGTCGGGCCGATGTTGTGCTCGCCCTTCTTCGGACGGTCGAACTTGAAGTTCACGCCGCGCAGGTCGATCACCACATTCTGCGGGCAACCATCCGGACCCAGGATCGCGCCCGGAGGCGGATTCGGGCACTTCGGCGGTGGCGGCGGCGGCGGCGGCGCAGCCGGCGGAGGCGGCGGCGCAGCGTGACCCATCTTGATCACGAGACCCACGGTGGCAAGACCATCGACCCAAGAGGTATCACCGCGGGTACGGCCGAACTGCCTGTCACCTGGCGTGGTGGTGAAACCGGCCAAGCGAGATGAAGTGGTATCACGATACCAGCGGCCCGCGATTTCGCCACGCAAGGCCACACGATCGTTGATGTTATAGAGCACGCCGATGCCCAACGTGCCCATCGGACCCCAACCCGAGCCCTTGGTCTGCAGCACGCATTGCTCGAGGTTGCCTGGAGTGCCGTTGGTCCCCGAAGCTACGCACGGATAGGTCACACCGGCTCTCGCTGCTTCACTGGAAACCGCGGCGTGACGCACCGCGCCGACGCCCGCCATGATGTACGGACGCCAGGGCGAAGCCGGATCCATGAAGTACCAGCGTGCTGCGGCGTCGACCTGGATGCTCTCCCACTGCTTGCCCGGACGCGGAGAACTGTCCTTGTAATCCGCGTTGTCCATGAACCCTTCGAGATCAAGGGTCAGGTGCGGATTCACCCAGAAGCCCACGCCAATGCCGCCGCCCGCGCTGGACTGAACCTCGCGGTCCGAATCTGGAACCACAGCACCGATCCGCGGCACGATGTACCAGCTGCCATAGCCGGTATCCGTGTTCATCGTGGTTTCGGTGGTCGTGGTCGCAGTCTGGTCGGTAGTCGTAGTTGTCTGATCCTGCTGCATGGTGTCCTGGGCATGCGCCACGGTCATGACGCCGGCACTTCCCAAGACCAGCGCGATCATCGCGCACAAGCCTTTACGTTTCATCGGAGTCTCCTTTTGTTGTATCTCTCTGCGCCCCCACCACCCCGGTGGAACGCAAATAAAACGCGTACACCTTGCTCGCAATTGCTAGCGGATTATGGTTCTTAATCCGTTGAGGCGGGCGCAGTTTAGCAAAAAACAAACAATTGACGCCAGTGGGTCTCCACCCGTTCATCGACAAGTCATGGCCGCCTTCAGACAGCGAAGAAACCCAAGAATTCTGCGACTTCCGTCGCCTCCAAACGGGGGCCATCTGCACAAACCTGAATGATTTTTCGAACTCGTTCAGGCGGCAAGTGGCCTGCGAGCGCCTTCTCGAATTTGGCCAGCAAGACCGGAATACCCTCCGAACGACGCCGACGGTGGCCGATCGGATAATCGATCGACACACGTTCGGTCGCCGTGCCGTCCTTGAAAAACACCCGCACGGCATTGCCGATATACCGTTTGTCCGGGTCGAAGTAATCTTTTGTGAACTGCGGGTTTTCACGCACCACCATCTTCGCGCGCAGCGCGTCGATGCGCGGATCAGCGGCCACGGTGTCGGTGTAGTCGTCCGCTGTCAATCGGCCGAAGATCAGCGGCACCGCAACCATGTATTGGATGCAATGGTCGCGATCGGCGTAGTTGGCGAGGGGGCCTGTCTTGTCGATGATGCGCGCGCCCGCTTCCTGCGTCTCGATTTCAATGCGTTCGATTCTATCGATCCTGTTTTTCACTTGCGCGTGCAGCTTCATCGCGCATTCCACCGCAGTCTGCGCGTGAAACTCCGCCGGATAGCTGATCTTGAACAGCACGTTTTCCATCACATAGCTGCCGAATGGCCGCTCGAATTCGAACGGCTTGCCATTGAAGGCCACGTCGTAGAAGCCCCAGGTTTTGGCGCTGAGCGCGGATGGATAACCGGTTTCGTTGTGCTGCACGGCATTCAAAGCGTGAATCACTGCGCGCCGGCAGGCATCGCCCGCGGCCCAGCTCTTGCGCGGACCGGTGTTGGGCGCATGCCGGTACGTGCGCAGCGCGCCGCCGTCGATCCAACTATTCGAAACCGCGTTGATCACCTGCTCGCGCGTGCCGCCGAGCATCGCTGTTGCAACCGCGGTCGAAGCCAGACGCACCAGGATCACGTGATCAAGTCCGACGCGGTTGAATGAATTCTTCAGCGCGTAGCAACCCTGGATTTCGTGCGCCTTGATCGCCCACCCCAACACGTCGCACACAGTGAATTTCCTGCCGCCGCTGCGAGAAGACCAATCCGCGATCGCCAGAATCGTCCCAATATTGTCGGAAGGATGGCCCCATTCGGCCGCGAGCCACGTGTCATTGAAATCCAGCCAGCGAACTTGCGTGCCGATGCAGAACGCAGCCTGCGCCGGATCGAGCCGCAACGAGGTACCCGGCACGCGCGCGCCGCCCGCCAGCGTCGCACCCGGTACGATCGGTGCGAGGTGCTCAACGCACTGCGGAAACTTCATCGCCAGCATCGCGCAGCCCAGCGAATCCATCAGCATGTAACGCGCGGTTTCGTACGCTTCGGTCGAATCGATGCGGTAATCCAGCACGTAATCGGCGAGGTCGACCAGCGGCTGATCGGGCGCGGGGCGTTGCGCGGAACGGATGTCGTGGCTCATCGGCGGATCTCTGACGGAGACAAACCGCGCATTGTGCCAGAGGTCGAACCCGCCCTCCTACCGCTTGCGGCTTTTGAAAACCCTTGCGATGCGGCCGGGAACGGCGTGTTCGAGCACGATCTCCATGTCGGGAGCGGGCAATGCGCCCTCATCGCGCTCGGGCCATTCGATCAGCACGATGGCCGCCGGATCACGCAGTTCGTCCAAACCCAGCCATTGCAGTTCTTCGGCCGCGGCGATGCGGTAGAGATCCAGATGAAATGCGTCGTGACCCTCAGTGCGATAGCGCTCCAGCAGGCTGTAGGTGGGGCTCTTGATGCGTTCGCCGGCGCCGAGCGTGCGCAACAGCGCGCGTGCAAAGGTCGTCTTGCCCGCGCCGAGCTCGCCGCGCAGATACACTACACCGCCATTTCGCACCGCCGGTGCAAGCCGTTGCGCCAGTGCGATCGTCGCCGCCTCGTCGGGCAGCTCGACGGTGATGGTCGTATCCCTCTCAGCCATCTATACGTCCGTTCACCAAGGCGCGGAGATAGGGAAACAGGTCGCTCGCAAGGGTGCCGCGTTCGCCGGCGCGCGCGGCCAGCCTCCCTGCGCGCGCGTGAATGCCGACACCTACACAGGCCGCGTCCCACGCCGACAACCCTTGCGCGAGCAGGCCACCGATCACGCCGGTGAGCGCATCGCCGGTGCCGCCGCTGGCGAGTCCTGCGCTGCTCCAGGGACACACCGCGACTTCGCCTTGCGGCGTGGCGATCAAGGTACCCGCGCCTTTCAGCACCGTCACGACATTGTGCCGTTGCGCGAGCGCCCGCACCGCGGCGAAGCGGTCGCTCTGGACTTGCGCGGTGTCGCAACCGAGCAATCGCGCGGCTTCACCCGGATGCGGCGTCAGGATCGTGTGCGACGGCAATGTGCGCGGATGTTCCGCGAGCAGGTTCAATCCGTCTGCATCCAGCACGGTCGGCTTGCCCACATCCAACGCGGCTTGCCACAAGCCGCGGCCCCATTCTTCGCGGCCGAGTCCCGGGCCCAACGCGATCACTGTCGCACGTTCAAGCAATGGGCCGAGATTGCGCGGCACGTGCACGCCCTGCGGCATCAGCTCCGGTCGCGCAGCGAGCAGCGCCGCGACGTGCGCTTCGCGCGTGGCCACACTGACCAGGCCGGCGCCGATACGCAGCGCGGCTTCTGAGGTCAGGCGGATCGACCCACCCGCACCGTGATCCCCGCCGATCGCCAGCACGTGGCCATATTTGCCCTTGTGGCTGTCGCACGGGCGCGGCGGCAAGGCGCGCGCGACCAGCAAACGCGCATCGGGCGGATGTTGCGAATACAGATCTGCGGGCAGGTCGAGCGCCGCCAATTCGCGCTCGCCGGCCTGATCCATACCCTGCGCGGTGAACAACCCTCGCTTCCAGGCGACGAAACAGATCGTCGCCGCGGCACGCACGCAGGGCTCGAAGGCCACGCCGCTGTCGGACGACAGCCCCGAGGGCACATCCAGCGCCAGTATCGGTTTGCGTTGTGCGTTGAGCGCGCGGATCAGGGCCGCGGCTTCCCCTTCTATCGCGCGCTTCAGTCCCGAACCGAACAATGCATCGACGTACAGATCCGCATCCGGCAACTCTGGTGTATTCAAAACGGGAATGCCGAGCTGCTCGCAATGCGCGCGCGCCTGCCGCGCGTCTTCCGATGCACTATCGCCGACCGCGATCACCACGGCGTGGATACCCGCTTCTGGGGCCAGAGCCGCCAGCAGAAACCCGTCACCGCCGTTGTTTCCGGGCCCGCACAGCACGCAGAGACTGCGCGCATCGGGCCAGCGTTTGCGCAGGTACGCGAGCGCCGCGGCCGCGGCGCGCTGCATCAATTCGAAGCCGGCGATGCCGCCCGCGATGGCAGCGCGGTCCAGCGCGCGCACCTGCTCGGCGGTGTACACCGCGGTCTGCGGGTCAATGAACTCCATCCACTGATCCTACAATGCGCCGATGCAATCCCGCAGTGAAATCGATTTCGGGCGACTCGCCTTACGTATCAAGGCGTGGGGTGCGGAACTGGGTTTCGACAAACTCGGCGTCGCGGGAATCGAACTGAAAGAAGACGAAGCGCACTTGCTGAACTGGCTGCGCGAAGGCCGGCACGGTGCGATGGATTACATGCAGCGGCATGGCATGCGGCGCGCTCGTCCGCAGGAATTGCAGCCCGGCACCGTGCGCGTGATTTCCGCGCGGATAAATTATTTTCCTCGAGCTGCGGAAGATGCGTGGCAAGTACTGAACGATCCGCAGCGCGGTTACGTCGCACGCTACGCGCTCGGCCGCGATTATCACAAGCTGATGCGGTCGCGCCTGCAGAAACTCGCTGACCGCATCGAAAGCGAAATCGGATCATTCGGTTATCGCGCCTTCGCCGATTCGGCGCCGGTGCTGGAAAAGGCGCTGGCACGCAACGCGGGCCTGGGTTGGATCGGCAAACACACGCTGCTGCTGGACCGCAATGCAGGCTCTTGGTTTTTCCTCGGCGAGTTGTACACCGATCTGCCGCTGCCGGTGGATGCACCATCGAGCGAGCACTGCGGCACCTGCACGCGCTGCATCGACATCTGCCCCACGCGCGCGATCACCGGGCCGAAACAACTGGATGCGCGCCGTTGCATCGCCTATCTGACCATCGAATTGAAGGATGCGATTCCCGTCGAGTTGCGTCCGCTGATCGGCAACCGCGTATTCGGCTGCGACGATTGCCAACTGGTTTGTCCGTGGAACAGATTCGCGCAACCCACGCGTGAAGAGGATTTCGCGCCGCGGCATGCGCTGGATGGCGCGAAGCTGATTGAACTGTTTGCTTGGAGCGAGGAGGAATTTCTGCGCAAGACTGAAGGCATGGCGATCCGCCGAGCCGGCTATGAAGGCTGGTTACGCAATGTGGCCGTGGCGCTGGGCAACGCGACGCCCTCACCGGAAGCGATCGAAGCCCTGCAAGCGCGCGTGGAGCATCCATCCATGTTGGTACGCGAGCATGTGACGTGGGCGCTGGCAGAGCAACAACGCAAGCGTGCAGGCGGCAGTGCCCCAATCTCGTCATCCGGACGCGGCAAAGCCGCGATCCGGAATCAGTGACTTTGGTTGAATGCACCAAAAAGTAAAGACGCTGGATTCCGGGTTCCGCCTTGGGCGGCCCCGGAATGACGACTGCAAGGTCGTCCGTTCAGCGCTTAAGCCGCCGCAACCTGTTTCGGGATCGAGCGATTGGTATGCGTGATGCGGTTCTGCGCGTCCACATACACCAGCATCGGCTTGAAGACCGCCGCTTCCGCTTCGCTCAGGCTCGCAAACGCGGCAATGATGATGATGTCGCCGGGGTGCGCGCGATGCGCGGCGCTGCCGTTCACGGAAATGATGCCGCTGCCCTCTTCTGCGCGCAGCGCATAGGTCACGAAACGCTCGCCGTTGTTGACGTTCCAGGCATGGATTTGCTCGTACTCGCGAATGCCGGCGGCGTCCAGCAGATCGCCGTCGATCGCGATCGAGCCTTCGTAGTGCAGCTCGGCGTGCGTCACCGTGGCGCGGTGGATCTTGGCTTTGAGCATGTTCAGTTGCATGGGCGTTTCCCCGCCGCAGACGCGGCGATTTCAATTATACGCCCGAGGCGGGGAACTTTGTGCAATGCAACAACGGCTCCGATCCGCGGCTTTACGGACGATCAAAATCGAAAACCAGATTGTCGATCAATCTTGTCGAACCTAGCTTCGCCGCGATCAGCGCGATCAAGCCTTCGCGCTCTCCATCCGGCGGAATCGACAAATCCTCGGCACGCCGCACGGCGGCGTGATCGGGCGCGAAGCCGGCGCGTTCCAGACGATGCGCCGCCGCCGTCTCCACCGCCTCACGCGGATGTCCATCGAGAATCGCTTCGCGCATCCATTGCAGCGTGGCGTGGATCTGCGGCGCGAGCGCGCGTTCGCTTTCGTTCAAATATTGATTGCGCGAAGACAGCGCGAGGCCGTTTTCCTCGCGCACCGTCGGCGCGGCGATGATCTCGATCGGGAACGCCAGTTCGCGCACCAGCCGCTTCACCACGAGCAACTGCTGCCAATCCTTCTGACCGAACACGGCAAGATCCGGCGCCACCAGCGCGAACAATTTGGCGACCACGGTCGCGACGCCATCGAAATGTCCCGGCCGGTGCGCGCCTTCCAGAGTTTCGGTGATCCGCGGCACGTGGATACGGATCGAGTTCTCTGCGCCGAACGGATAGATCGTCTCGACCTCCGGCGCGAACAGCAGATCGCATTCGCGCTCGGCCAGCCCCGCGCTGTCCTGCTCCAGCGTGCGCGGATATTTTTCGAAGTCCTCGCCGGCGGCGAATTGCGTGGGGTTGACGAACACGCTGACCACCACCCGGTCGGCACGCTTGCGCGCGATGTCGAGCAGCGAGTAATGACCCGCGTGCAGATTGCCGAGCGTCGGCACGAAGCCGACAATCTTGCCTTCCTGTTTCCACGCGCGCACCGCGGCGCGCAGTGATTGGGCATCACTGACCGTGCGCATCAGCCGAGGATGTTTTCGTCGGTGGGGAATCTGCCGGCGCGCACGTCATCGGAGTACGCGCGAATCGCAGCGGCGATCGAATCGCGGCCGGCGAGAAAGTCCTTGGAGAACTTCGGACGCTTGCCGGGCGTGATGCCGAGCATGTCGTACAGCACCAGCACCTGGCCGTCGCAGTCTTTCCCTGCGCCGATGCCGATGGTCGGAATCGCAAGCTCGTGCGTGATCTGCGCGGCGAGTGCGGCGGGAACCGATTCCAGCACCAGCAATTCGGCGCCGGCCTGCGCGACCGCCTGCGCCTGTTCGCGCAGACGCGCTGCGGCGTGCTCGCTCTTGCCCTGCATGCGGTAGCCGCCGAGCTTGTGCACCGACTGCGGCGTCAAACCGAGATGCGCGCACACCGGCACATCGTGCGCTGTCAACACGCCGATCACTTCGCACACCCACGTGTCGCCGCCTTCCAGCTTCACCATCGCCGCGCCTCGCGCCATCAATCGCGCCGAAGACTCCAGCGCAACCTCGGGATTGCGATAACTCATGAACGGCAGATCGGCGATCAGCAGCGCGCCCGAAATGCCGCGGGCGACCATCGCGGTGTGATACGCCATTTCATCGAGCGTCACGGGCAACGTGCTGGCACGTCCCTGCACCACCATCCCCAGCGAATCGCCGACCAGCGCGACGTCCACGCCTGCGCTTTCCAGATGCGCTGCGAAGCTGGCGTCGTAGCAGGTCAGCGCCACGATCTTCTCGCCCCTGGCCTTCATCTCGCGCAGGCGCGGCACCGTGACGGGCTTGCGTTGCGGCGCATCGGCGGGCTGGACGTACATGGGCGACCGTTCGGCGGAGGGAGGCGGATTATCGCTGGGCGTGCGCGCGTCAGTCCATCGCCGCACAACCGCTGGCATCCACCCGCGCCAGCAACTCGCGCACGCAGCCGCGGCCGGGCACCTCCAGATCGGGCGCAATATCGTGCAGCGGCAGCAACACGAAAGCGCGTTCGTGCAGATGCGGATGCGGCAGGGTCAAGCCCGGTTCGTGCAGCATGCGGTCGCCGTACAGCAGCAGATCGAGATCGAGCACGCGCGGGCCCCAGCGTTCGCCGTCGCGTTCGCGACCGGCGGCGCGTTCGACGGCAAGCAGCACATCCAGCAGTTCGTGCGGATTCAATTGTGTTTCGAACTCCGCCGCAGCATTGACGAAATCGGGCTGCCCGCGAACGCCCCACGGCGCGCTGCGATACAACCGCGAACCCGCGATCAGTTTCGTCTGCGGCAAACGCGCGAGTGCGTAAAAGCCGCGCAGCACCTGCACACGCGGATCGTCGAGGTTGCTGCCGAGTGCGACGAAGGCGCGCGCCATCGCGGCAGCGTCAGGACATTTCTTCCGAAGACGGCCCCGCCGCCTTCGACTTGCCGCGGCCACGTCCGCCGCGACGCCGACGGCGCTTCGGCAACGCGGCAGCCGCTTCGCCGCCCGTTGCGGATCCGGCCGCGTTTGCGGAGACGGGCTTCGACAGCTCGACGGACAATTCTTCCGGGCTCAACGTCTGCACGCGCGTCCACCATTCGCCGCGCTCGCGCATTTCTTCCGATTCGGCGGCGCGCAGCAGCAGGAAATCATAGGCAGCGCGGAAGCGCGGATGCGCCAGCAGACGGAACACGCGTTTCTTCGAACGCTCGGCGAAACGCGGCTGCTGCGCCCAGATCTCTTCCATCGCGTAACTGAAGCGCCGCGGGATCGCCACGCGCGCGGTCTGCTCGGCCATTACCTGGTGCGCCGCGCGTTGCCAGGCCAGCGCGCGCTCCACCCCTTCGGATTGCATGCCGCGCGCCAGCGAATACACCTCGCCCCACAGCAGCACCGCGAACAGGAACGCCGGCGTCACCGGCTTGCCTTGCACCACCCGCGCATCGGTCCCGGCGAGGCCCGCTTCGATCAGGCTGCGTAGCGCACCATGCTCGTCGCGCGCCAGCGCGCGTGCGGTGCCGGCGAAGAGGTGTTTCAGCAAACCGCTGTCTTCCAGCTTCCGGAAACTCGCGAGGCCATGCCCGGTCATGAAGAGCTTCATGGTTTCGTCGAACAGCCGCGCGGGCGAAGCGTCGCCGAGCAGATGCCCCAGCCGCGCGAACGGCTCCGACGCGCTCGGGTCTATCGTGAATTGCAATTTGGCGGCGAGCCGCGCCGCACGCAGCATGCGCACCGGATCTTCGCGATAGCGCTGCTCGGGATCGCCGATCAGATGCAGCTTGCGCTGTTCAAGATCGGACATGCCGCCAACGAAATCGATGATGCTGTAATCGGCGATGTCGTAGTAGAGCGCGTTGACGCGAAAGTCGCGCCGCAGCGCGTCTTCCTCGATCGAGCCCCAGACGTTGTCGCGCACGATGCGGCCTTCGACCAGATGCCTGTCGCCCTCGCCTTCGACACCGGCGCCGCGGAAGGTCGCCACTTCCACGACTTCCGGACCGAACAGCACGTGCGCGAGACGAAAGCGACGGCCGATCAGACGGCAGTTTCGAAAGATGTGTTTCACCTCTTCCGGCGTGGCGTTGGTGGCGACGTCGAAATCCTTCGGATGACCGCCCAGCAGCAGGTCGCGCACCGCGCCGCCGACCAGGCACGCACGAAAACCATGTTCGTGCAATCCGTACAGGACACGCAAGGCGCCGCGGCTGATGTGCTTGCGCGAGACATTGTGCTGCGCGCGCGGAATCACGCGCGGCGCGGGCAGAGCGAGAGCGTTGGCGTCCGTGCTTGCAGGGTGCAAATGCGGGTTCCGATCGCGCCGCAGATCGCGGCCAGTCCGCTATACTAGCGCGCTCCGTGCTCCCTTCGTCTAGCGGTCCAGGACGTCGCCCTCTCAAGGCGAAAACACGAGTTCGATTCTCGTAGGGAGCGCCATGCTGGTTCACCTGATTGCATTCCATTGCGTGCATCGGCCGCACGATCCGGATATCCGCGCATGAAATACCCCCGCTCGGTGCTCAAGCGCTTCGAGTCACCCGACGAAACCTAGGTCATGGAAAAAGGCAAATTCGAGATTGTGCGCATGGGCGGCATGACGATTGGACGGGCGACCTACGAGCCGGGCTGGAAATGGAGCGAACACGTCGGTCCCAGGATGGGCGCATCGCGCTGTTCCGTCGAGCATGTCGGAATGGTGCTTTCCGGTTCGGCGACGGCAGCCTTCGATGACGGCACCGTGGTGGAAATGAAGCCGGGGGAACTGTTCTATATTCCGCCCGTTCCGCACGACAGTTGGGTGGTGGGTGATCGGCCTTACGTGTCGCTACACTTTCTCGGCGCGGATCATTACGCGAAGAAGTGAATCCCATGACTTTCGTTGTCACCGACAACTGCATCAAGTGCAAATATACCGATTGCGTGGAAGTGTGTCCGGTGGACTGTTTCCATGAGGGGCCGAACTTCCTGGTAATCGATCCCGACGAGTGCATCGACTGCACGTTGTGCGAGCCGGAATGCCCCGCCAACGCGATCTTCCCCGAAGACGACGTGCCCGCCGGGCAGGAGCAATTCATTGCCCTGAATGCGGAACTCGCCAAGGCGTGGCCGGTGCTGACCGAACGCAAGGACGCGCCGCCGGATGCGAAGGAATGGGATGGCAAGCCAAATAAATTGCCGTTGCTGGAGAGATAAATCGCGCCGCACATGAGTCCCGCTAAAAACAAAAACGCCGCTCATCGAGCGGCGTTTTTTTGTTTCATCAAAGACGTGACGGCGACTCAACCCCCACCCAGCCTCTGCTGCAACACATTCAACACGCGTTCTACCGCATCCGGATCGCCTTGCACGTTCACCACGCTGCCGCTACCGGACGGGGCAATGCCGACGTTCACGGTGCCAGTAACGGTTTCGGTGTGGCTGCGATGCAACATGCGATGCAAGAAACCGCCTTCGGGTTTGGTAGTGACCACGCTGTTGACGGCGATCTGATACGTATGTGCGGTGTCGTCACGCGCGCTGATCGTACCGACGCCGCCGCGTTCCAACGCAAGGCCCACGCGGCGATACGCGCTGTCGGGATCGTCCGCCAGCGTCAGACTGTTGCCGGAAATCGTCGCGCTCGGCGGCGCCGCGGCCGGCGCTTCGCCGGAAGCCGATGCGCCGGCGCCCAGAGAGCTGGTGGGCTGACCATTGACCGTCACCGGGATACTCGATGTGCCGCCGCCTGCTTCGGGCACCGTCAGCGCTTCGGAAGTCGGCGGCTGATCCAAGCCCGGCGGAACTTCCAGCGGCTGTTCCTGTTGCGCGGATTTGTAATCCGGCTCCTTGTGGCGGAACGGATTGTGCGAACGGATCGTCTGACAGCCGGACAACGCCACGAGCGTTGCGGCAAACGCGATCGGCACGATGAGCTGCGATTTCTTCATGGTCACATTGTCCATCATTCCGGGCAGGTGTTTTTGAATGGAACGAAAGCCGCTCTCATGCGGCGTGGGCGAACGGCAACAGCACTTCGCGCAGGCGCGCGCGCGCGGTCCCGGGTGGCAATTCCAGCAGCGGCAATCTTGGTGTTGCCCGACATAGCCCGAGTTCCGCCAGCGCCGCCTTGATCGCCACCGGATTCGGCGCGCAGTTCAAGGCCATGAGCAACGGTTGCAGCGAATCAAGCAGCGCCTGCGCCTTGCCGCGATCGCCCGCCCGCGCCGCGTCGCAGAGCGCACGAAACGCCGCCGGCGCGGCATTGTTGGCAACGGAGATCAAACCCGACGCGCCGGCCAGCATCGCCTCCATCGCGGTCGCGTCGTCCCCGGAGAGATACACAAAACCCGGCCGCGCCAGTTGCGCGATGCTGCGGATGCGCTCGATGTCGCCCACAGCCTCCTTGATGCCGATGATGCGCGCTTCATGCCGCAGCAGTTCGACCGTTTCCGGCAGCAGATCGCAGCCGGTGCGCACGGGCACGTTGTAGAGGATCACCGGCAGGCCGCCGTGCTCGGCCACTTCCAGAAAGTGCCGGCGCAACCCATCCTGCGTCGGCCGCACATAATAAGGCGTGACCACCAGCGCCGCGTCCGCGCCCACCGCCGCCGCGCGCTTCGTCAGAGCGACCGTCTTGGCGGTGGCCGCCTCGCCGGTACCGGCGATCACCGGCACGCGATGATCGACGCGCGTCACCGCGAACGCCAGCAAACGCTCGTATTCGCTTTCGTCCAGCATGTGCGCCTCGCCGGTGGAACCGGCGACGACCAGCCCTTGCGTGCCGCCTTCGATCTGGTGATCGATCAGGCACGCGAAGGCGTCGAGGTCGAGCTCGCCGCTGGTTGCGAACGGCGTGACGATGGCGCAGAGACTGCCGGTGATTTCCAAGGCTTCACGCAGAACCGGAAAGACGCGGCATCTTAGCGGTCGCCCGCGCGAAACGCCAACGCGGCGGCGCTTGCGGCCCCGCGCCGCCGGCGGCTATGCTGATCGCGACCTCACTCGAGCCAGGCCGTCGTTCTTTGAACCGTTCCGCACCGCGTCCCGGCGCCGACCATTATCTGTTGATCCAGACCGTCTCGCCCGCGACGCACTCGCCGCTGCTGGCGCTGACCAAGCGCATCGCGGACGCGGGCTGCAATTTGGTTGATTCGCGCGTCTCGACCATAGGTTCGGATACGTCCGTCGTGCTGCTGGCGCAAGGCGCGTGGGACGCGATCGCCAAACTCGAGAACGCGTTGACGCGCATCGGCCGCGACGAGGAAGTGCGCCTGGTGCATTATCGCACGCAACCGCGCGATCAGCAGACGCATCTGTTGCCGTATCTCGTCGAAGTCGTCGCTTCGGACAAGCCGGCGGTACTGGTCGAACTGATCGAGTTCTTCACCCGCCGCGGCATCAGCATCGAGCAGTTGTCGTCGATGCGTTACCGCGCGATGCAAACCGGCGCCGACATGTTCCAGGCGCAACTCACCATCGGAATCCCGGCCGAGACGCACATCGCCGCGTTGCGCGACGATTTCCTGGAGCTATGCGACGGACTCAATCTCGACGCCATCATGGACCCCGTAAAGTTTTAAAGTGCGACCTTCCTTCAATCGTCATCCCGGCGAAAGCCGGGATCCATTGTGATGATCAAAATCGGCAACAAGGTTCCCAAACTCTCGGGCACGCTCGCCGACGGCGGCGCGTTGAAACTGGCCGACAGCCAAGGCAAGTGGACGGTGCTGTATTTCTATCCGAAGGACAACACCACCGGCTGTACGCGCGAGGCGCAGGATTTCCGCGATCTCTTCCCGAAGTTCGAACGTCGCGGCGCGCAGGTGATCGGCGTGTCGCGCGATTCGGCCAAATCGCACACGAATTTCGCCGAAAAACATTCTCTGCCGTTTCCGCTGATCGCCGACACGGACGAAAAATGGTGCAAGGCCTTCGGTGTGATCCATGAGAAGACGCTCTATGGCCGCAAGTTCATGGGTGTGGTGCGCAGCACTTTTCTGATCGATCCGGACGGCAAGCTGGCGAAGGAGTGGCGCGGCGTGAAAGTGCCGGGCCACGCGCAGGCCGTGCTGGACAGCATTCCCGCCAAGTGACCCATCAGAACTTTTCCCGCAGCTCGCACGCGGCTCGCTCCATGCGCGGCCAGCCATCGCTTTCGAGATTCCCGGATGAGCGTTCACGATTCGAATAAGCGCATCTACGCGCTGGACACCAATGTATTGCTGCACGACCCGACGGCGCTGTTCCGCTTCGAGGAACACGACGTGTTCATCCCGATGACGGTGCTGGAGGAACTGGACGAGAAGAAGAAGGGGGGATCGGAAGTTTCGCGCAACGCGCGCCAGGTCAGCCGTTTTCTCAACGAGCTGATCCTGCGCGGCAACGGCAATGGCATTGCGGACGGCCTGCCGCTGGCCTCGCCTGAAGGCGTGAAGCTGAAAAGCGGCGGTGCAAATGGACGTCTTTACTTCCAGGCGCGCACCGCCAACGGCAATGGCAAGGCCGACAATCAGATCCTCTCCTCGGTGCTGGAATTGCGCGAGCGCCACCCCGACCGCGACATCGCGCTGGTGTCCAAGGACATCAACCTGCGCATCAAGGCCACCATCTACGGCATTCATGCCGAAGATTACGAAAACGACCGCGCGCTGGACGATTTCTCGCTGCTCTACACCGGTCACGCGGAATTGCCGGCGGATTTCTGGGAACGCCATCCCGAATTGCGTTCCTGGTCGGAGCGTGGCCACACCTACTACGAAGTGCAGCCGCGCGAAAATGAAATCTGGCAACCGAACGAATGCCTGTACCTGCCCGGCGAGAACAGCGTCGAGTTGCGAGTGCTCGGCAACGAGAACGGCAAGACCAGACTGGTGCTGCTGGACGATCACAGCCACCCCAACCACAGCGTCTGGGGCATCAGCGCACGCAACCGCGAACAGAATTTCGCGTTGAACATGCTCATGGATCCGGACGTCGATTTCGTCACCCTGCTGGGTACCGCCGGCACCGGCAAGACCCTGCTCGCGCTCGCGGCAGGATTGGCACAGGTGATGGATCAACAGCGCTACCGCGAAATCATCATGACGCGCGCGACCGTTTCGGTGGGCGAAGACATCGGTTTCCTGCCTGGCACCGAAGAAGAAAAGATGACGCCCTGGATGGGCGCGCTCACCGACAATCTCGAAGTGCTGGCGAATCCTGAGGAAGGCGGCTCGTGGGGGCGGCAGGCGACCAACGATCTGCTCGCTTCGCGCATCAAGATCCGCTCGCTGAATTTCATGCGCGGCCGCACGTTCCTGTCGCGCTATCTGATCATCGACGAGGCGCAAAATCTCACGCCCAAGCAGATGAAGACGTTGATCACCCGCGCGGGCCCCGGCACCAAGATCGTCTGCCTCGGCAACGTCGAGCAGATCGACACGCCCTACCTCACGGAGACCACGTCGGGCCTGACTTACGCCGTGGACCGTTTCAAGGGCTGGACGCATTCCGCGCACATTACCCTGCGCCGCGGCGAGCGCTCGCGACTGGCGGATTTTGCGTCCGAGGCGCTCTAAAGCCATGTCGCTGCTGCGGGAGTTCCCGCTTTGGGCTTGGACCGGCGCCGGGGTGCTCGCGCTGGTCGCGGGCATGGTGAACGTGGTCGGCTATCTCGGTTTCGAGCATCAGGCGATCACGCATCTCACCGGATTGACCACCTTGCTCGGCGCCGCGCTGGCGCAGCGCGACGCGCACGCGATCGGCGCATTGGCGCTGGTGATCGGCGCCTTTCTGGGTGGCGCAGTGTTGAGCGGCGCGATCATCGGCGACAGCACGTTGCGGCTGGGCCGGCGCTACGGAATCACGCTGATGTTCGAATCCGCGTTGCTGATCGCCACGGTGCCGTTGTTCGAAAGGAGGCAGATCTTCGCGGCTGCCGTCGCCGCTACCGCGTGCGGGCTGCAGAACGCCATGACCGCAAGTTACAGCGGAACCCTGGTCCGTACCTCTCACCTCACCGGGATGTTCACCGATCTGGGCATCTTCCTCGGGCACCGCCTGCGCGGGGCGGCTGCCGACCATCGCCGTTTTTCGCTCTGCATCCTGATCATCTGCGGGTTCATGCTCGGCGGCACAATCGGTACGCTGTTGTTCGAGCGTTTCGCGTACCAGGCGCTCTACGCGCCGGCCGCGCTGACGGGACTGGCGGGGATCGCCTATATCGGCTATCGCCTGGGGGCCGGCTCGGCGAAGCGAAAGCGGTATGAGCGTTGACCGGCCTCCAGCGTGCGCACTGACCATCGCTGGCTCCGATTCCGGCGGTGGCGCGGGAATACAGGCCGACCTGAAAACCTTCGCGGCGCTTGGCGTACACGGACTTTCCACGATCACCGCGATCACCGCGCAGAACACGCGCGGCGTTAGTGCGATCCATCCGGTGCCGCTGAAACATCTGCGCGCGCAACTGGATGCCCTATTCGAAGATTTCTCGATTCAAGCCGTGAAGACCGGAATGCTGGGCGACGCGAAGACCACGCGCTGCATCGCACGCGAACTGACACGGCACAAACCGGCGTGGTTGGTCGTCGATCCGGTGATGATCGCGACCTCCGGCGCGCGCCTCTTGGATCGGGATGCCGTGCGCGTGCTGCGCGATGAATTGATTCCGCTGGCCGATGTGCTCACACCCAATTTACCCGAAGCCGAGGCGTTGCTGGGAACGGAAATCCGCAATGCGCGCGAGACCGAACGCGCGGGGCGGGTACTGATCGAACTTGGCGCGAAATCCGTGTTGCTGAAAGGCGGCCACGCGCGCGGTCGCGAGGTGGTCGATTTGTTCGCCGATGCGCACGGTACGCTTGAATTCCGTCATCCGCGCTTGAAAATGCAGGCGCACGGCACTGGCTGCACGCTCTCTGCCGCACTGGCGGCTGAATTGGCCAAGGGTGCGGCGCCACGCATCGCCGCGCGCCACGCGATCCATTTCGTGCAACGCGCGTTGCGGGACGCGTACCGGCCAGGCAGCGGCGATCTGCATGTGTTGCGTCAACGCTAGAATAAACCCCACGCCGCACCCATCTGCGTTCCATGGCACTCGCGATTCGTCTCGCAATCCTTGCGCTGATCCTGCTGTTTCTCGCCTGCGCCTGGGCGGTACACCTGCGCAGCCATGTGCGTCTGCACTGGCGCAAGCAGCTCGGCAGTCACGCCACCGCGTTCGCGCCTTACAACCTCCTAATGTATGCGTTCTCGGCAGTGGCTGCGAAACCTTATGCCGATCGCGTGCGTTTCCCCTCGCTCGATTCGCTGCGCAACAACTGGAAGACGATTCGTGACGAGGCGCTGCATCTTTTCGATCGGGGTTACATCCGCACGGCCGAACGCAATAACGATGCCAGCTTCAATTCGTTCTTCAAGGAAGGTTGGAAACGTTTCTACGTGAAGTGGTACGGCGAGCCGCTGCCCTCCGCACAGGCGCTGTGTCCGCGCACGGTCGAATTGGTGAACGCGATTCCCAACGTGAAGGCCGCGATGTTCGCGCTGTTGCCGCCGGGTTCCAAACTCAATCCGCACCGCGATCCGTTTGCGGGATCCTTGCGTTATCACTTGGGTTTGATCACGCCGAACAATGCTTCCTGCCGCATTTTCGTGGACGGCCGCGAATACTTCTGGCGTGACGGCGAGGATGTGATATTCGATGAAACCTACGTGCATTCGGCGGAGAACAAATCGGATATCACACGCGTGATCCTCTTTTGCGACATCGACCGTCCGCTGCGTTGGCGCTGGCTGGAGCGGTTGAATCACCGCGTCGGCGCGTTCATGGGCCGCATCACTTCCTCGCCCAACACCGATAACGAGCCGATCGGCTTCCTCAACCGGCTGTACGCGCTGAGCCAGCGCAACCGCGAACGCAGCAAACGTTTCAAGCACGCCAATCCGCGCCTGTTCCGCGCGATGAAGTTCGCGGGCATCGTGGTGTTATTGTGGGTACTGCTGCTCGCGCCCTGGCCGATCCTGCGCTAGTCACGTTCCGACCGGTTTGGCCGTCCTGTAGGTGAACTCACAGGAACTCGCCATGACACCGGCCGATCTGTTTCAACAACACCGTCCGCGTCTGCTGGGGCTGGCCTATCGTATGCTCGGCACACCTGCCGACGCCGAGGATGTGCTGCACGACGCCTGGCTGCGCTGGGATGCGCAGGACATCGCCACGCTGGACGATCCGGAAGCGTGGCTGGTCACCGTGACCACGCGCCTGGCGCTCGATCGCCTACGCCGCGCAAAAACGGAACGCGAACACTACACCGGTCCCTGGCTGCCGGAGCCGATGGGCGAAATCGCCGACGCGCCCGATGCCGCGCTGGAACGAAAGGAGACACTGACGCTTTCGTTTCTGCTGTTGCTGGAGAGATTGAGTCCCGAGGAGCGCGCCGCGTTCCTGCTGCACGAAGTGTTCGACTACAGCCACGCCGAAGCGGCAGCCATCCTCGGCATCGCGGAGGACGCGTGCCGCCAGCGCGTGCACCGCGCCAGGACGCGACTGCGCGAAGGCCGTCCGCGCTTTCATGTGGACGAGCAGGCGCAGCGGCGTCTGCTCGAACGTTTCATCGCCGCGATGCAGAAACCCGATCTGGAAACCCTGCGCGCGTTGTTTGCGGAAGACGCGGTGGCGGTCGCCGACGGTGGCGGCGTGGCGCGCGCGATCCTGCAACCGCTACACGGTTCCGAGCGCCTGGCGCGCTTGTACATGCAGATCGCGCAACTGTCGAACAACTTCGGCTTGCGTTACGAACTGCGGACGCTCAACGGCTCGCCGGCGCTGTTGACCTGGCGCGGCGAAGAATTGTTCGTGGCGACCTGGATCGATTGCGAGAATGACCGCATCACGGCGATCCACGCGATCCGTCATCCCGACAAACTGGCGCGCATCGAAGCGGTCACGAAAGCGGCATATGGTGCGTCCTTGCATTGACGGCGGATGCCTTCCGTCCATGTCATGCCAAGCAAGGAGTACACATGTCCCGTTTCAACGCCCAGCAACATTTCAAGTCCCTGCAACCGCTGTTCGCGCTGAGCAAGCAACTGCGCGCCGGAACACTGGAACCCCGTTTGCGCGAGCTGGTGCAGATGCGCGTCTCGCAGATCAACGGCTGCGCGTACTGCATGGACATGCACGGCAAGGATGCGCGCGCCGCGGGTGAAACCGAGCAGCGCCTGTACGTGCTGCCGGCGTGGCGCGAGGCGCCGTTCTACAGCGAACGCGAACGTGCTGCGCTGGCGTGGGCCGAGGCGCTGACGCGTTTGACCGCGCGCGATCAGTCCGTGCCGGACGAGTTGTACGAACAGGCGCGCGCGCAATTCGACGAGAAGGAGCTGGTCGATCTGACGTTGGTGGTGACCCTGATCAACACCTGGAACCGCATCAACATCGCCGCGCGACCGGAAGTCGGCGATTACAAACCTGGCATGTTCAACTGATCGGACGCAGCGGTTCGATGGCGACCATCCGGTTGTATCGCAATCCCCGTTGCGCCAAATGCGCGCGCATCGCTCGCATGCACCACCGCTTCGACTGGCTGCAGCGCTTCGAGGATTGCACGCAGCCATCGCCGCTCGGTCCGATGCGCATGGGCCAGATCGTGGTGCAGGATCTGCACAGCGGCGAAACCTTCGGCGGCGCCGAAGGCTTCGCCCTGCTCTGCCGGCAAATTCCGGCCTACTGGCCGGTGCTGCCGCTGCTGCGCATTCCCGCGGTGCGGCGCCACATCGAACGCGAGACCGGCGGCTGCATGGACGGCAGTTGCGCCTTGGCCTGATCGCCCGTGCTGCAATGTGCGTGTACGGCGGCGCTCACGCGGCGAGACGTTGCACGATCGCCTCGGCAAACGTTTCGGTCGTGCCGCTGCCGCCCAAATCCGGCGTGACGCGGTCGTGCGCGGCGAGCGTGGCGCGGATTGCGTCGCGTACACGCGTGCCGTGTTCGACCAGGCCGATGTGATCGAGCATGTCGGCCGCGGCCAGCAGCAGCGCGCAGGGATTGGCGATGTGCTTGCCGGCGATATCCGGCGCCGAGCCATGCACCGCCTCAAAAATCGCCGCGGCCGAACCGATGTTGGCGCCCGGCGCCAGCCCCAGCCCGCCGACCAGCCCCGCGCACAAATCCGAGAGAATATCGCCGAACAGATTGGTGGTGACGATCACGTCGAACTGCCACGGGTTCATCACCAGTTGCATGCAGGTGTTGTCGACGATCATCTCGTTGAAGGCGATCGTCGGGTGCGCTTTCGCCACTTCGCGCGCGACGTCGAGGAACAACCCGGAACTGGTTTTCAGAATATTGGCCTTGTGCACTGCAGTGACTTTTTTCCTACCGCGTTTTTCCGCCAGTTCGAACGCGTAGCGCACGATGCGCTCGGCGCCGCGCCGCGTGTTGCGCACGATCGACTGCGCCGTCTGACCATCGGCCGAGAGCGTCTGACCTTCCGAGAGATACGCGCCCTCGGTGTTCTCGCGCACCGTAATGATGTCGATGTTCTCGTAATGCGCCTTGGTGCCGGGCATGGAGAGCGCTGGGCGCACATTGGCGTAGAGATCGAAACGTTTGCGCAATTCGACGTTCAGCGACGAAAAGCCGCCACCGATCGGCGTGGTCAACGGCCCCTTCAGCGCGACACGATGGCGCGCGATCGCATCCAGCGTATCCTGCGGCAGCAGCTCGCCGTGTTTCTCCAGCGCGGTCATGCCGGCGTCCGCGAATTCATACGACAGCCCGGCGCCCAGCGCGTCCAGTACACGCAGGCATGCGTCCATGATTTCCGGACCGATGCCGTCGCCACGGATCACCGCGATAGTCGTCATGCGCTCTTCTCCCGCGCGTCCGCGCGCAAACAAACGCGCAATTATCGGCGAAAACGCCGCGCGGCCGCTACGGTGCGGACTCCAGCAACTTCGCCAGCGTGCCGTCGCGCTCGGCGCGAGCGAGGTCGTCGTAGCCGCCCACGTGCGTACCATTGATGAAGACCTGCGGCACCGTGCGGCGTCCGCCACTGCGCTCCAGCATCTTCGCGCGCGCCGCCGGATCGAGATCGATGCGGACTTCTTTCCAGCTCAGACCCCTGGCCTTCAAAAGATTCTTGGCCGCGACGCAATAGGCGCAGAAGCCTGAGGAATAGATTTCGATATCTGGCATGGCTAGGGCTTGAGCGAGCGTTGCATCGAACCGTTGATTTTACCGCGTATCTCTGCCACATGAATTCCGGAGCGGCCTGTATTGAAAGTGCGGCCAGGAATGGCCGCTCCTGGAATTGCTTTAAGCCACGGTAACCGATCCCGCCGTAACATAAGGTGTGCCGCGATCAGGGAAGATCGCACAAGTATCGAACCCACGCCGCAGTACCTTGTCACAGACACACGGCGCCACAACGTCTCTCGATCATGCGCGTGCATCGACTGCTTCCCGCCTTCGCCTGCCTCGCTTTGGCGCTGTCCGCCGCCGCGCAGCAGACCGACGTCAGCCTGCCGAACCTCGGCAGTTCCGCGGCGGGCCTGATCTCTCCCCAGGAAGAACAGGCCTACGGCGAAAGCATGCTGCGCGAACTGCGTTCGATGAACGAGGTGTTGGACGATCCCCAGGTGGACGCCTACATGCAGGCGCTCGGTTACCGGTTGGTGGCCGCGAGCGCCGATCCGAAGCAGCCATACACCTTCACCGTGCTGCGCGATTCCGAGATCAATGCCTTCGCCGCGCCGGGCGGCTATATCTTCGTCTATTCCGGCCTGATCACCACTACCCACAGCGAGGACGAACTCGCTGCGGTGCTCGCGCACGAGCTGGCGCACATCAGCCAGCATCATCTCGAACGCGCATTCGAGGACGCCAAGAAGAAGGCGCCGTTGTATGCGCTGGCGACACTGGGCGCGCTGATCGTGGCCGGCGGTTCCAGCCAGAGCGCCGGACCCGGCATTCTCGCTTCGGGCATGGGCCTGATGGAGCAGGAACAGATCGATTTCACCCGCAAGGACGAGACCGAAGCCGATCGGGTCGGCATTGGCACCTTGGCGAAGGCAGGTTACGACCCGGAAGCCATGGCGGATTTCTTCAGCCGCATGGAACACACCTTGCGTCCGGGCGGCGGCGAAGGCGGCGACTATTCCGGCGACGCGCCGCCATTCCTGCAGGATCATCCGGTGACCAGCGAGCGCATCGCTGAGGCTAAGGCGCGCGCGCATGTCATCGAGGAACAAATGCGCAATACGCCTCAGCTCGCATCGAACACGCCGCCGGACAATTTGAGCCTGCTGCCTTTCGTCAAAAACACGCAAGCCTTGCTGCAGGCGCCGATTCGCAAGGCCGACAGCGGCGAATACGCGTTGATCCGCGAGCGCATCCGCGTGCTGTCTTCGGACAATTACAACGATACGGTCGATTACTATGCGCGCAATCTCGCGCGCGACAGGAGTTTCGCCACACCCGCGCACCGTTACGGCTACGCGATGGCGCTGGAGCGCACGGGCAAGGCGACCCAGGCTGTCGAACTGTTGAAGCCGCTGCTGGCCGCGCAACCGCAAAGCACCACGCTGCAACTTGGCCTGGCCGAAGCGGAATTGCAAGCCGGCAATCGCGGCGACGCGCTGCGCCGTTACGCCGCGCTGTCGGAGCAATCGCCGCAGAATCCGGCCATCGCGCTGGGTTATGCACAGGCCTTGCTCGCCAGCGGCAGCGCCAACGATGCGAAGACGGCGCAGGGCTTGTTGAAGCCGTTGCTCAACGACAATTCCGGTCCGGAGTTGTACCGCGCCTACGGGCAAGCCTGCCATCTCGCCGGCGACGACATTCGTGCAGGCGAGGCCTATGCCGATGCCACATTCCTCGCCGGCCGGCCGCAGGACGCGCTCGGCCAGTTGCAGCGGCTGAGCGAGCGCAAGGACCTGGACTACTACTCGCGCGCGCGCATCGAGGCCACCATCGCGCAAATCACGCCGATCGCGCTTGAAATGCAGCGCCGCAACCTGCCGCAGGCCGGCGACAAGACGGATAACGGCAATGGCAGCCAATTGGGATTCCACGCCTGTGCGGGCGATATCTGCCAATAGGCGGCTTTCAGCGCGCCGTTTTCCAGGCTGCGGCCGGACAACGGCGGATCAAAAACCCTCCTTGTCATCGCGCCGTAATATCACGCCGCTGCAATAATCGCGTCACAAGCCGCACCGCGACTTCCTCAACGCATGCGCAAACGCATCCTGATCGTCGAAGACGAAGCCTCGATCCGCGACATGGTGGCCTTCGCGCTGCATCGCGCCGACATGGAACCGGTGCATGCCGCCGACGCGCGCGCTGCGCAGCACGCGATCGCGGAGGCCATTCCAGACCTCATCCTGCTGGATTGGATGCTGCCCGGCACCTCTGGACTGGAGCTGGCGCGCCGCCTGCGCCGCGAGGAAAGCACGCGCGAAATTCCGATCATCATGCTCACGGCGCGCGGCGAGGAAATCGACCGCGTCAATGGACTGGAAGCCGGCGTGGACGATTACGTCGTGAAACCCTTCTCCACGCGCGAATTGCTGGCACGCATCCGCGCGGTGCTGCGCCGCACGCAGGGCGACGACGGCAGCGGCACGATCGAGATCGGAAATCTGCGCGTGGACGGTCCCGCGCACCGCGTGTACGCAAACAACGAGCCCGTGCAGATCGGCCCCACCGAATACCGTCTGTTGCATTTTTTCGTCACCCATCCTGAGCGCGTGTATTCGCGCGCGCAGTTGCTGGATCACGTGTGGGGCGGCAGCGTGTACGTGGAGGAACGCACGGTGGACGTGCACATCCGCCGCCTGCGCCAGACGCTGGAGCCGCACGGTCTGGCGAACATGGTGCAGACCGTGCGCGGCGCGGGCTATCGCTTCTCCGCGCAAGCGTGAACGGCAACGCCGCGAAACTACCCTCACGCGCGCGAACGCTGGCGAGGCAATTGCGCGTGCTGCGCGACGCAGCCGGCGCATTGCCAGATGCTGTGGTGCTGCTGGATGCGCAGATGCGCGTGCGCTGGTGCAATCGCGCCGCGCAGCGTCTGCTCGGTTTGCAGTTTCCGCGCGACCGCGGCGCGGACATCGCACACTGCCTGGGCTCGCCGTTGGTCGCGACCTGGCTGGCCGAAGGCGGCATCGGCGAGCTGGATGAAATCCCCGCACCGGCCGCGCCTGAAATCCATTTGTGTTTCTCGCTCATTCCGCTGCGCGATCAGGCCAAGCTGCTGCTGGCGCGCGACATCAGCGCATTGTTGCATCTCGAACAGGTGCGGCGCGACTTCGTCGCCAATGTATCGCACGAACTGCGCACGCCGCTGACCGTGATCCACGGTTATCTCGAATTGATCGAACCCGAGGATGTGCCCGCGCTGGCGCCAATGCTGGACGAATTGCGCGCGCAATCCAAACGCATGGGCCAGATCGTTGAGGATCTGCTGACGCTTTCGAGACTGGAAACGCAGCAGCGCGCCGACGACGAGGACGTGGCGATGCAGCCGCTGCTCGCGACGTTGCGCAAGGAGGCTGAAGCGCTGAGCGCCGGCCGTCACGTCATCGCGCTGGAAGAGGATGCACACTGCGATCTGCGCGGTTCGCCGCGCGACTTGCACAGCGCGTTCTCGAATCTGGTCAGCAACGCGGTGCGCTACACGCCCGAGGGCGGCCGCATCTCGATCCGCTGGCAACGCGAGCCCGACGGCGGCGCGCGCTTCAGCGTCAGCGACACAGGCTACGGCATCCCGGCGCAGCACATTCCTCGACTGACCGAGCGTTTCTATCGCGTCTCGTCCAGCCGCTCGCGCGCCACGGGCGGCACGGGACTTGGCTTGTCCATCGTCAAGCACGTGCTGGCGCTGCACGAGGCGCGATTGGAAATCGCAAGCGCGCCCGGCAAGGGCTCGACGTTCTCCTGTGTGTTCGGCTCGGAGCGGGTGTTGCCTGTCACGCTGCAATAAACCTGCATTGTTCAGCCGCGCTGCGTATCATTGAGCCGCTTGCTTCGCTGTTAGAGGTCATGATGCGCGCATTCCTGCGGTTCTCCGCGTTAGTCCTGTTGGCTTCGCCCGCGTTCGCCGCCTTCGCTGCGCCGCCCGCCCCGGTGACGAGTGCGGGCAATGCGGCGCCGCCCGTCGCGCATCCGCAAGTGAAGCTGCACACTTCGATGGGCGACATCGTGATCGAATTGTTCCCCGACAAAGCACCCAAGACCGTCGCCAATTTTCTGCAATACGTGAGGGACGGCTTCTACGACGGCACGGTGTTTCATCGCGTGATCCCGATGTTTCTGGTGCAGGGCGGTTTGTACACCCGGCAACTGACGCCCAAGCGCACTCGCCCGCCGATTCCTAATGAAGCCAACAATGGCCTCTCGAATCTCCGCGGCACCGTCGCCGCCGCGCGCGGACCGGATCCGGACTCGGCGACCGCGCAGTTCTTCTTCAACATCGTCGACAATCCGCGTCTGGACTACGTCGGCAACCAGAGCGGCATGACTTGGGGGTATGCAGTGTTCGGCAAGGTGGTCGAAGGTATGGACGTGGTGGACAAGATCGACAATCTGCCGACTGGGCCGCAGGGTCCTTTCATCGGCGACGTGCCACGGCCGCTGCCGGTGATCGAAAGCGCAGCCGTGATCGGCGAAGCCGCCCAACCCGCTGCGGAACCGGTGTCGCCCACCGCGGGGCAGGTGCCGTTCGCGCCGGAAACGAAGAAACAGAAGAAAAAAACCGCGGCGTCTGCAACAGCGTCGAGCACGCATTGAGCTCGACGCTTTTCATCTCCGACCTGCACCTCGACGACTCACGGCCGCGGATCGTCGAACTGTTCGAGTCCTTTCTCGCCGGCGAAGCGCGCAGCGCGGATGGGCTGTACATTCTGGGCGATCTGTTTGAGGCCTATATCGGCGATGACGATGACGCATCGTTGCCGGCGCATGTCGCCTCTGCAGTGGGAGCGCTGAACGCCTCCGGCGTGCCAGTGTTCTTCATCGCCGGCAATCGCGACTTCCTGCTGGGCGAAAATTACGCCCGACGAGCCGGCATGCAATTGCTGGACGATCGAACCGTGATGGACCTTTACGGCACTCCAACCTTGCTGATGCATGGCGACACACTGTGCACCGACGACGCCGCGTATCTCACTTTCCGCAGCCAGGTGCGCGATCCGGCGTGGCAGAAGATGTTTCTCTCGCAACCGCTGCCCGCGCGTCGCGCATTCGCGGCGAAAGCGCGCGACACCAGCCGCGCGCATGTTTTGCAAACCGACATGGCGATCATGGATGTCAATCAGCGTGCAGTAGAAGCCGCACTGCGCCAAGCGAGCGTGACCCGCATGATCCACGGCCATACCCATCGACCCGCCATCCATGATTTCGAATTCGACGGAACGAAAGCACAACGCATCGTGCTGGGCGACTGGTACGAACAAGGCTCGGTGCTGCGCGTGACGCCGGATGCAATCGAACTGACTGGCCTGCAAGGCCCACTGGAGAAACCATGCAACTGATCGGCATGCTTGATTCCCCTTACGTGCGCCGCACGGCGATCTCGCTGCGGTTGCTCGGCCTTCCGTTCGAACATCGCTCGCTGTCGGTCTTCCGCAATTTCGACGCGGTGCACGCGATCAATCCGCTGGTGAAGGTGCCGACGCTGGTGTGCGATGACGGCTTGGTGCTGGTGGATTCGACGCTGATCATCGATCACGCGGAAGCGCTCGCGAACCGCCGGCTGATACCGAGCGCGCCGGAGCAACATCGGCGCGCGCTGCGCTGGATCGGTGTCGCGCTGGTAGCCGCCGAGAAAGCCGTGCAGATCTTCTACGAACGCAAGCGCGATGCGGAGCGGCAGGATGCGGGCTGGACATCACGCATCAACGGGCAATTGCGCGATGCGTGCGCGTTGCTGGAACAAGAGTTGCGCGATGTCGACGAGAACGCCTGGCTGTTCGGTGACGCGCTGACACAGGCTGACATCACACTTGCAGTGGCCTGGGGATTCGTGCAACTGGTGGCGGCGGACGTGGCACCGGCAGCGAATTATCCGAAGCTTGCGGCATTCGCAGCGCGGGCCGAACGCATGCCGGAATTCCGCGCCTTCCCGATCGCCTAGACCGCGCCGAAAGCGGCGTCGATCGCCCCGCGCAGCCGTTCGACCGCAATGACTTCCAGCTCGCCGATGCGCAACTTCTTCGGTGCATTGGCCTTCGGCACGATCGCGCGTTTGAATCCGTGCTGCGCGGCTTCCCTCAGGCGCTCCTCGCCGTTGGGCACCGGGCGGATTTCGCCGGACAACCCGGCTTCACCGAACGCCACTGTTTTTTCCGGCAGCGGTTTGTCGCGAAACGATGACAAGACAGCGAGCAGCACCGGCAGATCGGCGGCAGTCTCCTGCACGCGGATGCCGCCGACCACGTTGACGAACACGTCCTGGTCGTACACCGCCGCGCCGCCGTGCCGATGCAACACCGCCAGCAACATTGCGAGACGATTTTGCTCGAGGCCAAGAGCGACGCGGCGCGGATTACCGAGCGAGGATTGATCCACCAGCGCCTGCACTTCCACCAGCAGCGGACGCGTGCCTTCACGCGTCACCATCACCGCGCTGCCCGCAGTCGGAGCGGTGTGCGCGGAAAGAAAGATCGCGGACGGATTGGGCACCTCGCGCAGGCCCTTGTCGGACATCGCGAACACGCCCAGTTCATTCACCGCGCCGAAGCGGTTCTTGAACGCGCGCAGTACGCGGAAGCGCGAGCCGGTCTCACCTTCGAAATACAACACCGCGTCCACCATGTGCTCCAGCACGCGTGGTCCGGCGATGCCGCCCTCTTTCGTGACGTGTCCGACCAGGAACACGCAGGTGCCGGTTTCCTTTGCGAATCGCACCAGGCGCGCGGCCGATTCGCGCACTTGTGATACCGAGCCCGGCGCGGCGGTCAACGTCTCCGTCCAAATGGTCTGGATCGAATCGATCACCAACACGCGCGGTTTCTCGCTGATCGCGTGTTCCAAGATGCGTTCGACGCAGGTTTCTGCCAGGGCCTTGATCGGCTCGAGCAACAGCCCGAGCCGGTGTCCGCGCGCGGCGATCTGCGCCAGCGATTCCTCGCCGCTGACGTACAAGCCGGACAGGCGTTGGCCCAGCGCCGCCAGCGTCTGCAACAGCAAGGTGGACTTGCCGATGCCTGGATCGCCGCCGACCAGCACTACCGAACCTTCGACCAGACCCCCGCCCAGCACGCGATCGAGCTCGCCGATACGCACGAGATGCCGTCGTTCCATCTCACCGGCGATCTGGGTCAGCGGCTGTACGCTCGATGCGTCGACGCCAGCGTAACCTGCACCGCGCGCATTGCCCGCAGCGGATTTCGCCGGTTGCAGCACGAATTCCGACAACGTGTTCCACGCGCCGCAGGCCTCGCACTGGCCCTGCCACTTCGGATAGTCCGCGCCGCAATCGGCGCAGACGTAAGCGGTCTTGGTCTTGGCCATCAGTGCCCGTCCTCGGCGAACAACACGCGCCGCGTGACGCCGCAGGTCAGTTCGTAGGAAATCGTGCCGGCGTACTGCGCAACGATTTCCACGGGCAGTTTCGGTCCCCATAGTGTCACGACGTCGCCCAGGCGCGCGCCGGGCGCATTGCGCAGATCCAGCGTAATCAGGTCCATGGACACGCGACCGACGATCGATGCTTGCGCATCACCGACCAACACCGGCGTGCCGGAAGCTGCGCTGCGCGGATAGCCGTCGCCGTAACCGATCGCGGCGACGCCGACGGGCATATCTTCGGGACATTCGTAGGTCGAGCCATAACCGATGCGTTCGCCGCGTTTCACGCGATTGATCGCGATAAGCCGCGTGCTCAAGGTCATCGCGGCTTGGAAACCGAAATCCGCGCCGGTCTTGCCTTCCGCGACCGACAAGCCATAGAGCAAGCCGCCGACGCGCACCCAATCGCCGCGCGCCTGCGGCCAACCCAGCACACCGGCGGAATTGGACAACGCGCGTTCACCGGACAATTCGCGAGTCGCATTCTCAAAATTGGAAATCTGCCGCGCGGTGAAGTCGTTGTCGAATTCGTCGCTCGATGCGAAGTGTGTCATCAGCACGATGTCGGGATCGCTGCTCGGCAGCGCCTGCAACCGCTCGTACAGCTCTGCCGCGCGCTCGGCGGGAAATCCCAGTCGATGCATGCCGGTGTCGAGTTTCAGCCACACGCGCAGGCGCGGCGCGGTGGGTTCGGCTTCCAGCATTGCGAGTTGCGACTCGTGATGGATCACCGCTTCCAGATTCAACCGCCGCATCTCTGCGAGGTCGCTCGGCGCATCCGGCCCGCTCAGCACCACGATGCGGTTCCGGTGTCCGGCCGCGCGCAGGCGTAAGCCGTCGGCGATGGAGGCCACGCCAAACGCATCGGCATCCGCAAAGGCACGCGCGCAACGCTCCAGCCCATGTCCGTAGGCGTCTGCTTTCACCACCGCCATCACTTTCGCGCCTTGCGCGAGCGCGCGAATGTGCGCGAGATTGGCGCGCAAGGCATCGAGATGGATGGTCGCAACGGCGCTGCGTGCCACGCCGACTACTCCAATCGCCCGACGTAGGACTCCGGCGCGTAGTTCTCGAACTTGGTGTACTGGCCGAGGAAGGTGAGCTTCACCGTGTCGATCGGGCCGTTGCGCTGCTTGCCGATGATGATCTCGGCGATGCCCTTGTTGGGCGTTTCTTTGTCGTACACCTCTTCGCGATAAATGAAGAGGATCAGGTCGGCATCCTGTTCGATCGCGCCGGATTCGCGCAGGTCGCTCATCACCGGGCGCTTGTCGTTGCGCTGTTCCAGCGCGCGATTCAACTGCGAGAGCGCCACCACCGGCACCTTGAGTTCTTTGGCGAGCGCCTTTAGGTTGCGCGAGATTTCGGAAATTTCGGTGGCGCGGTTCTCCTTGTTGCCGGGCACCTGCATCAATTGCAGATAATCGATCACGATCATGCCGAGACCATGCTCGCGCGCCATGCGCCGCGCGCGCGAGCGCAACTCGCCGGGCGACAAAGCCGGCGTGTCGTCGATGAAGATCTTCGACTCCGAGAGCAACGCGGTCGCCTGCGTCACACGCGGCCAATCTTCTTCCGCCAAATCGCCCGTGCGCAGATGTTGCTGATTGATGCGACCCAACGAGGAGATCAAACGGAACGCCAGTTGCGAGGCCGACATCTCCATCGAGAAGATCAGAACGCCTTTCTTGGCGCGTAGCGCGGCGGTCTCGGCCAGGTTCAACGCCAGCGCGGTCTTGCCCATCGAAGGACGCGCGGCCACGATCACCAGATCCTCGTTCTGTAAACCGGCGGTGAGATTGTCGAGGTCGGTGAAGCCGGTCGGCAGCCCGGTGATCTGGCCCTTGTTGGCGTAGCGTTGTTGCAGCAACGTCATCGCTTCGCGCAGCGCCTCGCGCATCGGCGCGTATTGCTTGCGACCGCGTGCACCGGCCTCCGCGATCTTGAACACGCGCTGCTCGGCGCTCTCGAGAATCTCTTCGGTGCGCCGGCCTTCCGGATTAAACCCGGACCCGGCGATGTCGCTGCCCGCTTCGATCAGCTGCCGCAGGATCGACTTGTCGCGCACGATATCGGCATACGCCGAAATGTTGGCTGCGCTGGGCGTGGCGTTGGCAAGTTCCACCAAGTAAGCCGCGCCACCGATCTGTTCGGACAGACCGTTACGCTCGAACCACTCGCCCAGCGTCACCGCGTCGCAGGGCTGCGCGCGCGCGGACAGATCTCCGATGGCGCGGAAGATCAACTGATGCTCGCGGCGGTAAAAATCTTCTTCCCGCACACGGTCGGCGACCTTGTCCCAGGCTTCGGGCACCAGCATCAGGCCGCCCAGCACGGACTGTTCCGCTTCGATCGAATGCGGCGGCACGCGCAGCGTATCGACGCGCGCGGCGGATTTGCGTTCGGGCAGGATGGCGCTCACGTCGCGCTGCGATCCCCTGGATTCGGCATGCGCGGCATGATACGCGCGTGCGTCTCAAGTGCCGATACAACAAAGCTGTGGAAATCTTGTTACTAGATCCGGCTCGCTCGCATCGCCATCGCTTGCTCAAATGTCGCCGACCCAAAGGGCCAGCATCACCGCCGTCGCTAAAAGCGACGGTAAAGCAACCATTGTCAGTTCTATTACTCGAACCTTTGGGCGCGGGGAAGGAAGCGCTCGGTATGCGGGGACAGCGAGTGCAACAGCGATGAGTGAAAGGAATCCCGCAATGATGAGCGCGAAAAAATAGATGCCGAGAATCGGCAGACCGCAGACAAAGCCGTGAGCTTTCCGTTGCGCTGCTGCATCAGTATTCCCGGCAAAATACGCCTAGAGCGGAGCGCCGACGAATGCAAGAGCGGTGAGGCACAACGAAATGCCACGCTTCATGAGTTCTCCTCCCATGCATGAACCGGCGCCAATTTAACAGCGCAGGCCATGGATGGCCGTCTCGAAGCGAGCTTCCGCGTGCGCGGGAAAGGCGCGACTGTTTAGCACAGGGACGTGCG
>Ga0209062_1001257_pt1 | contig 48005 bp, 40 predicted proteins | sample Coa_R2_2_FD_187158 | JGI IMG/M metagenome (GOLD analysis project Ga0209062, IMG submission 187158) | Surface soil microbial communities from Centralia Pennsylvania, which are recovering from an underground coalmine fire - Coalmine... | ecosystem: Environmental > Terrestrial > Soil > Unclassified... | reverse complement strand
GCCCCTCCGCTCCAGCGCATCCCAGGCCAACCGCAACCATCCCCAAGGTGGGGCCAAATCAGGCCATCGCAGTGGGGCCACTCCAGATTGACGAAATCACTCAATCCCCAACTACGCGTGGAACGCCGTCGGCGATGTCCTCGGGCAGCTCAGTCTTCCTGGTTGGAAAGCCAGGGCCCCCGTCACAGGATGTCGAGGGCGTCCTCCTCTGAACCAACGGCCGGCTGAACAGTCGTCGCGGCTTCATCCGTCGGAGTCGCGAGTGCCTCAACAACCGGACCGCGTTGCCGTCGTGCGCCCTGAACCGTGACCTGCTGCGACTTCGCGAGGGCGAGGATCTTGTCCAACGGGGCAAACTGCTGGTTCTCCTCCGTGCTGAAGTATGCCCACTTGGTCGCGCGCGACACGCCGACGAACAAGAGCCGCTCGATGCGATCCCTCGACATCGTTGGGAACGACCCAGGCACTAGGCGTGGCATAAGAACCGCATCGAACGTCAGCCCCTTGGCGGAGTGGTACGTGAGCAGTTTCGGGGCATCTGATCCGAAATCCGCACCCTCCTGGGTCTCGACTGTCAACCCCGCTTCGGCGAGCGCTGTCGTAAATCCGAAGACCTGCCTGCGCATCGGCATCAGAATCGCTACCCGATCCCCACGTCGTTGGCGAATCTGAACGAGCTCAATGAGCCGACGCCGCTCATCCTTGAAGTCGCGAGCGAAGTACACGAGTGGCGTCTCACGCTCCACGACGGGCGTCTTCGTCTGCGCCCTCAAGTCGCGACCTTCCTCCGGGTCCTCGACCAGCGCGGAGGCGACGGCCGCGACGTACGGGCTACATCTGAGTGCGTCGAGCAAGGCGAGGTTTCGTTTTCGCAGCCCAAGCTGCCGTAGGATTGCGCGCTCGTCGGCGCCGCCATCGTAAATCTGCTGCTTCTGATCGATGCAAACAGTGACGTGCTTCGAGATACCACACAGAAGCCCAAACACGTGCTCGTCCAAATCCTGCCCTTCATCAACAAGCACGAAATCGTACAACGCCGGCGGGCGAATCGCCTTAACGTGATCCGCAACGGCTCGGCGAATGGCCGGGAAGTCCGGCTCATTGTCCGTTCGACCGAAGCGTTGACTCGTCGCTGGGCGGGTCCGCTCAGGCCCTAGGTGGCGGCGGTGGTAGTCGCGGCACCAAGAATCGATCGTCGACACAGACGATTCAGGGATATCGAGGAGGCTCAAGGCGGATCTGATGTACCTCTTAAGCACGTTGGTGAACACGAAGATGTGAAACCGCGCGGGAGTTATCCGAAACCGATCGCGGAGAGATGCGCAGCGATGGAGCAAGACTTGCGTCTTTCCCGAGCCCGGCCCCCCGATAATGAGCCGATGTTCCGTCGGCGGCAGTTCGACAGCCCGAATTTGCTCCGCGGTCAACTGATCTCGCGGTATCAGCCAGCTCATAACGACGCCCGTACGAGGGATCCACGCACGTCCGGGAGCAATCCGCCAGTCGGTCCATCGGCCGGCCCCAGACCGGCTTTCCTCCTTCGACGTTCGCGATCGCAGGCGTCGAAGAACTCCGGGTCCGGCATCAATTGGCCCACAGCAGCAGCCCAACTCAAGTTGAAGTCGTCCATCGCGGCAGGCGCCGCAAACTTTGCTCTGGCTTCTTTGAAGAGGTCATCACGATCACCGAGCCTGCCCTCTGCAGCCGCAACCTGGCCCGCGAGGACAAGGTAGGCAGCATCGCGGCTGCGCTGCAGAACCTCCGTGATCGTGTTGTGAGCGGCTTTGTACTCTCCGCGCCCGAACTGAGCTAGCGCAAGATTGAAAAGCGGCGCGACCCAGCCGGAAACGCCGGCGGCTTCGCGATAGAACTTTTCCTGACGGGAGGCATCACCCAGCTCGCCGCAGATGATCCCCATGTTGTTCAAGATGCCTACGTCCGGACTGCCCTTCATTCTTAAGGCGCGCCGCAGGTACTCGAGCGCCTTTTCGCGATGCCCAAGCTCTCGATAGCCGTCCGCAAGTTCCACGAGGGTGTCTAAAATCTGCTCAGATGGAACTTCGCGGTTCCGGAGCGCTTCCTCCCGCTCGTCGATACGAAGGCGTTCGCGCTGCGGATTGCTTACGTGCGTCAGCGGATTCTCGATCACAAGCTTGAACGGATCCGCGCTATCGTTATCGACCAGACGCAGATCGAGCGTGAGGACGTGATTTTCGTCGAGCTCGCATTTCAAAAGCAGCGCATCGCCTTTGTTGACGGGCCCCGGAATGTCCCAAATGCCTGAAAACAATGGTCGCTGCCTATCCCCGCTCCCGCCAACGATCTCGACCCGTAGGCGGCACGGCTCGAACAGGGTCGTCTCCGGCACCGCCAGCTCACACCGCGAGCAGCCATGTCCGTCACGCGCGGGCAAACGCGTGCCGCGGCGAATTAGGGGAATGAGGCCGCCGGAAGTCTTGATGGCTATGTCGTCGTGCGCTGCCGGCTGGAACACCCCGCGCCCGAGGGTCGAGAGCATTAGCGCATGGTACGCGGCGCCGCGTGCAACCGCGGTCTGCACATCGACCGGGTCGCTATAGGTCAACACCGTACCGCGGGAGAACTGGCCGCGGATCGCCGTCGAGATCTGCGGGATGAGGCTACTGCCGCCGATTAGAAGACAGAGATCGATGTCGTCCGGCTTGAGCGCTGCCCGTTCCAGAGCGTCTGTGATGGGCGCAAAGATGGAGCACGACACGCGGTACTCACCCTCGACCGGATACAGCAAGTCGGTGTCAAGGAACGGCGTGAGAAGCCTCTCGAACTCCGCTGCCGTGAGGCGAGGCGATTGCAGGGTTAGCTCGCGCGAACTGACGCGGAACCGGTGGAGGCCCGGCTGCACTTTGACAACGCGCGCCCTGTCCGCCCCGGCATACTTGCCGAACGACTCCAGTCGCCGAATCTCGCTGCACAGTCCGATCTTCAGCGCTTCCGCAACGCTCAACAAGGCAGGCTCGACGAAGTTCTTCTTGTCGTCGAAACTCAAGTCGAACGGCGTGATTCCGTTCTGCTCGACGACCTGTCGCACGAGGACCTCGTGAACGATTGCCGCGTCGATGTCGCCGCCGCCGAGCCGGTGGTATCTGGAGATGGCGAGTGGCGAAATTGTTGGCTGCTGTCGCGGCCCGTCGAACCCGACCTCGAAGACCGCTACATCGCACGTGCCTCCGCCGAAGTCAAAGACCAGCAACCGTCTGGCGCCAGACTGGCGCGTGAAAGCGCCAGATGGTTGACTGACGATGTAGTCGAGGAATGCGGCAACTGGCTCGTCAAGCAGATCGCCGGGCTCGAGGCTCATGCCGGCACGCCGCGCAGCTTCAAGTGTGTCGCGTCGTTGCGCCGATTGGAATGATGCAGGGACCGTTACCACTGTGCGCGCCGGCGTTGTTGGATCGTCCGAAATAGCCGCGTTCCGCAGAAAGCGCAGAACGTGGGCCGCGATGTCTGCCGGAGATCGAAACCCCTCCGGTGCGCGGTGATAGGTGCGTCGCAGGCCGATCTCATTCTTGCAGTCGAAGAAGAGATTCTTGTTCTGCCGAAGCCCTAGCTCGCCCGACCGGCTGCGGAGCCGCTTTGCCCCTTCCCCGACAACGGCAGTGCCGCCTTGGATTGCAACAATGGAGGGAACGAGTACATGCGTGTACACGCCGTCACCCGTTTGCTGATCCACCTCGAGGCACCGCGCTCGCAACGGAGCGTTCCCCGGCCGCCAGAAGACTTCCGCGACAGTGCTATTCGTAGTGCCGAGATCGATGCCGAGCACCCGCAACGGCTGAGTCGGCTTCGCTATCGCCGCGCCCTCCGGAACCAAAGGGGCAAGCGATAATTTGTCGTCCATGAACGCGCCCCAGCCCCCTTTCTCCCGCAGCTACGCTCTCGCGTCCCCGAACGCTTCGTCGCAGATGCGGCGCCAGCCCGGATAGGTCGAAACGCGCACGCCCAGCGGTCCGCAGACGAACTGCATGACTCGCCGATGGTCCTGGGCGGCGAAGCAGATAACTTCGTGAAAATGTTGGCCGGCGATCAGCGCTTGAGCCTCCCTGGTGATCTCCGTCTGCCACGCCGCCCGCTCGGCGCCGGCGATGCGGCGCAAGTCCAACTCGTAGGGCTCCAGGCGGTGGCCGGCCCTCACCAACCCGTACTTCGCGCTCAGAATCAGCACTGGATTCTCTTCGCGGCGTGCTGGCGCGATGCTGAGACGGAAAAAAGGGCTGCGATCGTGGAGATCGATCGCGCGTCCCGGGGAGGCCCGCTTCCGCTTTGCGCATGCGATGACAGCGGCCTCTTTCGGTGCGGCCCACTCAGATGGTCGGTCCATGCCAGTCACCTACATAGGATTTTCTTCGCCGCCACTGCTCCCCCCAATCCACCCTCTTGCTGCCTAGGCCGCTCGCGTGTCGCCTGTTTACTTCCTTTGAAGCTCTCGGCTCTCGGCTCGACCACTTCTAGCCCAGGATCATGATACGACGGGAGGATTCAACGCGGGACTGACTTACCGGAGCCTGCCCTAAAAACCAGTACACGGCGAGACCGCGCCCTACAAGCTTGCCGGGACCGCTGCCGGAGCGACGGCCTTTATTTGAGCTGGCCGTTTGCGACGCGAACTTAGGTGCCCGATGCAGTTTTAGGCCGCGATGCAGCGAGACGCTCAGAGCCAGCTGCCGCTGCTGCGCTGACGCCTCCAACTGCGGACGCCCCCGGGCCTTGCCCGGCTCGGCGCCCGCGGCTCTCCGTCCCGGCTGCAATAGCACCCAGGTCCAGCAGCGGGGCGCCAATCAGTCCAGGCAGCGAGAATCGCGAACCAAACGGCATAAGCTTTCTGAACCCGGGCGCAACCGCGCCCGACGCTCCGTCCACCTGCCTCTACCCAAACCAGTCGCTGCGGTACGCCACCCACCAACTGACGTAGAGCGCCGGCGCGGTGGCGACCAGGGCCCAGACGAACGGCAGGGTGAAATCGGCCACCAGCCCCAGCAGCGCGAAGACCGACCAGAAGACCTTCTTTTCCATAGCCGCCGCTTTCCAGCATAGGCCACGCGCCGCCGCCCGCGCACTGTCCCCGCGGCCAAGCGATTGCCACTGTTTGCTCCCTGCACGAAGCCGGCATTTCCCCCGGGGCGCGGCGGTAGTCCGCAACCCGAACGCCGCACTTGGAATTGCACAGGGGCACGCAATGCATCGGAGCCCGGGCGAAAAGCACCAGCGCGCCAAGGAGCTCGTGGAGGCGCTATGGCGCGACCGTATCGGTGTCCTCAGCACGCAAGTACTCCAGGAACTCGCGGTGAATCTCCGCAAGAAGGCCAAGAAGCCCCTCAACGCCAAGGCGGCAAAAGAAATCGTCGCTGACTACCTGGCGTGGCAAGTCATCGTGAACGGCGGCGAGGCGATTCTGGAAGCACTGGACCTCGAAGCGCGGTATCGGATCTCCTTCCGGGACGCTTTGGTGCTACAAGCCGCCCAGGCATCGGGCGCGGAGGTCTTGTACTCCGAGGATCTCTCACACGGACGGAGTTTCGGGCCGGTGCGAGTCGTTAATCCGTTCCACCCACCCGAATAACAAGCCGTCCCTTTGCGAATCGTGCCGGGCTAGCTGTGAAGTTTCAATAGGTTGTCCACTCGACCCGGATCGGAGAAGCTGATGGTGACCAAACCGAAGGCTTCAAGGAAGAGGATCGAATGGACTGTCACCAGAATGCACGATTAACCCCGCGCGGTCGAGAGGCGCTGGTGTTGGCGGTGCTGGAAGAGGGGCTAACGGCGAAGCCGGCCGCGGCCCGCCCGCCCCATCCATACCCGCCGCCCTCCCGCATAGCCCGCGCCGCCGCCCGCGCCCTGTCCCCGCCGCCAGTCGCCCCGCCCGCGCTTGCCGACCAGCCGGTAATGATAAATCCCATGTTTTCATTCGGTTACTAGTGTTATAAAGGTGGGTGGACTTCTCCCTGACCGCCGACCAGCTCGCCCTCCAGCGCGAGCTGCGCGCCTTCGCCGAAACCGAGATCGCGCCCCATGTCCGCGAGTGGGATGAGCAGCAGCTCTGGCCCGGCGATGTGCTCCGCCGCCTCGGCGAACTCGGCGCCTTGGGGGTCATCTTCCCACCCGAACTGGGGGGCGCCGGCCTAGGCTATTTGGACTACACCCTGGTGATCGAGGAACTGGCCCGCGTGGATGGCAGCATCGGCCTCATCGTTGCCGCCCACAACTCCCTTTGCGCCAACCATATCTTCCTCGCCGGCAGCGACTGCCAGCGCCGCCGCTACCTCCCGCGGCTGGCGCGCGGCGAATGGCTCGGCTGCTGGAGCCTCACCGAGCCCGGCGCCGGCTCCGATGCCTCCGGCGCCCGCACCCACGCCCGGCGCGACGGCGACTCCTGGATCATCAACGGCACCAAGTCGTTCGCGACCAACGGCCACCACGCCCAGGTCTGCGTCGTGATGGCCGCCACCGACCGCGAAGCCGGCAAGCACGGTATCTCGGCCTTCATCGTCGAGCAGGGCACGCCCGGCTTTCGCGCCGGCAAGAAAGAGAACAAGCTCGGGATGCGCGCCAGCGACACCGCCGAGCTCATCTTCGAGGATTGCCGCGTGCCCGCCGCCAACCTGCTCGGCGAAGCCGGCCGCGGCTTCATGGACGCGTTGCGCATCCTCGACGGCGGCCGCATCGGCATCGCCGCCTTGGCGCTGGGCATGGCCACCGGCGCCTTCGAGGCCGCCCGCCGCTACGCCGCCGAGCGCCGCCAGTTCGGCCAGCCGATCGCCTCCTTCGAGGCCATCCAGTGGAAGCTCGCCGACATGGCCACCGAACTCGACGCCGCCCGCCTGCTCACCCGCCGCGCCGCCTGGCTCAAGGATCAAGGCCGCCCCGTCACCCGCGAGGCGGCGATGGCCAAGCTCTATGCCAGCGAAGCCGCGGTGCGCGCCGCCAACGAGTGCGTGCAGATTCACGGCGGCTACGGCTTCCTCAAGGATTACCCCGCCGAAAAGTTCTACCGCGACGTCAAGCTCTGCACCATCGGCGAAGGCACCAGCGAAATCCAGCGCCTGGTCATCGCCCGCGAACTCCTTCGCGACCTCGAACGCGGCGCGTAAGCGCCCGCCCCCGCGCCTTGGGGGTGGGAGCCCCGGGGACCCCGGCCCGCGATGTAGGTGCGCTGCGGTCTGAGATCGCAGCCCTGCGACGCGCTGATCGCCCCGCCCGCTATCTTCCGCATGGCGGGTCCGTACCTGGTAGGACGCCGGAGCGGGGCGAACCGGGGTCCCCAAGGCGCAGCGGCGCGCCTTGGGGTGGGAGAAGCGAGCGGCGCGAGGCGCCGGGAGCGAGGCCGACTGAGCGTACACGGAAGTACGTGAAGGAGGCCGAGCGACCGGCAAGCGCAGCGGAGCGGAGCGCCAATCCAAGCGCAGCGGAGCGGAGCGCCAATCCAAGCGCAGCGGAGCGGAGCGGAGCGCCAATAAACGAAGCGAGGCGAAGCTGATCGCCCCGCCCGCTATCCCGCCCTCGCTCCTCGTCATAAAATCATCCATCCGTGCTGCTCTCGCTCCACATCGAGGACTACGCCCTCATTGACCGCCTAGCGGTGGAGTTTGCCTCCGGCCTCAACGTCCTCACCGGCGAAACCGGCTCGGGCAAATCCATCGTCGTGGATGCGCTCGGGCTGCTGCTCGGCGAGCGCGCCGACGCCGCCGCCGTCCGCAGCGGCGCCGAGCGCGCCTGGGTGAGCGGCGTCTTCCGTCTCGACGACGGCGCCGTCCCGGCCGAGGCGCTCGACGCGCTGGGCATCGTCGCGGGCGAGCCGCTGATCGTGCGCCGCGAGATCGGCGGCCGCGGCCGCGTGCTGATCAACGACAAGCCGGCCACCGTGGCGGCGCTGCGGCAGTTGGCGCCCGCGCTCGGCGAAGTGCACGCCCAAAATCAAGCCCTCGTCGCCTTCACCCCCTCCGCGCAGCTGGAGCTGCTCGATGACTTCGCTGGCGACGGCGACGGCCTCCTCCCGCGCCTGCGCGCCGCCTGCGCCGCCTGGCGCGATGCCGAGGCCGCGGCCGCGGCCTGGGAGCAGGGCGAGCAAACCCGCTTGCAGCAGGCCGACCTCTGGCGCTATCAGCGCCAGGAGTTGGAAGCGGCCGCGCTGCGCGACGGCGAGGATGCCGAGCTCGAGCAGGAGCGGCTGCGCCTCGCCAATGCCGAACGCATCGCCGCCGCCGCGCATGCCGCCTATGCCGCGCTCTACGACGCGCCCGAGGCCGCCAGCCGCGCGCTGCGCCTGGCGCAAAAGCAGGTGCTGGAGCTGGCCAAGTTCGACGCGCGCGCCGCCGACCTGGCGCCGCGCCTGGAGTCGGCGCGCCTCGAAATTGACGACGTCGCCGCTTCGCTCCGTCCCTGGACCGAGGGCGAAGACGCTTCGCCCGAGCGCCTCGCCGCCGTCGGCGACCGTCTGGCCCTCCTCGATCGCATCAAGCGCAAATACGGCCCCACGCTGGCCGAGGCCATCGCGCTGCGGAGCGCCCTCGACGAGCGCCTCGCCGCCATCGCCGATGCCGAGGGCGAGCGCGCGCGCTTGCGCGCCGCTGCCGCCGCTGCGGCCGCCCGCTATCGCGAGCTCGCCGAGCGCCGCTCCGCCCTCCGCCGCGCCGCCGCCCAGACGCTGGCGGCCGCCGTCGCCCGCCAGGCCGCCGACTTGGCCATGAAGATCGAGCTCGCCGTCGAGTGGCTGGTGCCCGCCGCGCCCGAGCCCGCCGCCTGGGGGCCGCTCGGCTGGGACCGCATTCGCTTCCTCGCCACCACCAATCCCGGCGAGCCGCTCAAGCCGCTGGCCGAGATCGCCTCCGGCGGCGAGCTCTCGCGCTTGCTGCTCGCCTTGCAAGTCGCCGCGCAAGGCCGCGCCCCCGCGCGCGCCGCCGCCGCCCCGCGCACTCTGGTGTTCGACGAAATCGACGCCGGCATCGGCGGCCGCGCCGCCGAAGCCGTCGGCCGCAAGCTCGCCCAGCTCGGCGCCCGCTTCCAAGTGCTCTGCGTCACCCACCTGGCGCAGATCGCCTCCTACGCCCATCATCATCTCCGCGTCGAAAAGGTTCGCCGCGGCGGCCGCGCCATCACCGAAGTCGCCGCTCTCGCCGGCCCCGAGCGCGTCGAGGAAGTCGCGCGCATGCTGAGCGGGCTCGCCAGCGCCGCCGCCCGCCAGCACGCCGCCGAACTGCTTCGCCGCGCCCAATCCGCCTGAGCCGCCCGCCCGAATCGCAAGCTGCGCGCCCCGCCCTCGCGGCCTTCGCCCGCCGCGCCCCCTGCGCCATCGGCCATACTGAAACGTGCGGACGTTGGCATCTCTGATCATGGTTCTCGCCGCCGCGTGCGGCCTCCGCGCCGTTCCGCCCGCGCCGCCGGCGCGCGCCGCCGCGATGGACCTGAAGACGCTGATCCAGATCGTGGACGCCCGCTACAACTCGCTCGTCACGTTGCGTGCCGACTTCACCGAGATCTACACCGGCCAGGGGCGGAGCAGGGAAGAGTCCGGCGTGCTCTATCTGCGCAAGCCCGGCCGCATGCTCTGGCGCTACCAGCAGCCGCAGCCGAAGATCTTTCTCGTGGATGGCCGCGACGTCTGGCTCTATGTCCTCGGCGATCGGCAGGCGCAGCGCAAGACCTTGAAGCAATCCGACGACCTGCGCACCCCGCTGCGCTGGCTGCTCGGCAAAATGGATCTTCCCCGCGAGCTTGCCGGCCTCAGCTTCGGCGGCCTCGATCCGCTCACGCCCGGCGACTGGGTCATTCGCGGCGCGCCGCGCTTCCTGGGCGATCAGTTCCGCGAAGTGCTGCTCGAAATCACGCCCGCCTACGACATCAGCCGCATCGTCATTCGCGCCCAAGACGGCACGCAGACCGACTTCCGCCTCGCCGGCGTTTCCGGCAACGTGCGCTTGCCCGCCTCGCTGTTCCGCTTCACGCCGCCGCCCGGCGTCAAAATCGTCCCCGCGCCGGAATAGGCCGGGGCTTATAGCAAAGCCGAGCTTTTTCGGTTCCGAGTGGACGACCCGGGCTTCATCGTTTCACCGTGGAAGAGCCGGGTCATTTCCGGGTGGATCAGCGGGGCTTTAACCCCGGGTCGCGGCGTCAACCCGTCCCTGGGCTTTAGCCCCGGTCCCAGGTGGCATCTCTGTCCAGTCGCCCGCTGCGTCCTCCGATCCCGGGCTTCCAATTCTGGCGTCCAACCGTTCCACTTTCGTCTGCATCTCAGCTTTTATGCCTTCGGCGAAAGAGGTGGCGTGTGCCCGCGCGCGCCTGCGCTGCCAGGCCGAAAACCAGCGGCGCGCCGCTCCCCCCGTTTGGGGAGGAGACCATTTTTCAATTCCTTTCTTGCACGATAAGCCGTCTGCTATCAACGAGATAAATCAGGTTCTCTCAACCAGGGTGGTCCCCCCCCCCTTTTCGGGTGCTCATGCCCGCCGAACGCGGCAAACCGGCGCTCAAGAGGAGGCCTCCAGCTCGCGCCGGGCCCGCTCATCGGGACGAACGCCCGCAGCCGTTCGGCTGCGCCCGATCCGAGTTCTCGCCTACTTGCGGAACAGCAGCGGCAAGAAATGAACCAGGTTGTCGCGCCAAACCAGCCACGAATGCACGCCGGGTGTCTCGATGTCCGTGTGCCGGACGCCGCGCGACGTCAGCCAGTCGCGAAACGCCCGATTCGACTTGATCAGCGGATCGCTGGTGCCGCAGGCGATCCAGAGCAGGTGCAGCTTCTTGTTGGCGTTCGCGGAGAGATCGGGAAACTGCGAGGCGTAATCGCTCGCCAGCCCGCCGGCGCTGAACGAGCCCACCCAGGAGAAGCGATCGAGATCGTTCAGGCCCACGAACAGCGACTCCGCCCCGCCCATGGAAAGCCCGGCGATGGCGCGGTCGTTGCGGTCGGTCTTGACGCGATAGGCGGCCTCGACCTGCGGAATGACCTCCTGCAGCAGCGCCTGGCGGTAGCGCGTCATGTTTTCGCCGACGAGTTCGGTATGCGAAAACGCGGTCCAGCCGAAGTTCAGCATCTGCGGCGTGCCGTAGCCCAGCGTCATCACCACGATCATCGGCTGCACGCGGTTCTGCGCGATCAAGTTGTCGAGAATGAAGTTGGCGCGGCCCACCGAAGTCCAGGCGCTGGCGTCGTCGCTATAGCCGTGCAGCAGATAGAGCACCGGATACCGCGTCCCGTGGCGCGGGTCGTAGCCGGGCGGCGTGTAAACGTAATAGTCGCGGTTGTCGCCGATCACCGCCGAATGATAGAAGTGGTGCTCGACCACGCCGTGCGGCACGTCCGTCGCTTCCCACGGCTCCGGATCGGCGCCCGGCACCAGCACCATGCTTTGCGGCGTCAGCAGGTTCGGCTTGATCAGCGGATTGACCGGATCCATCAGCGGCACGCCGTCGGCGATGAACGAGTAGCCGTAGATCTCCGGCGGCAGCGGTCCCAGCGTCAGCGTCCAAATGCCGTCGTCGCCGCGCTGCATCGGAATCGGCTGGTTGCGGCCCTCGAGCAGCAGCATCACTTCATGGGCGTTGGGATCGCGGAACCGGAACGTCACCGTGCCGTCCGCGGCGACTTCCGGCGACTTCACCGGCGCCGGCCGTTGCGCGTTCGCGATAGACTCCGTCATCGAGATCAGGGCGCAAAGCGCGAGAATCGGCAAGAAGGTGGTTCGTGACACCCCGCTATGATAGCGGCCCGTCTCCCGCGGCGCTACTCTCCATCCGCCGCGCGCCGCTTCCGTCGGCGGCGCCGCTGGGGCGCGGGAACCGCCGCCGGGCCTGCGCTAAAATTGCCCTACGAGGTTCCTCGTCATGAACCGTCTTGCCGCTGCCGGTCTCGCCGCCCTGCTGATCGCGCCCGTCGCCCTTGCCGCAGGCCCGGACAATACGACTCCGCCCAAGGAAGCCGCCGTGGTGGTCGAGTCGGTGGTGGCGCGCGTCAATAACGCCATCATCACCAACGTGGATTACGAGCGCGCGGAAAAGCAGCTCGAGGCCGACCTGCAAAGCCAAACCCCGCCGCCCACGCCCGAGCAGGCCGCCGCCGCGAAAAAAGACCTGCTGCGCGACTTGATCAATCAGCAGTTGCTGCTGCAGCGCGCCTCGGATCTCGGCTACAGCGCCGAAACCGAGACCATTCACCGCCTCGACGAGATTCGCCGCAGCATGAATCTGCCCACCATGGAAGATTTGCAGAAGGCCGTCGAGGCCCAGGGCGAGGACTACGAGGACTTCAAGCAGCAGATCAAGAACGGCATCTTGCAGCAGATGGTCATCGAGCAGGACGTGGCCCCGCGCATCACGCTCGCGCCCGAAGACGTGAAGAAATACTACGAGGAGCACAAAGCGGAGTTCGTCGGCCAGCCCGGCGTGGATCTGAGCGAGATCTTGATCTCGACCAAGAACCAGCCCGCCGCCGCGCTCGCGCGCTTGAAGGACCTCGCCGATCAGGTCCGCGCCCGCGCCGTGAAAGGCGAGGATTTCGGCAAGCTCGCCAGCCGCTACTCGCAGGGCTCGACTGCGGCCGGCGGCGGCGAGATCGGGTTCTTCAAGCAGGGCAGCTTGTCGCCCCAGCTCGAAGCGGTGATCGCGAAGCTGCCCGTGGGCGGCATCACGCCCGTCATTCAGACCGCCAATGGCTACCTGATCCTGCGCGTCAACGCGATTCAGCACGCCGGCCAGGAGAGCTTCGACGACGCGCGCAACAAGATCCAGCAGATCCTCTACGAGAAAAAGCTGCAGCCGGAGTTGCAGCTGTATCTGGCGAATCTGCGCTCGCAGGCCTATATCAAGGTCGCCTCCGGCTACGTGGATACCGGCGCCAGCGCCTCCACCGTCCCCAACCTCGAGCGCTTCGAGCGCGTCTTGCCGCAGGACTTGCCCAAGCCCGTCGAAAAACCCCATAGCAGCGGCGGCATCAGCGGCGGCGGCCCCGGCTTCTAGCCGCGGCTCTAGCGATGAGCGCCGAAGGCCAATTCGCCGCTGCCGAACCGCTGAAGGCGCGCTTCGTGGAGCAGCTCGCGCCCGAGGAGCGCGTGACCTCCGCCTTCCTGGTCAAGCACAAGGAACTGCGCTTGAAGAAAGACGGCGAGCCCTATCTTTCGCTCATCCTCGGCGACCGCACCGGCGACCTCGAGGCCAAGATGTGGGACGGCGTCGCGGAAGTGCAGAACACCTTCGAGCGCGACGACTTCGTCAAGGTCCGCGGCGTCGTCGGCGTCTTCCGCGACCGGCTGCAGTTGACCATCCAGAAGCTGCGGCGGCTCGAGGAGCGCGAGATCAGCCTCGCCGACTTCTTGCCCACCACCGGCGAAGACGTCGAGGCGATGTTCGCCGAGGTGCGCGGCTATGCCGCCGCCTGCGAGGAGCCGCACTTGCGCGCGCTCCTGCTCGCCGTCCTCGACGATCCCGCGATCGCGGCGCGCTTCAAGCGCGCGCCGGCGGCGAAGTCGCTGCATCACGCCTACTTCGGCGGCTTGCTCGAGCACGTCCGCTCGCTCTGCCGCGCCGCGCGCCTGATCGCGCAAAACTACCCCGGCGTGGATCAAGACCTGCTGCTCGCCGGCATCATCTGGCACGATCTCGGCAAGATCGAGGAACTGAGCTACGAGCGCTCCTTCGCCTACACCAGCGAGGGCCAGTTGCTCGGCCATATGGTGCTGGCGCTGCAAATGCTCCATGCCAAGCTGGCGCAGTTGCCCGATTTCCCCCGCCCGCTGCAAGTCGCGCTCGAGCACCTCATCATCAGCCATCACGGCCATTACGAATTCGGCTCGCCCAAGCTGCCGATGTTCGCCGAGGCCGTGCTGCTGCATTTTCTCGACGATCTCGATTCCAAGATGCAGGCGATCGCGCAGCAGCGCCGCCGCGATGGCCTGCAGCCGGGCCATTGGACCGGCTATAACGCTTCGCTCGAGCGCACCATTCTGCACCTGGACCGCTGGCTCCAGCCGCCGGCCGCCGCCGCGCCCGCGGCGCCGCCCGCCGGCGAGCTCGACGTGCAGGCCAAAGCCAGCCGCCTGCAAGCCGCGCTGCGCGGAGAGCGCTCATGACTCCGCGCCACGGGGGCGAATTGCCGCAGCTCGAGCTCGATTGCGTCGGCGTGCTCTGGCGCCAGGGCGAGGCCTCGGCCGCGCTCATCCGCGGCGTGCTCGCCGAACGCGGCCGCCGCCTGGCGCACACCACCGTCTTGACCGTCTTGCAGCGGCTGCTGCGCAAGCAGGTGATCGCCGCGCGCCGCGTCGGCCGCCAGTATCTGTTCCACGCTCTGGTCAGCCGCCAGCAGATGCGCGCGCAAGCGGTCGAGCGCCTGGTGCGCAATTATTTCGATTCCCGCGAGGAATTGCTGGAGTACTTGGGCGCGGCGGCCGGCGCGCGCCCCGGCGCGGCGGCGCGGCCGCCGGCGGGCGCCGACGGCGCCGCCGGCGCCTTCGACGCCAGCTTGCTCTAAGCGCCGCGCGCGGCGGCCAAACGCCGGTGCAGCGGCGCCGGGCCGCATGACTCCCGCTGGATCAGCAGCGTCGGCAGCGCCAAGGCGGCCGGCGGGCTGTCGGGCCGCTCGATCCGCTGCAGCAGCGTCTCGGCGAGCTGCTTGCCCAGCTCTTCGGTGAAGACGCGCACGGAGGTGAGCTTGGGGTGCAGGGCGGCGGCTTCCAAGGTGTCGTTGAAGCCCGCCACGCTGAGCTGCCGCGGAATCTCGAGCCCGCAATCGCGGGCGGCCAGGTAAACGCCCCGCGCCGCCGAATCGTCGCCGGCGAAGATCGCCGTCGGCGGCGCGCTCCGCTGCAGCAAGAGCTTGGCTGCCACGTAGCCCATCTCCTCGCCCTCGCGCGTGTGCACCTCGCCCAGCATCGGCGTCAGGCCCGCGCCGGCGAGCGCCGCCTGGTAGCCCTGGAAGCGGCGCGCGTACCAGGGCAGGCGCAGGTTGCCGGCGAAGCCGACGCGGCGATGGCCGAGGCCGATGAGGTATTTCGTGAGCTGCTCGGCGCCGCCGATGTCGTCGAAATAGACCGCCCCATTGCATGGCCCCTGCGCGCCCAAAATGTTGTTGCCCAGCGCCACCCAAGGCAGTCCTTGCGTCGTCAGGCGCTCCAGCAGCGCCGCGGAATTCGTGCCCGCCACGATCGCCCCCGATACCGTGCGCCGGTTCTGCAGGATCTCCGGGAGGCTCAGGCTCTTGGCCGCCGCCGCCGCCGGATAGTGATACGGCAGGAACAGCAGCGCGTAATCGTGCTCGGCGCAATACGCCTCCGCGCCCACCAGCACCGCGGAATGGAACGGGTGCAGCACGTTGCGGTTGCTGAGCAAGAAGGCGATGATCCGCGGCTGGCGGCCGCGCGCCAAATCGAACCCCAGCCGCTCCGCGGCGGCGACGATGCGCTGGCGCGTGGCCGGGGCGACGCGCGCTTTCCCGCTCATCAGCCGCGAGACGCTGGCCGCGCTCACGCCGGCGGCGCGGGCGACCTCGGCGAGTCGCGGTCTCCTGGGGCGAGGGGGCATGGCGGTTCCGGGCGCGGCGCCGGGCGCGGCGCCGCTCGTCCCTTTATAACGCCGGGGCGTGAAATGTTTCATGAAAGTTTGTTCTTTTTTCTTGACACCTCTCCCGGCCGCGTGATTAATTTCCCCCCACGCAGGCCCGCGGCGGCGATGCGCTCGCCCGGCGCCGGCGCGATGAGCCAATCCCGGGAGGAGACGATATGCGGAGCGCGCTCGGTGTACGGGGGCAGTCGGAACGAAGGCTTCGGCCGATGAGCCGGCGCGGGGCCCGCGGCGGCGGCGCGTGGCTGGCCGCCCTGGCGCTGGGCGCGCTCGCCGTCGCCGCGGCGGCGCAGTCCACTTCCGTGGTGCAGATTTCCGGACGCGTGCTCGATCCCTCCGGCGCGGCGGTGGTCAACGCGCGCGTCACGGCGACGCAGATCAGCACCGGCCAGCGCATCGAAGCCGTCACCGGTCCCGGCGGCGCCTATCAACTGCTGAACTTGCCGGTGGGCGCCTACAGCTTGACAGTGCGCGCCGGCGGCTTCTCCACCTACGTCCAGAACGGCATCGTGCTGCAAGTGGGCACCAATCCGGTCATCAACATCACCCTGCGCGTCGGCGGCGTCAATCAGGAGGTCGAGGTCACGGCCAACAGCGCCATGGTCGAAACCCACGACAATTCCGTCAGCCAGGTCATCGATGAGCGCCGCATCCTGGCGCTGCCGCTCAACGGCCGCAACGCCGCGAATCTGGTGCTGTTGGCGGGAGCCTCGGCGCCGCAGAACGGCTCCGGCGACATCAACAGCAGCAAGAACTTCAACTACGAGTCGCAGACCATGTCGGTCGCCGGCGGCCAGGGCAACGGCACGAATTTCTTGCTCGACGGCGCCGACAACAACGATCACTTCACCAACGTCAACTTGCCCTTTCCGTTTCCCGACGCGCTGCAAGAATTCAGCGTGCAGACCAGCGACTTGTCGGCCAAGTACGGCGAGCATCCGGGCGGCGTGGTCAATATCGTGACCCGCTCCGGCGGCAACCGCTTCCACGGCGATCTCTTCGAATTCGTGCGCAATTACCGCTTCAACGCCGCGCCGGCGATCGTCAATTACCAGGGCCAAGCGGCGGCCTTCGTCAAGGGCCGCGACTCGCTCAAGCGCAACCAGTTCGGCGGCACGTTCGGCGGGCCGATCGTCCGCAACAAGCTGTTCTTCTTCGGCGGCTTCCAGGGCACTATTTTGAAAAGCAATCCGCCCACGAAAAGCACGCACGTGGCCACGGCGGCGGTGCTGGCCGGCGACTGGACGGCGATGGAATCGGCCGCTTGCAACGGCGGCAAGGCGAAGACGCTCAGCGCTCCCTTTGCCGCCAACACGATCAACCCCAGCGCGTACAACAGCGCGGCGTTGGCGATGATCAAGCTCGTGCCCGTCTCTACCGACCCCTGCGGGCTGCTCTACTACAGCATTCCCGGCAATCAAACCGAGCAGCAATATGTCGGCCGCGTCGATTACATCCACAGCTCCAAGCAGACGATGTTCGGGCGCTATCTGCTGGTGCCCTATAGCCTGCCGCCGACCTACGCCGGGAATTTGTTGACGACCACCCAGGCGGGCCAGGACATTCGCAGCCAGTCGGCGGCGTTCGGCGACAACTACGTGCTTTCCCCCAACGTCGTGAACACGTTTCACCTCACCGGCACGCGCCTGCGCATCAATCGCGGCGGCGCCGCCACCGTGCCCAACCCGACGCAATTCGGCGTGCAGATCCACAGCCTGGTGCCCGACTTCCTCGATTTCAGCATCAGCCACTATTTCAGCGCCGGTTGCGGTACCTGCTCGCCGGGCCATTTCAATACCAATGGCGTGCAGTTGGCCGACGATCTGACCTGGGTGAAGGGGGCGCATCAGCTCGCCTTGGGCGCGGATTGGATCCGCAGCCAGACGAATGAGCTCAGCAACTTCAAATCGAACGGCCAATTCAGCTTCGACGGCAAGAGCACCGGAAACGAGCTGGCCGATTTCCTGATGGGCTTGCCCAGCGACTTCACGCAAGGCATGGCCGAGCAAGAGAACTGGCGCGACAACTATCTCGGCCTCTATGCCGAAGACAACTGGCGGGCCAGCTCGCGCCTGACGCTGAATGCCGGGCTGCGGTGGGACCCGTACTTTCCCGCCATCGATCGCTTCCATCGCGGCAATCACTTCGATCCCGCCGCCTTCGCCGCCGGCCAGTTCAGTTCGATCTACGTCAACGCGCCCGCCGGCATGTTCTTCTACGGCGATCCGCAGACGCCGCCTGCCTTCACCAGCCGCCATCTCGCCGATTTCGCGCCGCGCCTGGGCGCCATCTGGGACCCGGCCGGCAATGGCCGCATGACGATCCGCGCGGGCTACGGTCTTTTCTACGATTACCCCGAGGAGTTCTATTTCGATCGTTTCGCCGACGATGCCCCCTTCGGCAGCTCGATCGATATCCCCCGTCCCACCGGTGGCCTGAGCGATCCCTATCAGAGCTATCCCGGCGGCGATCCCTTTCCGCTGCCCTTTCCTCCGACGCGCGACATCTTCTTCCCGCCCTTCGGCGTGTATATCAACCTGCCCCTGCACATCCAGCCGACCTACGTGCAGCAATGGAACCTGACCTGGCAGCGGCAGTTCGGCGCCAATTGGCTGGCCGAGATCAGCTATTTAGGCAACCGCACGAACCATCTGTGGCTCCAGGGCGAAACCAACCCCGCGGTCTGGCTCACGGCGGCGCAATGCGCCGGTGCCGGCATCACGCTCAAGAATTGCGACAAGACGAGCAACGAGAACAACCAGCGGGTGCTGTATCTGCAAAACCCGGCGCCGCGCTTCGGCCAGGCCTACTCGAGCCTCGCGATGGCGGATGACGGCGGCGTCGCCAATTACAACGGCCTGCTCCTCTCCTTGAACCATCGTTTCAGCCGCAATTTCACCCTGCTCAGCAACTACACCTGGTCGCATTGCCTCGACACGACCGATTTCGGCGGCGAGGTCGCCGGGCAGACGTACCAAAATCCGTACAATCGCAACGCCGATTACGGCAGCTGCGGCTTCGACCTTCGCCACGTATTCAACACTTCGCTGGTCGCGGCCGTGCCCGCGATCGGCTCCGGCTGGCTGCGGGCGGCCCTGGAGGATTGGCAATTCTCCACGATCTTGACGATTCACAGCGGCACGCCGTTCAGCGTTACTTCCGGCAAGGACTACGCCAGCAGCAGCACCGGCGGCCAGCGGGCCAACTTGATCGGCGATCCCACGGTGGCGAACCCCTCCGCGCTCGGCTGGTTCAATACCGCCGCGTTTGCGTGCAACGGGTACGCGACCTATCCCGATGGCAGCGCCGATTGCGCCACCCACGCCGGCCCCGACGGCTTCGGCGATTCCGGCCGCAATTTTCTTTACGGCCCGGGCAACTGGAACGTGGATTCGGGCCTGAGCCGCTTTTTCCAGGTTCGCGAGGGCCAGCGCTTGGAATTGCGCGCGGAAGCCTTCAACCTGTTCAATCATGCCAACCTCAATAACCCGCAATCGGCGCTGACCGACAAGCAATTCGGCCAAATCACCAGCGCGAGCGGCCCTCGCATCATGCAGTTCGCGCTGAAGTTCGAGTTCTGATGGGCAGGCCCCGGGCAGGCAACGGGCCGGCGCGCCGAGGGAGCGCTGCATGAACCGCGGCGCATGGACGAGGCGGCAAGCCCTTGGCGGGGTCTTGCTCGCCGGCGCCGGCTTGGCGGCGCCGCCGGTGGGCGCGGCCGCCGGTGTGCGCACCCCCGCCGGCGTGCGCACCCCCGCCGGCGCGCCGGCGCCCCCGCAAGGCGGCATCTACGATGTCCGCTTCTTCGGCGCCGCCGGCGACGGCCGGCGCGTGGATACGCCGGCGATCAATCGCGCCATCGCCGCCGCGGCGGCCGGTGGCGGCGGCGAGGTCTGGTTTCCCGCCGGTACCTATCTCTCCTACTCGATTCATTTGGCGAGCAAAGTGACGCTGCGCCTGCTGCCCGGCGCGACGATTCTGGCCGCCCCCTGCCGCGCCCTCGGCGGACCCGGCGACTACGACGCGGCCGAACCCAATCCCGAAGCCGGCGAATACGAAGACTTCGGTCATCGTCACTGGCATAACGCTTTGCTCTGGGGCGAAGGCCTGAGCGACGTCGCGATCGTTGGGCCGGGCTTATTGCACGGCCAGGGCCTCACCCGCGGGCGCGGCGAATCCACCCCGGGAATGGGCGACAAAACCCTCGCCCTGAAAAACTGCCGCAACGTCCTATTGCGGGACTTCGCGATCTTGCAGGGCGGCCATTTCGGGGTGCTGGCCACCGGCGTGGACAACTTGACGATCGACAATCTCACGATCGACACCAACCGCGACGGCATGGACCTGGATTGCTGCCGGAATGTGCGCGTCGCCCATTGCACCGTGAACTCCCCCTGGGACGACGGCATCTGCCCCAAAAGCTCGTATGCGTTGGGCTCCCCGCGCGCTACCGAGAACGTCACCATCTCCGATTGCCTCGTCAGCGGCAGCTTTCAGATGGGATCGGTGTTGGACGGGACCTTCCAGCCGTTCCCGGCGGGCGCGCGCGTGCCGCGCACGGGCCGGATCAAGTGCGGCACCGAATCGAACGGCGGCTTCGAAAACATCACCATCGCCAACTGCCTCTTCGACGGCTGCCAAGGCCTGGCGCTCGAAAGCGTGGATGGCGCGCTGCTCGAGAACATCGCCGTCACCAACGTCACGATGCGCAATATCACCTCGGCGCCGCTGTTTCTGCGCCTCGGCGCTCGCTTGCGCGGGCCCCGAGGAACCGCGGTGGGCCGATTGCGCCGGGTGCAGGTCAGCAACTTGATCGTGGATGGCAGCGCCACTCGCCTCTGCTCCATCCTGACCGGCATCCCCGGCCACCCCATTGAAGATGTGCAGTTGCGCGGCGTCCACGTGCGCGCCGATGGCGGCGGCACGGCGGCCATGGCGGCCCTGCAGCCGCCCGAGCAGGAAAGCCATTACCCCGAGCCCGGCGACTTCGGTCCCATGCCCGCCTATGGCTTCTACCTGCGCCACGTCCGCGGCTTGGACGTGAGCGACGTCGAATTTGCGCTGGCTCGGCCCGACGAGCGGCCGGCCTTCGTGCTCGATGACGTGGCCGAGACCGAGTTTTTCCGCGTGCGGCCGCCGCTCGCCGGCGGCGCGCCGGTGTTCGTCATGCGGGATGTCCGCGATGTCAGCATTCACCGCAGCCGCGGCGTTGCCGATCGCGACATCACCGCGCTCGGCGAGGGAAGGTTCTAGGCGCGCGTGCCGGCGACGGAGGCGAACCGCAGGCGCTTTCTCGGCGGCGCGGCCGCGCTCGCGGCCTGCGGCGCGACGCGGGCCTGGGCGGGCCGCCCGGGATTCAGCCTGGCCTCCGTCGGAACGGATTGGGAACGCCTCGCGGCCTGGGCCGATTCCCTGAAGCCGCCGCGCTTTCCCCGCCGGGAGTTCGTCATCACGCGCTTCGGCGCCCGCGCCAGCGGGGCTAGCGACGCGAGCGCGGCGATTGCGGCCGCCATCGCCGCTTGCCATCGTGCCGGCGGCGGGCGGGTGCTGGTGCCGCCGGGCGAGTTCCAGACTGGACCCGTCGTGCTGCTGTCGAATGTGGAATTGCATCTCGCGGCCGGCGCCACCCTCCGCTTTGCGCCCGATCCCAGCCGCTATCCGCTCGTGCTGACCCGCTACGAGGGCATCGAGTTGATGAACTATTCGCCGCTCGTGCGCGCCTATGGAGCGAGCAACATCGCGATCACCGGGCAGGGAACGCTCGACGGCGGCGCGGACTGGCAGCATTGGTGGAATTGGGCCGGCCGGCGGCCCGGCGCGGCCCATGGCATGGAGCGCGCTCCCGCCGGGCCCGCCGCCTCCTATCCGCCGCGCACGCAGTTCGCCGATCGCATCCGCCTCGGGCAAATGGCGGAACAGGGCGTGCCGGTCGCGCGGCGGGTTTTTGGCCCGGGCCACTATCTGCGCCCGCAGTTCATCCAGCCGTACCGCTGCGAGAACGTGCTCATCGAGGGAGTGCGCCTGCGCCGCTCGCCGATGTATCACGTGCACCCGGTGCTCTGCCGCAATGTCATCGTCCGCGGGCTGGATGTCGCGAGCGACGGGCCCAATACCGATGGCTGCGATCCCGAGTCCTGCGGCGGCGTGCTGATCGAGGACTGCCGTTTCGCCACCGGCGACGATTGCGTCGCGGTCAAGAGCGGCCGCAACGCCGACGGCCGCCGCCTGCATGTGCCCGCGCGCGACCACCTGATCCGCCGTTGCCGCATGGAGCGCGGCCATGGCGCGGTCACCATCGGCAGCGAAATCAGCGGCGACGCCCGCGCCATCTTCGTAGAGCAATGCCGGATTGGGCCGGCGGTGATGACGGCGCTGCGGGTGAAGAACAACGCCATGCGCGGCGGCCGGATCGAAAACGTGCAAGCGCGCGCCCTGGCGGTTTCCCGGACCGCGCAAGCGGCGGTGACGATCGATTTCTTGTACGAGGAGGGCGCCGCGGGACCCTACACGCCCGTGTGCCGCCACGTGCGCGTCGAAGGCATGCGGGTCGAAGCCTGCCGGCGCGCGCTCGAGCTGCGCGGCTTGCCGCGCGCGCCGATCGAAGATGTGGCTCTCGTGCGCTGCCGGTTCGACCATGCCGCCGAACCCGATATCATTCGCGATGTGCGGGGTTTAACGTTGCGAGACGTCATGATCAACGGCCGGCCGGCCGCCGCCGCGGGTGCGGCGCCGGCCGCCGTGCGAGGATAATCATTCGCCGATGGCCTTTCTTGACCACGCCTTTTTGCTGCACAACCGCGCCGCCCGGCGCCTTTACGAAGCCTACGCCGCGAATCAGCCGATCTTGGATTTTCACTGCCACTTGCCGGTCGCCGAGATCGCCGCCGACCGGCGCTTCCGCAACCTCACCGAGATCTGGCTGGATGGCGATCACTACAAGTGGCGGGCCATGCGGGCCAACGGCGTTGACGAGCGCTACTGCACCGGCGACGCCGAGCCCTACGAGAAGTTCCTGGCGTGGGCGCGCACCGTGCCGCAGTTGCTGCGCAATCCGCTCTATCACTGGACGCATCTCGAGCTGCGCCGCTATTTCGACGTCAAGGATTTGCTGGACGCCGCGAGCGCGCCCGCGATCTGGCGGCGCGCCAACGATAGACTGCGCTCCGAGGATTTTTCCGCGTGGGGCATTCTGCGCGCCTTTTCCGTGCGCGCGCTGGCGACGACCGACGATCCCGCCGATTCCCTCGAGCACCACGTCAAGCTGCGCCAGTCGGCGCTGGCGACCAAGGTCTTCCCCACCTTCCGGCCCGATGCGGCGCTCCAGACCCACGACGCGGCGGCCTTCAACGCCTGGACCGGCCGTCTGGCGGCGCAAGCCGGCCTCGAGATACGCCGCTTGTCCGACTTCCTCGAGGCCCTGGAGCGCCGCCATAACGCCTTCCACGAGTTGGGCTGCCGCGCGTCCGACCACGGCCTGGATGCTTGTCCCTGGCCTCCCATCGGCGCGACCCAGGCGGAAAGCCTCTTCCTCAAGCTGCGCGGCGGCCAGGCGCTCGATGCGGGCGAGGCAGTGGGGTTCGCTGCTTTCCTCATGCTTTTTTTTGGCCGCCTGAACGCCGAAAAGGGCTGGGTGCAGCAGTTGCACCTGGGGGCGCTGCGCAACGGCAACGCGCGCATGCATCGCGCGCTGGGGCCGAATACCGGCTTCGACTCCATTGGCGATTGGCCGCATATCGTCGCATTGAATTCCTACTGCGACGCGCTGGAGTGCGAGAACCGTCTGCCCAAGCTGATCTTCTATAACCTCAACCCCGCCGACAATTACGCGTTCGCTGCGCTGCTCGGCAACTTCCAGGGCGGCGAGCAGCCGGGCAAGTTGCAGTTGGGCAGCGCCTGGTGGTTCCTGGACCAGAAGGAAGGGATGGAGTGGCAGTTGAACGCGCTCTCCAATTGCGGGCTGCTCTCTCGATTCGTGGGCATGGCGACGGACTCCCGTTCCTTCATGTCCTATCCCCGCCACGAATACTTTCGCCGCATTCTGTGCAACTTGATCGGCGGCGAAATCGAGTCTGGCGACCTGCCCAACGAGGAAAACCTCGTCGGGCCCATGATCCGCGCCCTATGCTACGAAAACGCCGCGCGCTATTTTGGCTTTCCACTGGCGTCGGAGGCCGCGCCCTCGCGGCGGGCCAGCGCCTAGCATGGCGCGGCCGTTGCCGGCTCCCCCGCCGCGCCCGGCAGCCGGTGGCCTGCCCGGCAGCCGGTAACGAAAGATGAGCACATTGCTGGATCTAACCGGAAAGACAGCGGTCGTCCTCGGCGGCACCTCGGGCATCGGCTTCGCGCTCGCTCGCGGTCTGGCGCAGGCGGGCGCCGACGTCGTTCCCAGCGGCCGCCGCGCGAATCTGGTGCAAGCGGCGGCGCAAGCGGTGCGGGACTTGGGCAAGCAATCGCTGGAGCAGACCTGTGACGTCACCAGTCGTGACAGCCTGCTGGCGCTGCGCCAAGCCGTGCTCGAGCGCTTCGGCCGGATCGATATCCTGGTCAACTGTGCCGGCCGCACGCAGCGCGGCCCGACGCTGGATTTTCCCGAGCGTGACTGGCGCGATATCCTCGAAACCAACCTGAACGGCACCCTCCGCGGCTGCCAGGTCTTCGGCGCCTCCATGCTGGAGCGCGGGTATGGCCGCATCATCAATATCGCTTCGCTCTCCTCCTTCGTCGCCTTGTTCGAGGTCGCCGCCTATGCCGCGAGCAAAGCGGCGGTGGCGTCGCTGACGCGTTCGCTGGCGATCGAATGGGCGCCGCGCGGCGTCTGCGTCAACGCCATCGCGCCGGGAGTGTTTCGCACGGACTTGAACGCCCGCCTGCTCGACGGCCCGCGCGGCCAGGAGTTTCTGCTGCGCACGCCCATGCGCAGGTTCGGAAATTTGGAGGAATTGGTGGGCGCGGCGGTATTCTTAGCATCGGACTCCGCCAGCTTCGTGACCGGACACGTCTTGGCCGTGGATGGCGGGTTCTTGGCCAGCGGCGTGAATCAATGATCGTCGCCCTCAATCCGCGGTAGAACGGACGCCTATGGACCTTCCCTCAGCCGCCCGCCCGGCCGCAGCCGGCGTGCCGCCGCCGCCCGGCCGGGAAATCGGCGCCGGCGGTGCTTACCGCTGGGGCATCTGCGCCCTGCTTTTCTTCGCCACCACGATCAACTACGTGGATCGGCAGGTGCTGGGCTTGCTCGAGCCCACGCTGCAGCACACGATCGGCTGGACCGATCTCCAGTACGGCTATATCGTCAGCGCTTTCCAAATTGCCTATGCCTTGGGCGCGATCGGCATGGGATGGTTCATTGACCGGATCGGCGCCCGCCTCGGTTATGCCGCCTCCATCGCCATTTGGTCGCTTTCGGCCATGGGACACGCGTTGGCGCGAACGGCGGCGGAGTTCGGCGTCGCGAGGTTCTTCCTGGGCATCGGCGAGGCCGGCAACTTTCCCGCCGCCATTAAGGTGGTAGCGGAGTGGTTCCCGAACAAGGAGCGGGCGCTGGCCACCGGCATCTTCAATTCCGGAACCAACGTGGGCGCAACCATCGGGCCGCTGGTGGTGCTGGCCGTCGCGGCCCGCTTAGGCTGGCAGTTCGGCTTCTTGCTGACTGGCGTCTTTAGCGCGGTTTGGGTGATCTGCTGGCTTGCGATTTACCGGCCGCCGCGCGAGAAGAAGGGCCTGTCAAGGGCGGAATTAGCTTATATCGAGAGCGACCCGCCGGTGCCGGCGGCGAAGGTCACGTGGCGGAAGTTGATGCCGCATCGCCAGACCTGGGCGTTCGTTCTCGGCAAGTTCATGACCGATCCGATCTGGTGGTTCTTCCTCTTCTGGTTGCCGCCGTTCCTCACTTCAAAATTTCATCTGCCGGCGCTTTCCGTCGCCAAGCTCGGGCTGCCGGTAGTCGTGATCTATAACGCCGCCACGGTCGGCAGCGTGGTGGGCGGCTGGCTGCCGGCGCGCTTCATGAAGGCGGGCTGGCCGCGGCACCGCGCCCGGCAAGTGGCGATGCTGATCTGTGCTTTGGCGGTCGTCCCCATTGTGTTGACTGCGGGCGTGCGCAGCTTGTGGGGCGCGGTGGGCCTGATCAGCCTGGCGACGGCGGCGCATCAAGGCTGGTCCGCGAATCTATTCACGCTGGCCTCCGACATGTTCCCCAAGCCGGCCGTGGCTTCGGTGGTCGGCATCGGCCAGTTCTTTGGCGCCGTGGGCGGCGCGCTGATCGCCGTCTTCGTGGGCTTCTTGCTGCACACGACGCACAGCTACGCTCCCGTCTTCACGCTGGCCGCCAGCGCCTATTTGGCCGCCCTGCTCCTGATTCACCTCATCGTGCCGCGTTTGACGCCGGCGCAGCTGGCAGTCGAGGGTGTTTGAGTGATGCCGCTAAGTTTCCGGTCTTCTGAAAGTTGCCGCTGGGACATTCTAGCGTTGGGTGAAGTCATGCTGCGCCTGGACCCCGGCGAGCGGCGGGTGGCGACCGCGCGCAGCTTCGCAGTCTGCGAAGGGGGCGGCGAATACAACGTGGCGCGAGGATTGCGCCGTTGCTTCGGCCTGCGCGCCGGACTCATCACGGCCTTTGCCGACAACCCGGTCGGCCGTTTGCTGGAAGATCTGATTTTGCAGGGCGGCGTGGATCAATCGTTGGTCAAATGGGTGCCCTATGACGGCGTCGGCCGCGCGGCGCGCAATGGCCTGAACTTCACGGAGCGGGGCTTCGGCGTTCGCGCCCCGCTGGGCTGCTCCGACCGCGGGCATACCGCGGTTTCGCAACTGCGGCCCGGCGATTTCGATTGGGAAGAAATTTTCGGTCGCTGGGGCGCGCGCTGGTTCCACACGGGTGGCATATTCTGCGCGCTGTCCGACTCCACGCCTGCCGTGGCCGCGGCGGCGATGCGAGCCGCGCGCCGCCACGGCGCCATAGTCTCCTACGACCTGAACTATCGCGAATCGCTGTGGCGCGCCCAGGGCGGCCAGAAGCGCGCGCAAGAGGTCAATGGCGAACTCGTCCCGCTCGTGGACGTGCTGGTGGGCAACGAAGAAGACTACACGGCCGCCTTGGGGTTCAGCGTGCCCGGCGCCGATGAACACCTGACCCGATTCGATGCCGATGGCTTCGAGCGCATGTTGGAGACGGTCGCCAAACGATTCCCTGTGCGAGCAGCGGCCGCTACCCTGCGGCGGGCGGTGACGGCGTCTCGCAATGACTGGGGCGCGGTGCTGTATATGGAAGGGAAGTGCTATCGGGCGTCCGAGCGCCCGGGCCTCGAAATCCTCGACCGCGTCGGCGGCGGCGACTCCTTCGCCTCGGGCTTGATCTACGGCCTCCTGACCGGCCGCGAGCCGCAATGGGCGGTCGAGTGCGGCGCCGCGCACGGCGCGCTCGCCATGACGACGCCGGGCGATACCTCGATGGCGACGCTGCCCGAGGTCCTCAATCTCATGAAAGGAGTGGGCGCGCGCATTGCGCGCTAGCGGCGGCGGCATGCAGCGAGAGGAGATTCGCGCCCGGATCGTCGCCATTGGCATCGTGCCGGTCATTCGCGCTGCATCGGCCGCGTTGGCGGTGCGCGCCGCGGAGGCGGTGCGGGCCGGCGGCGTCACCGTCGTGGAAGTGACGATGACCGTGCCGGGAGCGTTCGAGGCCATCGAATCCCTGGCCCGCCGGTACGGGGAAGAAGAGCTGCTGATCGGCGCCGGCACCGTGCTCGACGCCGCCACGGCGCGCCGGTGCTTGGCGGCGGGCGCCCGCTTTCTGGTCAGTCCCGGCTTTGACGCCGCGGTGACGGCGCTGGCGGGGCCGAGCGGCGCGGTGGTGATGCCGGGCGCATTGACGCCGACCGAGGTCATCGCGGCCTGGCGCGCCGGCGCCGATTTCGTCAAGATTTTCCCTTGCGGCCAGGTGGGCGGCCCGAGTTATTTGAAAGCGCTCAAGGCGCCGCTGCCCCAGGTCGAGATGATCCCCACCGGCGGCGTCAGCCTGGAAACCGTCCCCGCTTACTTGCGCGCGGGCGCCGCGGCCTTGGGCGTGGGAAGCGAACTGATCTCGGCGGCCGCTCTGGCCCGCAACGACACCGCCTCCATCACCGAATCCGCGCGGCAGTTCCTCGCGGCGGTGCGGCGCGCGCGCGAGCCGGAAGCGGCAGCCGGCATGCGCTAGGCGCGAACCCCAGGCCCATCGTCCGAGCGCGTTCGAACCCCGCGCCCTAGCTCACAGCGACGGCCAGAGTGATTCCCAAATTTTGAACTCGTAATGCAGGCCGCTGGCTTCGGCGCGCGGCAGGAACGTGCCATTCGCAATCGCCAGAACCCGGTCGAGGATTTCCGCGCCGACGCGCTCGACCGAGCCGCGCGAGGCGCCGCCGCCGTTGGGCCGCAGGATCACCCCGGCATCTACGTCGATGTCCTCGTTTTTCGCAGCCAGCGGCGAATTGGATGCGATCTTGAGCACGGGCCCGAGGGCCGAACCGATTCCGGTCCCGCGTCCCGTCGTGAAGGCGACGATCTGCGCGCCGGCCATGAACAGTGCGGGCACGGAGATTTGGTCGTAGCCCGGCGAATAAACCACCATCAGGCCGCGGCGGTTCCCGCGCAGCTCACCGTAATCGAGCACGTCCGTCAACGGCGTGGCGCCGCCCTTCGCCAGGGCGCCCAAAGACTTCAAGTAAACGTTTGCAATCCCACCGGCGATGTTGCCGGGAGAAGGGTTTTCGCGAAAGTCATCGCCGAACAGCGCGACATAGCGCTCATAGCGCCGCTGCGCCTGCTCGAGCTTGCGCGCGACTTCGCGGCTGGCCGCGCGGCTCAAGAGCTGCCGGTGGGCGGCGCCCTGGAGTTCGGGAATCTCGCCGATGAGCACGCTGCCGCGCGCAGCCACAATTTGATCCGCCGCCCAGCCGAGCGCGGGATTGGCGCTGATGCCGGACCAGCGATCCGAGCCGCCGCACTTCACGCCGAGACACAGGCGATCCAGGGAAACGCTCTGACGGGTGGCCCGGTTGGCGCGCTCCAGCGCCGTCTCCAGCATCTCCAGGCCCCGCGCAATCGTTTTGCGCGTGCCGCCGCTCGCCTGGATGCCGAGGTTCATCACCCGTTGGTTGTACGCAGGCAGCATCTGGCGGTGAATCGGCGCGGAGCATTCGATGCACGTCTTGCCGCAGCCGAGGTCCACATAGAGCGCGGCGCCGAGGTTCGGGTGATTCAGACAGGCGGCGAGCAGGCGATTGAGCAGGTCCACCGCGCGGCCGTCGGGCATGCCGCAGCCGGATTCGTGGATGATGGGAACCACCCCGTCCACATGGGGATACCTGGCGCGCGAATAGACTTCGCGCTGGCCGCGCCAGGCGATTTCCCGGACTTCGGTCGCGGCGCACATGCCGGAGGTGACGATTCCGACGTAATTGCGCACGCCGGCCTGGCCGTCGGGCCGAACGAACCCCTGAAACGTCGCCGGCAACCCGATGGGCGCGTTCTGGGGTGCCGGCCGCTTGCTCGGGAGGCGCGGGGCCCGGCCTAACCGCGGTAATTCGGCCGCCACGTTGCCGGCATCCACGGACTCGCCGGCGGCGATGCGGCGGCGTGCGCAACCGAACGGCGCGCCCAGCGAAATCACCGGCGCACCCTTGGCGATGGTTTCTAGCGCAAAGCTTTGCCCGTTGAGCAGCGTCTGGCGCAGCGTGATCTTGCGGCGCCCGGTTTGAATCTCGATGCCGCCGGCGAGGCGATCGGCCAGCACCACCGCGACATTGTCCGCCTCGGGCTTGACGACGATCGCAACTTGGTTCAGCTCCGGCACCGGTCTTCCTTCTTGGCTTTTCTCCGTCTTCGTCCGCCTCCAGCGCCTGCGCGGTGGCGAGGGCCTTGAGCTAAGTGCTCGCCGAGCGCTGCAACTCGATGCTGCGGCGAATCAAGCGATCGAGCTCGTTGTAGTCCGGCGGCTTCGAGATGCAGAAAAAGGCGCCGGCATCGGTGCCCAGGGCGCGGGCCGAGGAGTCGTTGACGCCGGTCAGCAGAATGATGGGCGCACGGCAGCCTAAAGCGCGGCTGCGCAGGACGAACTCGATGCCGTTCATGCGCGGCATCGCGATGTCGCTGATGATCGCGTCGGGAGTCACCGTTTGCAGGATTTGCAGCGCCTCGACTCCGTTGCCCGCCTCCCAGCATTGATATTGCCGCAGTTCCAGATGCTCGCGAATCGCCTCTCGCACCAATGGCTCGTCGTCGATCAAAAGAATGGTCGGCCTCCTCGCGTCGGCCATATCGCGCCCTTGCTCCGGCCGGACCGTTCTGGCTCCCGGCACGGCAACTATAGCTGGAGTTGGACCTTTCGACAATCCCTATTGCCAAGCGTTCTCGCCCAGCGCCGCAAGCATCCTAAGGGCACATGCTGGCGGCTGCCGGAGCGGTTTTGCTCATTCTCTGGTTGATCCTTTGGGGCATTTATCATCTCGATAGTGCAGCCCTGAACGCCCCGCTGCTGGCTGCCGGCCTGGGCTGCCTGTTGCTGAGTGTCATATTGACGCGCGAAGGCGGCGAAGATGTTCCAGAATCACGGGGCATCGCCCGGGTGGCGGAGTCAGCCGAACGTGACCTCGAAAAAGAGCGGGCGGCGTCTCCGCAGTCGCGCGGCTGACCCGATCCTCCCAGGCGGAAGTGGACGGCCTGCAACCCTCAGAATTTGGTGACTTCCGTGAAGTTGAAGTCCCGGACGAGCAGCGGCGGCACCACCATGTCGAAGCTCTCTTCGCCGCTCGCGCGCACGGCGCGCCCGAGCCGTTCCACCTGCCGCAGCATCTCGATCACGCTTTGGTTGAAACGGAAATTGCGTACGCCGCGGGTGAGCTGCCCGTTTTCGATCAGAAACGTTCCATCGCGGGTCATGCCCGTGAGGATTTTGCGGTAAGGATCCACCTCGCGGATGTACCACAGCCGCGTCACCAAGATGCCGCGGGATACCCCGGCGATTAGCGCTTCGCCGTCGCCGTCGCCCCCGGCCATCACGATATTCATCGGCGCTTCGCCATACTCATTGGGCAGGGGAAAGCCATGGCCGGTAGGGCGTGCGTTCAACTCGGGCTTTTCCCGTTGCGCGCGCGCGGCGCTGGGGCGCGCGAACACCAGCCCGCGCACTACGCCGTTCTCGATCAAGGGCACGCGCTGGCGCGGCACGCCTTCGCCGTCGAAGGGCGCGCCGGATTGCAAGGGGTGGTAAACGTCGTCCACGACCGTGATGTTGGTCCCGAAAAGCTGGGTCCCGACGCGTCCGGTCAGGCAACTGCGTTGATCGAGCACGGCCAGGCCGCCGAAATCCCAGAACAAGAAGCCCAACAGATCGAGCACGGCGGCCGGCTCGAGCACGACCGTGTAGCGCCCCGGCGGAATCTCGATCGGGTGCGCGCTCAGCCGGGCCTTTTCCATCGCCCGCCGCGCGCCGCCGACTGGATCGAGCTGCCGGACGTCGGGCGCATTGCCCTTGGCCCAGCCGGAGCTGTCGGCGGCCAGCATCGTGACCGAATATTCGGCGCTGGTTTCGCGATAGTGCGCCTCAAGGCCGCGCGAATTGAGGATCGAGAACGCGGAGTGGCTGTTGGCCATGATTCCGGCCGCGGTCATGCGCTCGCGCTCGGCGATGGCCACCATTTCCGCCACCGTCGCCGCGCGGTCTTGCGGCGTGAGCGCGGTGGTCGCGGCAATCTCCCGCGCCACGGCGGAATAGGACTGGGCCTCCGCCATCGGCAGCAGCTCCGGATCGGGCTCCTGCCGCTCGGCCAGCGCCTCGGCGCGCGCCACCACCGCGCGCACCGACGCCTCGTCCAGGCGATTGGTCGAGGCGCGGGCGGTGCGGCCGCCGGAGACTGTGCGCACCGAGAGCGAAAGGGTTCGCTCGGCGACGTTCTGATGGATGGCGTTGTTGGCGAAGCGCGTCAGTTCCGAGATCGTCGAGTGAATGATCGCCTCGGTCTCCTCCGAGCGGCTGGCGGCCAGCACCTGGCGAAAAATGCGCCGCGCCTGTTCGGGATCGAGTGCGAGTTGCGGCCGTTCGGCGGTCAAGGGCGTCATCGTCATTCTTGCCGGTAGGCTGTGCCGATCTTGACGTTGCGGAAGCGCGCCGGCGCCGCGCCATGGCCCGTGCCCATCGTCTGCTGCGGCTGGCCCTTGCCGCAGTTGGGCGTGCCCCATAGGGTCCAATGCTCGCGCGAGCAGATGGCGTCGAGCGAATTCCAGAATTCCGTGGTGATGCCGGAGTAGCTGGGATTCTTCAGCATCCGTGCGCGCTTGCCGTTTTGGATCTCCCAGCCGATCTCGCATCCGAACTGAAAGTTGTAGCGCTTGTCGTCGATGGACCAGCTGCGGTTGGTTTCCATGTAGACGCCCTGCTCGGTGTCGGCGATCAGTTCTTCCGGGCTCAGCGGCGTTGCGCCCGGAAGGATGCTGATATTCGTCATGCGGATCAGCGGAATGCGGTTCCAGGACTCGGCGCGCATGCAGCCGTTGGAGCGGTTTTGGCCGATGCTGGCGGCGGTTTCGCGGCTGCTGATATAGCCGGTGAATTCGCCGCCGCGGATGATATCCGTGCATTGCGCGGCCACGCCCTCGTCGTCGAAAGCGAAGGTGCCCAGCCCCGGCCCGTGCTCGAGCCGGGCATCGGCGACGACGTTCACCAGCGGCGAGCCGTAGCGCAGGCGCCCGAGCTTGTCGAGCGTCAAGAAGCTCATCCCGGCGAAGTTCGCCTCCGAACCCAGTACGCGGTCGAGCTCGATCGGATGGCCGATGGACTCGTGAATTTGCAGGGCGAGCTGGGAGCTGTCGAGAATCAGCGTGCCGGTCAGCTGCGGGCATTGCGCGGCGCGATGCAGCGCCACCGCTTCCTCGCCGACGCGGCGCGCGTTCTCCAGCAGCTGCAAGCTGCCGATGAGCTCGTAGCCTTGGAGCTGGAATTGCCCGCCGAACGAGTTCGGGTACGAGCGGCGCTGAATCTCGTTCTCGCCGAAGGAGGTGGCGGCGTAGCCGGCGCCGCTGAGCACGCGCGCTTGCTCGATCCTGGCGCCGTCTGTGGAAACGAACAACTGGCGCTGGCGGCGGAAGTCCATGTCCGCTTCCGCCAGCGTCACCCCCTTGACGGCGCGCAGTTCCGCGTCCACCGCCAGCAGCAAGTCCACCTGCTGCTCGACGCCGATGGCGAACGGATCGATCGCGCAGGGCGAATGCCACACCGCCTGGTGCGCCGGCTCCGGCGCCAGAACGCTGCCTTCGCGCTTGACCCGGGCCGAGGCGGCGGCGATCGCCACCGCATGGCGGGCGGCGGCGATCACGCCCTCGCGGCTCATGTCATCGGTCGCGGCAAAGCCCCAGGCGCCATTGCGCAAGACGCGAATGCCGATCCCGAGCGATTCCAGGTCGGAAATATGCCCCAGCTTGCCGTTCTTGGTCGAAAGCGCGCGATGCGCTTCCTCGACCACTCGCACGTCGGCGTATTGGACGCCCGGCGCGGCGACCGCTTCCAGCGCCCAGGCGGCGTAGTCTTGCATGATTCCGCTCGATTCCCGGCCGGCGGGTGGGTGGTTTAGCGGCGGTCCGCGCCCGCCAGCGCGCTGCCGGCGGTGGCGGCCAGCAACGCTTCGACCTTGTCTTCCCGCTCCCAAGTGAACTCCGGCTCGCTGCGGCCGAAGTGACCGAACGCCGCCGTCTTCTGGTAGATCGGCCGGCGCAACTGCAAACTCTCGATGATGCCGCGCGGTGTCAGCGAGAAGCATTCGCGCACCGCCGCCGCGATCTTCTCTTCCGAAACCACCGTAGCCGTGCCGAACGTATCCACCAGCACCGAGACCGGCTCCGCCACGCCGATGGCGTAAGCGAGCTGAAGCTCGCATTGCCGGGCCAACCCCGCCGCCACGATGTTCTTGGCGAGGTAGCGCGCCATGTAGGCCGCCGAGCGATCCACCTTGCTCGGATCCTTGCCGGAAAACGCGCCGCCGCCATGGCGGCCCATGCCGCCGTAGGTATCCACGATGATCTTGCGGCCGGTGACGCCGGTATCGCCCATGGGCCCGCCAATGACGAAGCGGCCGGTGGGGTTGATGTGATATTTGGTGTTGCGATCGGTCATGTCGGCGGGGAGGATCGGCGCGATGACCCGCTCCTTCACCGCCGCGCGCAGGTCTTCGGTGCTGATGGCCTCGGAATGCTGGGTGGAGACGACTACGGAGTCAATGCGGACCGGCCGCCCCTCGACGTACTCCACGGTGACCTGGCTCTTGCCGTCGGGGCGGAGGAAATCGAGTTCGCCGCTGCGGCGCGCCTCCGAAAGACGGCGCGTGAGCCGGTGCGCGAGCGAAACCGGTAGCGGCATTCGTTCCGGCGTCTCGTCGCAGGCGTAGCCGAACATCATCCCCTGATCGCCCGCTCCCTCGCGGTCCACGCCGAGGGCGATGTCGCTCGATTGCTGATGGACGCTGATCAGCACGCCGCACGTGTCGCAATCGAACCCGAAACGCGCGTCGCAGTAGCCCACCTGCCGCACGGCTTCGCGGGCCACTTGCTGGTAGTCCACCTTGGCGTGGGTGGTGATCTCTCCGGCCACGACGATGAGGCCGGTGGTCAGCAACGCTTCGCACGCGACGCGGCCGTAGGGGTCCTGCGCGAGGACGGCGTCGAGCACGCCGTCGGAAATTTGGTCGGCGATCTTGTCGGGATGGCCCTCGGTTACGGATTCGGAAGTGAATAGGCGGCGCTGGGGCACGAAAAAGCCTCGAAGATGGGATCACTGGAGGCGTCCAACCGCCCGCCCCAGATTCCTCTTAGGATAAAGCACTACCGGCCGGGAATTTCACCCAATCTCACCCCGGACGCCCGCCGGGCTCTTCACCCGATACCGACCATGCAGCGCCTGAACCCAGCCTCGCGCTGGCCCCGCCGGGGGTCTAGTATCTGGGCGGGTTCAGGTAATCGTTCAGATTCACGCTCTTCCATTCTCCGCGCTTGATGGCGGCCCGAATCTGACCCGGCGTCTTGCCCAATTTGGTCTGCTGGTAAGCATAGATGCCTTCCATGAGGCAGACCTCGCATTCGGCGGCGTGGCTGCCGGTATAGCAGTCGAGCAAGCTGTGGTGGCCGAAACCCTTGTCGCAATAGCAATAGCACGGCTCCTGGAACAGCACCCGCTTGATCTTCGCAGCCATGGCATAGGCGTTTTGCACCCGCGGATCGGTGAACTGGCTGGGGTTTAGGGTTGCCGGCAAGGGGCCGCGCGGCGGCTGGGCATGGTATGCAGGGCTATTGCCGTCGTGAACGACGGGCGGCTCCGCCGGTGCCGAGTCTTGATGACGGCCCTCCTTCTGGCTGCCGTGGGTCGTTTGCGCCCATGAAGCACCTCCGACAACCAGCCCCAAGCAAATAATCAGCCCCATCATCCGCCAAAAGAGCTTGATCCCGTTGAGTTTGCGACCCATGCCGCACCTCCTGCCCTATTGTATGTCAGCCGCCGCTACCAGGAACATTCTTGCCCGCACTGGCGTCTGTGTTCGTTAGAACCCAAGAGCCGGCCGTCCGCGCATGGTGACGGACGCTGGCCTGCGGTACAGTGGGGAAAGATGAGCGCCCACGAGTCCACCGCCGAATATGTGCCTTCGATCGCCTGGCAGGCGAGCGAAGAGGCTTTGGTGCACGAGCTGCGAGCCGGTTCGGTCGAAGCCTTCAATTACTTGATCGCCATCTATCACCAGCCGCTGTTCGGTTTGATGTGCCGCATGCTGGGCGATCCCGCCGACGCCGCCGACGCTCTCCAAGACGTGTTCCTGAAGATTTTCCGGGCTGCGGCCAGCTTCGAGCAAAAGAGCAGCCTCAAGACATGGGTCTATCGCATTGCCGTGCACGAGGCGAGCAATCATCGCCGCTGGTGGCGCCGTCATAAGCGGCAGGAAATGCCGCTCGACCTGCCGCCGGAAGGCGGCCAGGTCACGCCGCTGGCGGAGCGTCTCGCCGATCCCGGCGAATCGCCGCTGCAGCAAGCGATGCGGGCCGAGGCGCGCCGCCGCGTCGGTCGCGAGTTGGAGCAAATGCCCGAGCCGTATCGCACCGTCGTGATGCTGCGCGAAATCGAAGGCTTCAGCTACGAAGAGATCGCCGAAATCGTCGGGGTGCGCGTCGGCACCGTAAAATCCCGCCTGATGCGCGGGCGGGAAATCCTGCGCCAGCGCTTGCTGGCGCACCCGGCGTTGTGCCGCGAGCTTGGGCTGCGCCGCCTGCCGGGCGATTTCGAGGACAAAGCCGGCGTGCGGCCGGCGCCGCTGTGTGTCTCCAAAGAGGAGTGGGGCAACCCATGACGCACGCGAACTCTTGCGCCGCGCTCGCGGCCGATCTTTCGCCTTATCTCGACGGCGAGCTGTCCACCGAGCGCCGATGCGAGTTGCTGCGCCATCTGCAAAGCTGCGATAACTGTGCCGCGCGCTTGCGGCAACTGCGCGCGGTCAGCGCCGAGTTGCGCCAACTGCCGGCGCCGGCGCCGCCGCGCTACTTGGCATTGCGGCTGCGGGTCAGGGCCTCGCACTATGCGGCCCGGCATGAACTGATTGAGTTTTGGCAGATGCGCCTCCAGAACTGGGCCAGGGCGCTGGCGGTGCCGGTGGTCGCGGGCGTGCTGGGCGCGGTTTGCGTCTTTGCCCTCTTCTTCGGTCCCATGGGCCACACCGCTTTGGCCGCCGCCGCCGTGGCCGACGTGCCCCTGCCGCTCTCCGCGCCGCCTACGCTCGTGAACCTGGCGCCCGTGGAAGTCAATCGTCCATTGCTCATCGAGGCGGATATCGACAGCTTGGGCCGGGTGGATGGTTATCGCGTCCTCGCCGGGCCCCATGATCCCGCTTTGATCGAGCGCTTGAACAATGCCTTGCTGATGACGGTGTTTCGGCCCGCCACGATCCTGGGGGAAGCGACCCCGGGCCAAGTCTTGCTGTCCTTCGATACGGTTACGGTTCACGTTCGCGGCTGATTGTCCCTCTTCGCGGGCGGGGTTAAGCTGCCTCGGTGGGGACTGTGCCCTATAGCGTTCTCGCCCTGCGGATCGGCCTCGCCCTCGGCGTCGGGCTGCTGATCGGACTCGAGCGCGAATGGGCGCGCAAGGACGTCGGCGTCCGCACCTTTGCCCTGACCGCCTTGCTCGGCACGCTCTGCTGGCTGCTCGGGCCGCGCTTCGCCCTGATCGGCTGGATCGGCGTGTTCGTGATCGTTCTCGCGGTCAATGCGCGCGAATTGCTGGCGCGCCGGGCCGTGGAGATCACGACCTCCGTCGCCCTCATGGTGACTTATGCGCTGGGCGTGCTCTTCGGCCGCGGAGACCTGATCCTGCCCGTCTCCGTCGCCATCGTGGTGACCGCGCTGCTGGCCTGGAAAACGGAGTTGGCGCGCTTCGCCGGCGGCCTGCTGCACGAGGAGATTCGCGGCGCCGTCCTGCTCGGCCTGCTCGCGTTCGTCATTTACCCGCTGCTGCCGGCGCGGTTTGTGGATCCGTGGCGGCTGATCGATCCTCGCGACGTCTGGCTCACGGTCATCGTCGTCGCCGGCATCGGCTTCGCGAACTATGTCTTGCTGCGATTGTACGGCGCGCGCGGCATGTACTACGCCGCCCTGCTCGGCGGCTTGGTGAATAGCACCGCGACCGTCGCCGAGTTGGCGCGCGAGTTCGTGACCGCGGGCGAGAGCTTGGCCGCGATGGCCGTGGCGGCGACGTTGCTGACCGTGGTGGCGATGTTCACGCGCAATCTGGCGATCCTGGCGATTTTCGCGCCGCACGCCGTCAGCACCGCTTGGTGGCCGATGGCGCTCATGGCGCTGCTCGCCGCCATCATGGCCTGGCGCTCGCATCGCCATGGCGCCCCGAAGGTCGGTCCCTTGAAGCTGACTTCGCCGGTGTCGCTGCGGCGGGTGCTGATCTTCGGCGGCTTCTTCCTCTTGGTCGAGATCGCGGCGACGCTGGCGCAACGTTATTTGGGCGGGGGCGGCTTTCTCGTGGTGAGCGCGCTGGGGGGATTGGTGAGCAGCGCCAGCACGGTCGCGGCCGCCGCCATCCTCGCGGCCCACGGCAGAATCTCGGCCGAGATCGCCGGGGTCGGTACCGTGCTCGCTTCCGTCGCCAGCGCCTTGATCAATTTGCCGGTGGTGTATCAGCAGACACGCCAGCGCCTGCTGGCGCGGAATTTGACCGTCGCTTCCGTGGGGCTGATCTTGGCGGGTCTCGCCACGCTCGGGTTGCGCCTCGTCTTCTAGATTCCCGCGGGAGCCAAGCGCGCGGCCGCTCGCCGCAAGCCGCTGGTCATCCGCGGCAACGATTGCAGGAGCGAGCGGCTCGCCCGAATACGCGGCGAAACCGCTACTGGCTCGGGCCGCTTTGATCGAGCAATTCCCGCTGCGCCACGCGGCGCGTGGCGATCTCGGCCACGCGCAGAGTGACCGCCAGGCCGCGCTTCGCAATCGGCACGCGCACCGCCATCTCCACATAGCCCTTTTTGCCCGGCGGCTCGATCGGCGCCCAGAGCTGGTTCCAGAGCAGCGCTCCGCTCGCATCCGCGACCTGCACCGCAACGCTGAACTGATCCCGGCGGCGATCGCCGCGGCCGGTCCAATGCAAGTCGCCATTGCGCAAAACAATGCCGACCGGCAGCACCCAGCCGGCGCCTTGTGCCGCTACCGCGAAGGCTACGATCTTGGCGGGCAGTGGCTGCGGCGCCGTCGCGTAATAGCCGGCGCGGGTGGTCAGGCGCACGCCCCGGCGCAGGGCGCGCGCCTCGATGCGGTGAAATTTGCCGTCGAGCCGCCGGTCGGTCGGGATATAGGAGGCGTAGTAGACGCCTGCCTCGCCGCCGGCGGCTTCGTTCAATTCCGCCGTAAGGTCGTTGCTGCTGTAAAGCGCTTCGCCGCCGGTGGGCGCGACCGCGGCCGCCATGCCGTCGTGATCGCCGTCGCGAACCTCGCGCTGGAATTCGCCCGCCAGCCGCGGTCCGCTCCCGCCCGTGTTCGGCGGGGCCGTGCCGTCGTCCAGCGTATCGCGAGTGGTGGCCAGCCCGGCGGGATCGACGCCGTACAGCGTGACGTTCGCGCGCAGCGCGTCGCTCGCCAGCCCGCGCACGTCGGGCGCATCGAACACCAGCCGCGATTGCAGCTCCGGGCTGTTGGGAAAATACGCCTGGTAGGCGAGATACGCGACTTGGCCGGGCCGGAACGTGAAGCCCGGCCCGAGATAAATCAAGGTCTTTTCGCCGGGCAAGCTGCCCATGAACTCGATCACCGCGCGCAACGCGCCGAGCACGTCGTTCGCATGCCAGACGACTTCGTTGGCATAGGCGTTTGCGTTGGGACCGGCGCAGTTGCTCGTGCGTTGCGGCGGCATCAGCGCGCCGCCGTTGTAGGCGCTGGTCGCGCCCTCGGCGTCCGCGCAGGCGCGCAGCGTCATGATCAGCGTTCGCAGCGGCTCGTCCTCGTTCCAGGAGGACGGCCGAACCGGCAGCGCCGCCAGCGCCTTCAAGAACTGCTGCGGATCGGTGGTGAAATCTTCGGCGATGAGCGCCTCGCGGCCGATCGTGAAAAGGGCCAGCGGGCGGCCGGCGGCTTCGCCCCGGGTCACGAACGCCGCGATGGCCGCCTTCGCCCGCTTGGTCGCGGCCGCGGAATTGCTCGAGTCGAGCACAAATGCCAGATACCGCGAGGCCAGCCGGGCGTCGCTCGCCGCGGCGCGCGGTGCGGCGCCGCCGGTGCGCGGCGGGGCGGCGGCCGGCGCCTTCACCGGCGCGTCCGCGGGCTCAAACGAATCGAGCTGCTGCCGGCGCCCGTTTTCGAATATCTCCACGTCCTTTCGGGTCAAGCCGGAAACCGGCTGCCCTTTGCGATCGGTGGCGCGCAACACCAGGTTCACGATCGTCGGATTCGCGGTGAACTGAGCGATCTTGCCCGGCTTCGACTGGGCGTTCGCCGCGGCGGGCATCGAGGCGAGGAACGCGGTGGCGAGCAGGGCTGCGGGCGGGAGGCGCGGGAATCTTCGGGCCATGAGCTGCTCCCCTCCGCGCCTAATGTACTCGATTTGCGGTTGCTGCGGCCGGCACGCCGCGCGAAACCCGGCCCCGCGCGCCCTAGGTTTCCGCCAGCAATCGCGCGATGGCGCTGGGGATCTGATCGAGCAGCGCGTCGAGAGCGCCGGGATCTTTGCCGCCGGCTTCGGCCAGATCGGGGCGGCCGCCGCCGCTGAGGCCGGGCAGGGCCTTGACGATGCGGCCGGCGGAGAGGCGCGAAGTCAGATCGGCGGTCACGCCGACCAGCAGGGAAGTCTTGCCGTCCTGCGCCGAGCCCAAAACCACGACGCCGCTGCCGAGCTGGCGCCGCAATTCGTCCATGAGATTGCGGAGCTGCGGGCGCTCCAGGGCGTCGGCGCGCGTGGTGATGATCTTGACCCCGGCGACCTCCTGCACCTGCCGCCGCCCTGCGCCCGCGGAGGCGCCTTGCTTGGCGGCGCGCAACTTGATCGCGTCGAGGTCGCGCTGCAGCTTGCGCTGCTGCTCGAGCAGGCGCTCCACGGTCTCGACCACTTCCGGCTCGCCGGCGCGCAGCAGCCGCGCCAGCCGCCGCACCCGCTCTTCCGCCTCGCGCGCGTGCCGCCACGCGCCCTCCCCGGTCAGCGCCTCGATCCGCCGCACGCCGGCTGCGATCGAACCCTCTTCGAGGATACGGAACAGGCCGATGTCGCCGGTGCGGCGCGTGTGGGTGCCGCCGCACAGCTCCTTGCTGAACCCGGGCACGCTGACCACCCGCACGCGGTCCTGGTATTTCTCGCCGAACAAAGCCATCGCGCCGGTTTCGAGCGCCCGGTCGAGAGGCAGGATCTCCGTGGTGACCTCGGCGTTTTTGAGGATTTCCTCGTTGACCACCCGCTCGATCTCTTCCAGTTCGTCGGGCGCGAGCGGCGCGTAATGCGTGAAATCGAAGCGCAGCCGCCCGGGCTCGACCACCGAGCCCGCCTGCTTGACGTGCGTCCCCAGCACCTGGCGCAGCGCCGCGTGCAGCAAATGCGTCGCGGTATGGTTGCGCCGCGTGGCATCGCGGCGGCCGGCGTCCACTTCCGCCTCGACGCGCTGCCCCACGCGCATCGGTTGGCGGGCCCGCACGCGGTGCACGATCAAGCCGGAAACCGGCGCGTACGTGTCGAGCACCTCGGCCACGACCCCCTCGGCGTTGATCCAGATGCCGCGGTCGCCGATCTGGCCGCCGCTGGCGGCATAGAACGGCGTATGGTCGAGGATCGCCTCGGCCTCTTCTCCCGCCGCAACTTCCTCGACGCGTACCCCGCCGCGAAGCAGCGCGCGCAGCTCGCAGTCGCGGCTGAAGGTGGTCTCGTAGCCCTCGAACTTCGTGCCCGCCGCCGCCCGCAGCTCGGTCCATATGGGATTGGCGCTGGCTTTCTCGCCGCCCTTCCAGCTGGCGCGGGCGCGCCGCCGCTGCGCCTGCATCTCTTCGTGAAACCCCGCTTCGTCGAGCGCAAAACCGCGCTCGGCGGCGATCTCGTGCAGCAAATCGAGCGGCAGGCCGAACGTGTCGTAGAGCTTGAACATGCGCTCGCCGGCCAGCACCGGCTTTTGTCCGGCTTGCTGATGCTCGCGCATCGTCAGCGTCGCTTGCGTCGCGGCGGCCAGCGCCTCGGCGCCGCCGCCGGGCAGGATCAGCGGCGTCTTGTCGAGCTCTTTGAGCGCCAGCGCCAGCGTGCGCGCGAAGCGCTCCTCCTCCGCCCGCACCACCGCGGTGATGCGCGCGGCGGAGGCCTCGAGTTCGGGATAGGCGTCGCGCATTTCGGCGGCGACGATCGCCGGCATCCGGTCGAGGAACGGCCCCTCGATGCCCAGAATCTTGCCGTGCCGGATGGCGCGCCGCAGGATCTTGCGCAGCACATAGCCGCGGCCCTCATTCGCCGGAATCACGCCGTCGGCGATGAGGAACGTGACCGCGCGCCCATGATCGGCGATGATCCGCAGCGAAACGTCGCTCCGCTCGCCCTGCCCGTAACGCACGCCCGCCCATTCGCCCGCGCGCGCGATGAGCGGCTGAAAGAGATCGGTCTCGAAGTTCGAAATCTTGCCTTGCAGCACTGCCGCGAGCCGCTCCAGCCCGGCGCCGGTGTCGATCGAGGGGCGCGGCAGCGGCGTCATTGCGCCGTCGGCGCCGCGCTCGTATTGCATGAAGACGAGATTCCAGATCTCCACGTAGCGGCCGCAATCGCACGGAAAACGGCAGTCGGCATGGCCGGCTTCGCTCGCGGCGGGGCCGAGATCGTAATGGATCTCCGAGCAGGGCCCGCAGGGACCGGTTTCGCCCATCGCCCAAAAGTTGTCCCGCTCGTCGAGGCGAAAAATGTGCTCGGCCGGCAGCCGGATCTGGTCGCGCCAGATCGCAAACGCATCGTCATCCTCGCGAAACACCGTCGCGTAAAGCTTGCCGGCGTCGAGCCCGTAGCCGGCCGGCGTGGTGACCAGTTCCCACGCGTAGGCGATCGCTTCCTTCTTGAAGTAGTCCCCGAAGGAAAAATTGCCGAGCATCTCGAAAAAGGTGTGATGGCGGTTGGTGAAGCCGACCTGATCGAGATCGTTGTGCTTGCCGCCGGCGCGCACGCATTTTTGCGCCGAAGCGGCGCGCGCGTAGTCGCGCTTTTCCAGGCCGAGAAAGACGTCCTTGAACTGGTTCATGCCCGCGTTGGTGAAAAGCAGCGTGGGGTCGTGCGCCGGCACCAGCGACGACGATGGGACGATCTTGTGGCCGCGCGCCGCGAAAAATTCCAGGAAGCGGCGCCGCGTCTCGGAACCAGTCATATGCCTTCATTTTAGGGGCAGGGCGGTCCCCCACCGCCGGCCGCGGCGGCTTCGGCCCGCCGCTCCCGCGCTGCGCTCCGCGGAATCGTCACCCGGCAACCGGCCGGATCGCGATAGGCGCCGCGACCGGCTCCTCCGGGCGGCCGCCGCCCTCGCTGCGCCAAAGCCGATGTTTCGCCCGCAAAGGAGGCCGCCGCGAGTTCCTCGCGCCCGGCCGAATGTTGCTTTGCTAATGCTCCAGAAAAAGTTGGTTAGGATGTGACGTGCCCTCGGCCAACTTCGCCTTTCGCTATCGCTTTTGGTTCTTGGCGCTGATCTATTTTCTTGGGTTCGGCGCCTATACCCTCGATCATCGCCAGACCGCCGCGTGGCTCGCCGGGTTGCACGCCGGCGGCATCCATGGCGGGCCGGGGTACCCCGAGTGGCGCGCCCTGCTAGGTTTGTCGGCGCTATTGGCGCTCCTTGCCGGCGCCCTGCGGACCTGGGCCAGCGCCTACCTGAACAGTGAGGTGGTCCACGATGCGCGCATCCGCTCCGAGCGCCTGGTGGCGGCCGGCCCGTATCGCTTTACGCGTAATCCTCTCTATTTCGGCGGGCTATTGCTGGCGGCCGCCTATGGATTGATGGTCAGCCGTTTGGGCTTCGTGATTCTAGTGGGCGGGCACTTATGGTTTTATTCTTGCTTGATGAATCGCGAGGAAGCCGCGCTCGCGGCGGCGCATGGTGACCGTTATCGCGCCTTCGGCGCGGCGGTGCCGCGGTTTTGGCCGCGCTGGCGCCGTGCGCCTCCCGCCGCGCCCGTCCAGCCGCGCTGGTTGCAGGCGTTCTGGGGCGAATCCTTCTTGTGGGTCTTTGTCGCCGGCCCCGTCGCTTACGCGATCGAGCCCCAATTGCAAGGATTGCCGTGGGTCTTCGTCGTGGGCGTGGTCCTCCGCTACGCCTTCTTGCGACTCAGCCGCCCCGCCAAGCCTGAGATCGGAGCCAAAGCGGGAGACCACCCGGTGTAGGCTTAAAGCATCGGCGGAAAGGAAGGTTTGCGATGCGGCGCGGCGTCCTGATTGGGTTTCTGATGGCAGGCCTGCTCGCCGCCGCCGGCCGCGGCGGCGCCCAGCAGCCTCTGGCGGCGCGCCCTTCCGCCGGCGCCCCGCCCGCGGCCGGCGATTTGGCGGCGGCCTATTACCACTTCATGCTGGCCCGGTATTACCAATACCAGGCTGAATACCAGGGCAAGGCCGATCTGGTTCCCCAGGCGATTGCGCAGTACCGTGCCGCCATGCATGCCGATCCCGCCTCCGCTTACCTCCCGGTGGAGTTCGCGGGCTTGCTCTTCCGCGTCGGCCGAACGGGCGACGCCATTCGCCTGGCGCGCAGCGTGGTCCACGAGCACCCGCAAAATGTCGACGGCCGCGAGCTGCTGGGCGAGCTCTATTTACGCCTGCTTGGCGACGGCAGCGACAGCCAAGGGCCGCAGTTGGCGAAGCTCGCGCTCGAGCAATTTCAGGTCTTGGCGCGCCTGCGGCCCGACGATCCCGACGTGCATTTCACGCTGGGCCGCCTCTACCGCACCGAGGGCAACTTGGACGCGGCCGAAGCCGAAATGCAAACCGTGCGCCGCCTGACCAAAGGCGCGCCGGCGGCGGTGGCCAATCTGGTCATGCTGTACGCCGAGCAGGGCAAGCTCGACGCCGCCGAACAAGTCTTTCAGTCCGTGCCCAAGGCCGACCGCTCCGCCTCGCTGCAAGCCGCGATGGCCGGCGCCTACGAGCGCCAGCATCTTTATGCGCCGGCGGCAGCCGCCTATCAGCAAGCCGTGCTCCTCGATCCCGGCAACTTGGACTATCACCGCGGCTGGGCGCGCAGCCTCTTTTACGCGGGCGACCTGCCGGCCGCGCGCGCGCAATACGAATGGATCACCGATACCGACGCGCGCGACGCCTCCGCCTGGGTGCGGATGGCCGAGGTCGACCGCCGCTTGGGTCATCTATCCGAAGCCGAAGCCGAATTGGCCAAGGCGCGCGCTCTGGCCCCGGATAGCGTCGAAGTCAGCTACTTCTCCGCCGATCTCTACGCCGCCGAAGGCAAACAGGAACAAGCCGCGCAAGCCATGCGGCATCTCCTGGCGATTACCGGGCGCCCCGATGGCAAATATCCCGCCGACGAGGCCTCCGAACGCACGCTTTTGTATGAGCGGCTCGGCGTGATCGAGCGCCAAGCCGGCCAATACCCAGCCGCGCTCGCCGCCTTCGAACAGATGGAGGCGCTGAATAGTCCCGAATCGCCGCGTGCCGTCCTCGAAATCTCCGAGACCTACCGGCAGCAGCATGATTTTACCCGCGCGGTCAGCGCCGCCGCCGCCGGCGTCAAACAATACCCCGCCGACCGCGGGCTGGCCGTCAACTACGCCATGCTGCTCGCCGATACCGGCCAAAGCCGCCTGGCGCTGGCGACGATGAAACCTTGGCTGAAGGGAACGCCCGCCGACCGGCCGATCTACCTGGCGATCGCGCAAATCAACGAACGCGCCCGCAATTGGAAGGCGGCCGAGCGCGCCATTCGATCCGCTACCACGCTGGCGGCGAACGACAGGGAACGCGCGGTTTCAGAGTTCATGCTGGGCGACATCGCCGACCGGCGCAAAAAGTTCTCTCAGGCCGAAGTCCATCTGCGCAAGGCGCTGCAGCTCGATCCGCATAATGCCCTGGCCTTGAACTACCTCGGCTATCTGCTCGCCGATCAGGGCAAGGATTTGCAGCAGGCGCTCGAATATACGCGCCAGGCGGTCCACGCCGAAAGCGAGAACGGAGCCTACTTGGATAGCTTGGGTTGGGTGTACCTGAAGCTGCACCAGTTGCCGCAAGCGACCAAGAATCTTCAAGCCGCCGTACGTCTCCAGCCCAATGATCCCGTCATCCTCGGCCATTTGGCGGAAGCCTACTATCTGGAAGGAAACTTGCGCGCCGCCGCGGAAAGCTGGCGCCAGGCGCTTGCGGAATGGAGCACCTCGGCGCCCGCCGATTACGATCCTGCTGAAGTCGAGCGAGCCCGCAAGAGCTTGGCTTCCGTCAGCCAGATGCTGGCCCGGCAAGGGCAAGCCGATAAGCCGGCTTCCACCCCGCAGCGTTAGCCCGCCGACTGAGTTCTGATATCGAGGGCTGCCGGGTGCGCCAACGGCGAAAGCGCCGGTGCACGGTTCGCCGCACGCCCGCGCCAGCTAGCTTCTGATCTCTGGCCTGCCTTCTTGCTTACGCGTCCGCCGTGTCGGGAGCGGGCAATTGCAGATGCGCCCGGCCCAAGTGCTTTTGCAAAAGCAGCAGCGCCTGCGCCGAATCCACGCCTTTGGCCGTGGCGACTTCGTTGATGAGCAAAGCCACGGCGCGATCGAGCATCTTCTTCTCGCGGAACGACAGCGGCTTCACTCGGTGCAGTTGCAGCAAGCTCTTGAGCACCTCCGCCACTTGCAGCAGCGAGCCGGTGCGCATCTTGTCGGAGTTTTCCTTGAACCGGCCCTTCCAATCCGTCGGGCAGCGGCATTCTCCCATCTGCAAATAGTCGAGAATGCGCGCCACATCGTGCGCCCGCGCTACCGGACGCATGCCGACGACGGCCACGTTCTTCATCGGCACCATCACCCGCAAATTGCTGGCTTCGATTTTGAGGAGGTAAAACTGCTGCACTGCGCCGGCGATGAATCGGCTGCTGATCTGCTCGATCACGCCGACGCCGTGATTGGGATAAACGACCTTATCCCCGACCCGAAACATCCATGCGCTCATGGGGGGAATCCTGTTTGCCGGGAAGGACGATCGCTACATCTCTCATTATGACAAAACTCACGCTTGCCTGGCAAGATGCTTCCGCTGCAGCCGTCGTGGGGCGGGGGAGCGGCCTCCCAGCGCGCGCAGCCGGTAGCCCAAGCCCGCGAAGATTCCAGGCCTTGGCGCCGCTGCAAAAACCAAGCCCGGCCCCAACCGTGGGGAGACGCCGGAACAGCGGGACTCGCGCGAAGGGTGGCGGCGCCCGCGAACGCCGGGAGGAGCGTCGAAAGGGCCGATCCGGCCCGAGCGGCCGCAGCCGGCCGCCGGCCAGTGCATGGGCGCGCTGCAGGAAACGCAGAACGGCGGCGCCTATCGCCTTGTCCGCCCCCTCCGCGCTTGGGTGGTTTGCAGTGGCGGGATATAATTTCCGCTGGGCCTCGCGCGGCCTGGGATCAAGGGCGTGAAGATCAAGGAGAAGCTGGAAAGTGAAATTCAACAGCTCGAGCATGAGCTGAATGTCGAACTGCCGGCCGAACTCAAACGCGCGGTGGCTTTGGGCGACCTCAGTGAAAACGCTGAGTACCATATGGCCAAGCAGCGCCAGGAGTTCGTGCGGGCGCGCCTGGGCCAGTTGAAAAAGCGTCTCGCTGACCTGAGCCTGGTCAATCTCAGCAACATCCCGCGCGACCGCATCGCCTACGGGTCGGTGGTGCGGGTGCTCGATCTTGACAGCGACCAGGAGACCGTGTACCGGCTGGTCACGAGCGAAGAATCCGACGTGGCCAAGGGCCTGATCTCGACGTCTTCGCCGATCGGGCGCGGGCTGTTGGGGAAGCGCGTGGGCGACACCGTGCGCATCCAGACGCCTGGCGGCGCCAAAGAGCTGGAGGTGCGCCACCTGACCACGATTTACGATCTGGACGACGCTGGCGCCGCGCTCTAATTCCCGCGCCTGCAGGCCGGCAGGGGTTCGCCGCCGCGGCCGGCCCGTGCGCCCGCGGGAAGGCCGCTGCGCGTAGTCTGGCGCAGGAAACGGACGCGAAGCTTTGACCTACACCAAGGCCATCGGGTTGGGTTGCAAGAAGCTGCTCGATCGCATCGTGCAGTCGCTGGCGCTCGCGCGTATCGATCCCAATCTGCTCACTGGCTTCGGCCTCGCCATCAACGTGGTCGCCGCCGTGCTGTTCGGCTATGGCGCGTTTTGGATCGCCGGCTTGGTCATCATTGCTGCCGGCGTTTTCGACATGGTGGACGGCCGCGTCGCGCGCGCCACCAACACTGTCAGCCCGTTTGGCGCTTTCTTCGATTCCGTCGTGGACCGCTATTCGGATCTGGCGCTCTACTTCGGCCTGCTGGTCTATTACGCGCGCATCAACCGCTTCTTCTATGTGGTGCTCGTCGCCGTGGTGATGACCGGGTCCGTGATGGTCAGCTACGCGCGCGCGCGGGCGGAGTCGGTGATCCCCAGTTGCAAAGTGGGTTTCATGGAACGGCCCGAGCGGATCGTGCTGGTGATCATCGGGGCCTTGTTCGATCGCATGGCGGCGGTTTTGTGGGTGATCGCGGTGCTCAGCAACGTCACCGTCGTGCACCGCATTCTTTATACCTACCGCCAAACCAAACGGCTGGCCTGGCAAAATCGGGCCGAGGCCGAAGCTGTTGCCGCCAAGCGCTAGCTGTGGAGGCGCAATAGGTTGTTCCGTGCAAGGCCGGAACGGCTGATGGGCGGTGACAGACCCAAGCTAGCATGAGGCCGGTGCCAGTTGTACTGGTGGACCCAGGAGCGAAGCTCCTGGGTGCGTTC
>Ga0209062_1001256_pt1 | contig 48036 bp, 38 predicted proteins | sample Coa_R2_2_FD_187158 | JGI IMG/M metagenome (GOLD analysis project Ga0209062, IMG submission 187158) | Surface soil microbial communities from Centralia Pennsylvania, which are recovering from an underground coalmine fire - Coalmine... | ecosystem: Environmental > Terrestrial > Soil > Unclassified... | reverse complement strand
TTGACCGGAAACATAGAAGGCGACCGAATCCGGCCCGTGTTCGGCGATGGTCCGCGAAAAGGTCGAGGCGACGAGGTCGAGCGCTTGGTCCCAACCCGCCCGCCGGCCGCCGATCTCCGGGTAGAGCAGCCGTTCCTCGAGGCCGATCGTCTCGAGCAGCGCCGCGCCTTTCGAGCAGAGGCGACCGGAATTGGCGGGATGGTCAGGATCGCCGCGCAGGCTCAAGGCGCCGCCGGCGCTTCTCTCCGCCAGCACGCCGCAGCCGACGCCGCAATAAGGACAAGTCGTCGCAACGGCGCTCCCATTGGCCACGGATCACGCCGCCCGGTTGATCAAGGCGTCGGAAGCGAGGAAGAGCTTGTCGCCTTCCCGTTTGACCGGAATGACGCGCGCTTGCCCCTCGTCCGCGCCCTGGGCGCGGCCGGTCTCCAAGCTAATGACCCAATTGTGCAGCGGGCAGGTGACGGCGGCGCCGTGCACGATGCCTTGGCTTAAGGGACCGCCGCGATGTGGGCAGCGATCCTCGAGCGCGAAAACCTCGTCGCTGGCGGTGCGAAATACCGCAACTCTGCCGGCGGGGGTGTGAACGCAACGCGCGCCCCGCGACGGGATGTCGGCGATCGAGCCAATCGCAATCCAGCGCATCGATCACTCCGCCGCCTGCAAGAAGCCGATCGTCGCCATCGGCCGGAATTCGTGTTTGTCCTTGCCCGAAGCGCGCTCCGACCACGGGTCGGCCTGGGCGAATTTTTGGCTGAAGACGAAGCGCTCGAAATAGGCCTTGCGCATGTCCGCATTGTCGACGATCTGCCGGCGGATCTCGGCGAGGCCGATTCGCTTGGCCCATTTGTAGATGCGCTCGAGATAGCGCCCCTGCTCGCGGTACATCTGGACCAGCGCAGCGATATGCTCGACGGCCTCGTCCTCGGTCTTGGCCAGGCACAAGACTTCGGTCTGCTTGACGTCGAGGCCGGCGGCGCCGGCGAAATGGATTTCGTAGCCGGAATCGACGCAGACCACGCCGACATCCTTGCAAGTCGCCTCGGCGCAATTGCGCGGACAGCCGGAGACCGCCATCTTCACCTTGGCCGGCGTCCACGAGCCCCACATGAATTTTTCGATACGGACGCCGAGCCGCGTCGAATCCTGCGTGCCAAACCGGCACCATTCGGAGCCGACGCAAGTCTTCACCGTGCGCAGGCCCTTGGCGTAGGCGTGGCCGGAGACGAAGCCCGCCTTGCCGAGCTCGGCCCAGACCGCCGGCAAATCCTCTTTCTTGACGCCGAGCATGTCGATGCGCTGGCCGCCGGTCACTTTGACCGTCGGGATTTGGAACTTGTCGACGACGTCTGCGATGGCGCGCAATTCCTTGGCGCTGGTCACGCCGCCCCACATGCGCGGCACGACCGAGTAGGTGCCGTCTTTTTGGATGTTGGCGTGCACGCGCTCATTGATGAAGCGCGACTGCGAATCGTCGACATACTCGCCTGGCCAGGCGCAGACCAAATAATAATTCAGCGCCGGCCGACATTTGGCGCAGCCGCATGAGGTTTTCCATTCGAGCTCGTGCATGACGGCGGGAATGGACTTCAGCGCTTTAGCCTTGATCAGCCGTCGCACGTCGTCATGGCCGAGCGCCGTGCAGGCGCACATCGGCTGGACCGAGGCCGGATTGTAAGCCTCGCCCAGCGTGAGTTTCATCAATTGCTCGACGAGGCCGGTGCAGGAGCCGCACGAGGCCGAGGCCTTGGTATGCGCGCGAACGTCGTCGAGCGACGTCAGGCCTTTCGAAGCGATGGCGCCGGTGATCTTTCCCTTGCATACGCCGTTGCAGCCGCAAATCTCCGCGTCATCCGGCAAGGCTGCAACGGCCGCCATAGGGTCGAGGGGGGCGCTCCCCTGATAATTCTGACCGAAAATCAGCGTATCGCGCATCGGCGATATGTCGGTCTGCTTTTTCTTGAGATCGTTGAACCAGGCGCCGTCGGCGATCTCCCCGTAAAGGACGGCGCCCACGATGCGATTGTCCTTCAGAACGACGCGCTTATAGACGCCGGCTGACGCGTCGCGCAGCACGATCTCCTGGCGATCGTCGCCCTCGGCGAAATCGCCGACTGAGAACACGTCGATGCCCGTGACTTTGAGCTTGGTCGGCGTGTCGTTGTGGACGAAAGCGGCGTCCGTCTCTCCAGCGAGTTGCGCCGCCGCGACTCGGGCCATCTCGTAGAGCGGCGCGACCAGGCCATAGACGCGCCCCTCAACCTCGGCGCATTCGCCCAGCGCGAAGACGTCTGGATCGGAGCTTCGCATGCCTTGGTCGACGACGACGCCGCGATTGATCGAAAGGCCGGCGTCCTTGGCCAACTGCGCGTTCGGCCGGATGCCGACCGCCATCACGACCAGCGTCGCCGGAATAATCTCGCCGCTTTCGAGCTCGACGCCCTCGACCTTCTTTTCGCCAAGGATCCTCTTCGTGTTGGCGCTGGTGAAGACCCTGACGCCGCGCTCCTCGATCGCCCGTCGCAGCAGATAGCTAGCGGCCGGGTCGAGCTGGCGCTCCATGAGAGTCGGCATAAGGTGGACGATGCTGACGTCCATGCCCTGGCTCTTCAGGCCAGCCGCCGCTTCGAGGCCGAGCAGTCCGCCGCCGATCACCACCGCCTTGGCGCGCGATTGCGCCGCCAGCAGCATGGCGTGAACGTCGTCGAGATCGCGATAAGTCAGCACGCCGGCAAGGTCGCGGCCGGGAACAGGAATGACGATCGGCGAGGAGCCGGTGGCGATCACCAGCTTGTCGTAGCTCTCGGTCACGCCGCGATCGGACGTGACGGTTTTCGCTGCGCGATCGATGGCGACGATCTTGTGGCCCTTATAGAGGACGATGTTGTTCTTGATGTACCATCCGTCGCCATGGATGATGATTTCCTCGTAAGCCTTCTCGCCGGAAAGGACCGGCGAGAGCATGATTCGATCGTAATTGACCCTTGGCTCTGCATTGAAGATCGTCACGGCGTAGCGGCCGGGCGCTTTCTCGAGCAGATGCTCGAGCATGCGGCCGGGCGCCATGCCGTTGCCGATAATGACCAGCTTTTCCGTCATTTGCGCCTCGAACCCGCGGCGATCAGGCCGCGGCCTCCTTTCCATAGGCTTCCGCGATCATCGCGCTCGACAGCGCGCCATAGGCCGCGAGCCAGGCCTCCTTCACCTCCGCCGTGAAATCAGGCCCGAGCCCTTGCTCCAACGTCCAGATCAAGGCTTCGCCGACCGGCCGATAATGAGCCGCCGTCACGCCATAGCCGACATGCTTGACGGCCAGCGCCTTCGCCGCCGGGAGAATCGCGTCGAGGTTTTTGAGGCCGTTGACGACCACGCCGAGCGTCGTCATCAGCTTGCGCCCCTGCTCGGCCATGTCGCTATGGAACAGCGATCTCGTCTGCGGCGCGATTTCGAACAGCCGATTGTAAAAGAGCCCAGCCGCTGCATCGGCGATGGGCGCGACCTTGGCGAAGGACGATTGGACGAGATCGACTTGCTCAGGCGTCATGCTCCTGCTCCTTTCGCGAGAGGGCGGCTCATATCCGAGCGGCTGCGGCCGCTTGCGTGATCCAGGTCGCGCGCCACCGGCGCTTGACCCTGGTCAGCGCTGCGAGCGCCAGCGCGGCCAGCGTGGCGAAGATCAAAAAGCCGGCCTGATAACCGCCGGTGATCTGCTTGGAGAAGCCGAGGCTAGATGCGAGATAGAAGCCGCCGAGCCCGCCGGCCATGCCGACCAGTCCGGTGACGACGCCCATCTCGGAGCGGAATCGCTGCGGCGCGAGTTGAAAGACCGCGCCATTGCCCATGCCGAGCGCGAGCATGCCGACGAGCAGCACGCCAAGTCCAAGCCAAAGCTGCGGCAGGCCGAAACTGACGACGATGAAAGCGGCGATGGCGATGCAATAGAGAATGGAGAGAACGCGGGCGCCGCCGAACCGGTCGGATATCGCGCCGCCGATCGGCCGCACGAGCGAGCCGGCGAAGACGCAAGCTGCAGTACAATAGCCCGCCGTCACCGCGTCGAGCTTGTATTGCGTATTGAAATAGATGCCGAGCGACGAGGCGAGCCCGGAAAAGCCGCCGAACGTCACCGCGTAGTAGAACATGAGCCACCACGCGTCGGGTTGACGCAGGACGTTGAAATACTGGGCGAGAGACCTGGCGGGCGGACGCTCCGGGCCGTCCTTGGCGAAGGCGATGTAGACGACCAGCGCGAGAAGGAGCGGGATCGCCGCCAGGCCGATGACGTTCCGCCAGCCGAAGACGGCGGCCAGGCCCGGCGCAAAGAGCGCGGCGAAAACCGTGCCGGAATTGCCCGCGCCCGCTATGCCGAGCGCCGCGCCTTGATATTTGGGAGGGTACCATCGTGAGGCGAGCGGCAACGCAGCGGCGAAGGATGCGCCGGCGACGCCGAGCACGAGCCCGAGAGCCAGGATCTCATTGAAACTGTCGAGACCCAGCGCCCAGAAGCCGATCAGCCCGAGAATGACGATCGCCTGGCCGATCAGCCCGGCCCGTTTCGGCTGCAGGCGATCGACCAGCACGCCGTTCACGACGCGCAGCAGCGCGCCGGCAAGAACCGGCAGCGCGACCATCAAGCCCTTCTGCGCAGCGTCGAGATGAAGGTCGTCCGCGATCTGCACGGCCAATGGGCCGAGCAGAATCCAGACCATGAAACTCATGTCGAAATAGAGGAAGGCGGCGAACAGCGTCGGCCAATGTCCGGACTTGAGAAACTCTCGGCTGTTCATCTCTGGCGACTCCGTAGCGAATGGCGTTTAGGCGGGCGCGCTGCTCCGGTCTGCGCGCCCGAAGAGGCGAGCAAGACCGATCGGCGGCGACGCCGTTCGCATCCGTCATTGGACGCAGGGACTTCACGTCCCGATCATGGGGCTGATTTGCGCGCCGAACCTTCGTTGGCTCGGACCTCGCGGCATCGAGAAGGTCGTTCTTCTCGTGAGCTTGAAAATAAGTTCGATTGCCGCGAAGCAGCAAGGCCAAAGATTGTGCGCCGCAGCACGAAAATTAGTCGATCTGTCCTTTAACGCGGCGCCGGGCCATAGCGCGCCCGCCGAGCCTCTGGCCCCATCGCGAGGAGCGAAGCGACGAGGCGAGCCAGGAGGCTCCGATCCCTCGATCGGTTCGTTTCGCGCGCACCGAAGAATAATTCGCCTAAAGGTCGACGCCGAAGGAGCGGAGGTAATCCTCCATTCTATCGGGATCGAAGAGCCGCCCGTCGAAGAATCCATCTGGGCCCAGCATCATCGACCCTTTGCGCGACGCGACAGGCGTCCGCGCCGTTAGCGCGCCTTCGACTTTGGCGCTCGCGCGCGGCAGATCGACCCCGATATCCGCCAGGGCCGCGCGATAGAGATCAGGGCGATAGACCTGCCGGGCTTTCTCCGCCAATGCCGGCGAATAGGCGATCTGTCCCCAGCGGACCATTTGCGAAAAGAACCACAGCGAATGGCTCTGCCAGGGGAAATTTGCGGCATTGTCGTGGAAGGAGAGAAAATCCGGAATTGGCCTGGCGTCGCCGCCGGCCTCTCTGAGGCGGCCGCTCAGCGCGCGGGCAATGACGGCGGCCGGCGCGCCGACATAGGCCGGCGAGGCGAGCAGCTCGGCGAGTTCGGCGTTGTTCTCCGCGCGCCCGGCCCATTCCGCGGCGCGGTACGCCGCGCGCAGCAGAGCCGCAAGTAGTTCCGGCTTGCGCTCGGCGAAGTCGGCGCGAAAGCCGAGGACCTTTTCCGGCCCCTGCCGCCAGAGCGCCGATTTGGTCACTGCGATGACGCCCGCCCCTTTCTGCGCGGCAAGCGAATTCCAAGGCTCGCCGACGCAGAACCCGTCGACTTGCCGCTCCAGCGCGGCGTCGACCATCAAGGACGGCGGCAGCACGACGAGACGGACGTCGCGGTCCGGATCGATCCCGGCCGAGGCGAGCCAATAGCGCAATTCGTAATTGTGGCTGGAGAACGGGTGCACCGTGGCGAAGACGAGCGGCGCGTCGCCTCTCTCGGCGCGCCGCGCCACGACTTTGGCGAGAGCTTGACCCATTGCCGCCGGCGGCGAGTCGAGCTGCGCGCCTGCCTGCTGCATGGCGGCGAAAAGCGCGGTCGAGAGCGTGATCGCGTTGCCGCCGAGGCTCAGGGAGAACGGGGCGATCATCGGCGCCTCGACATGGCCAAGCCCCAATGTCGAGGCGATCGGCATGGGACCGAGCATATGGGCGGCGTCGAAATGGCCGACCATGACGCGGTCGCGAATATTGGCCCAGGAGGTCTCGCGCGCGAGCGACAGCGCAAGGCCCTCCGCCGCGGCGAAGCCTTTCTCCTTGGCGACGACAAGCGGGGCGCAATCGACCAGCGGGATGAAGCCGAGCGTCAGCGGAACCCCGCTCGCCTTCCCAGTTTCGCTCTCGCGCAATTCGGCGCTCACTCGCAATCTTTCCCTATCCGAGCAGCTTGGCGGCGGTGATCAGGCTGCGTGCGACGTCGGCGACGCGGCGGCTCTCGTTCATCGCGGTCTTGCGCAACAGCGCATAGGCCTCCTCTTCCGAGATGTCGCGGCTCTTCATCAGAATGCCCTTGGCCTTGTCGATGATTTTCCGGTCCTCCAGCGCTTGTTTGGCGCGATCCAACTCGTCGCGAAGGCGGTTGAAAGCGTTGAACCGGCTGATCGCCATGTCGAGGATGGGCTTGATGCGCTCCTTGCGCAGCCCATTGACGACATAAGCCGAGACGCCGGCGTCGATCGCCGCCTCGATCGAGGCGGTGTCGGATTGGTCGACGAACATGGCGACCGGCCGGCGAACGCTGCGCGAGACCTGGAACATCTGCTCGAGCGCATCGCGATTCGGGTTTTCGAGGTCGATGAAAATGACGTCGGGATCGACCTCGACGATCTGCCGCAGCAATTCCCGCATGTCGCGAATCACGGTCACGCGCCGATGCCCGGCTTCGCGCAATCCCTCCTCGATCACCGTCGCCCTGACGGCGTTGTCGTCGATGAGAAGAATATGGAGATCCTCGTCCGCCATCCGGCCCCTATAGGCAGCGACGGGCGAAGTTGCAAAAGCGGCGCCATTTCCCGGGAGAGCCGTAAGAAAAGGCAAGCGGAGGGCTGCGTGAGGAGAGAGAGCGGAGCGCGGAGAGAGGCGGCGGCGGTACGTTGAGGCTAATTTGACGCGCTCTCGCTCTCGGCGCCGGGACCTGTTCCTCCGAGGGAGGAAGAAACGGGCGTCACGCGGATGTCATTCGACGATAAAGCGCCCTCGCAAATAATGAGAGCGACGCCGCCGTCGAGCAACGCGTTCTCCTCGTCGTCCCGCGCCTCCAGGATCGCCTCGCCGAGCACGCAGCGAATATTCCGTCCAACCGCCTCGATGACAAATTCGTAACGCGTCTCGAAATCCCATGCGAAATGCGCTTCGGCGAGGACTCTCGTCGCTCCGTCATAGGTCTTGACGATACGCAGCGCTCCGGACCGGGTCAGCAGCGCGGCGTAGCGGCGCCGCAAGCCCTGCACGCGAAAGCCGAGTCCGGCATATTGCGCCAGATGCGCGGTCAGGTCAGCGGCGAACCGGTAGTCGGTCCATTGCCGCGAGCCGTGGATGATCATGCCCTCGCCGCGATCCTGCGAGATTCGGAAAGCCTGCGGGAAGTTGCGCGAGAAAAGGCTGACATTGTTCACCCAGGCGCGACGCCAGAAGTCGCCGGGTTCGCGAGGGCGGCGCAAATGCAAGTCGGGCGGCCCGTCCCATCGCAGGAAATCGAGCATGACCACCCCCTGCGCGCCCGATCCGGGCGCGGCGAGCGCAACGCCGATCGCCTGGATCGGCTGGCCGTCGAGATCGGGAATTCGCCAGCGCAGCCCGACCTCTGCGCCGGGCGCCAAAATCGTCGGCTCCCCGTCGACATCGAACAACGCGTCGTTCGCGCCATAGCGCTTGAGCCTCAGCCATGCCCGGACCGGCGAAGAATTGCCCGAACCAGCGATCAGTCGGGCGCTCGCGACCTGCCCAGGATAAATCGCGGGCGTCGCCATGAGCTCGTACGTCCGCATCCGAACCACGTCCGGCGGCGTGAAGGTCGGCGTCGCCGCCGCGATCGGCGATTTTCCCAACCCGGCGTAGCGAATCGCCAGAGCGCGGCCGCCTTCGAACGCGACGTTCTCCAATGTGGCCGAACCGCCGTTCGCGCCGGTCTCTACTTGAAACCCCTGGACGCTTCCAGGCAGCGAGAAATGAAACTGCGCGCCGCCCTTCGGCGGCGCCGCCGGCTCGACGCCGGCGAGGCGGCGGCCGAGATTGACGAGCCGATAGGTCATGCGCGCCGCGTCGTTGATCGCGGCGCCGCCGTCAGCCGAGGAAATGAGCATCCGATCCGCCACCGGGCCGCGCCAATCGCGGTCACGGTCGAGACCTGGCAATCCGTGCATGATCCCGAGCAGGCAGCCGATATTGCCGGCGTTGCAATCCGTGTCCCAGCCTGACGTGCAGACGATCGTCTGCGCCTGCGAAAAATCATTGGGCGCGTAGAGCGCGGCCATCGCCATGACGGCATGGTTCGGGACGACATGGCAATTGCCGGGATACTTATCGTAGCCGTAGCGCGCCTCGATCCGCTGACGGGTCTCGCGCCAATCCGCATATTGCCGACGCCAAGCGCGAATGTCCGCGATGAGCGCGGCGATGGCGCCGTCCCTCGGAATTTGCGCCAGGCCGACCTCGAACAGATGATCGATGTCGCCGGAGACGAAGGCCTCCGCCTCCATCGCCGCCCAGAGCTTGGCGGCGTCGACAGCTGCGCCGTCATGGCTGACCCGCGCCGCCTGCTCGGCGAGGCGCGCGGCGAGGGCCGGCTGGCCCGGCGCGACCATGGCCCAAGCGTCGATGAAAATCTGCGCGCCGATTTGCTCGGCGACAGCGCGCCCATTCGTCGCCATCGAGCCGCTCGCCGGCGCAGCGAGGCCGCGCTTCAGATTGAGCCAGGCGGTATGCTCCGTCGAATTGCCATTGCCGCCCCACCAGAGGATCGAGCGCTGCTCGACAATGTAATTCAGCCAAGTCTCGCCGATTTCGGCTGCGCCGAGATCGGGCTTGGCGCCGTGGTCCTCGAGCGCGCGAATGAAGGTGAACGTCCCGGCAATGTCGTCGTCCGTGACGACCAGCGGGCAGTCGAGCTTGTCATGGACGTAATATTCGATCGGCCCCAATTCGCGCAGAATTCGCTGGTGGGTCCAGTTCTCGAAGGGCCGGCCGAGATAGACGCCGATCAGCTTGCCGAGCACGCCGGCATAGGCGCGCTCCAGATAATCGGCCGGCAGATCGCGCATCGATTTGCGCCTAGATGATTTCGAGATAGTCGCGGTCCGGCAGCGGCGGAAACGGCGCCGTCGGCAGCGTCTGGTACCAATAGGCGACGGAGGCGATGTCGTCCTGCAGCGGCAGATAGCGGCGGTCCTTCTTTTCCGTGCGCCAGCCGAGCGCTTGAATCGTCACGCGCAGATCGCTCTCGAAGCGGATCGGGTCGACGATGTGCCAGCGGTAAAGCCCGAAGCGCTGCTGCGAGCGGTAGGTTCCGTCGGGCCGGATCACTTGCGGCAGGCCGGAATAGGGCGAGGTGAATTCGATATAGGCGCGAGGAAAGGTCGGATCGACCGTGCCGGCGTCGAAATTGTAGGCGCCGCAGAAATAATCCTCCGTGCCGGTGCCGCAGATCGTCGGGAATTCGTCGTCGCCGTCGAGGAAGAACTTGATCTCGCCTTCGCCCCACCAGCCGCTATTGTTGACGCCCCAGGCCATATAGGTCCCGACATACTGGCCTTTGCCCTTGACGCCGTCGAGAATGACGTAATCCTCTTTGAACGGAAGCGGATTGACGCGACGGAAGCGAGCGTGGAAATAGGCGGCGTCTTCGGGGACGTCGGTCAAGGCGTAATTGATTTGGTAGTAGACGATCGCGTGTTCGTCCGGATCGCGATTTTCCAGCGTGAGCCGAGCGCGCCGGCGGAACGGCATCTCCCAATAGCAATTGAACGCCCGGCCGGAATTGACGCAAACGGCGAGCGAGCTCACCTGCGCGTACTGGCCCCAGCCGCAGGCGAAGAAATCGCCGAGCGGGGCCTCGACGGAAGGGTGATCCTGGCCCTCCCAATAGATGCGCAGGATCAGATCGCGCCACTTGACATTCGCGGGCGTGATCCAGATCTGCTGGATCGCGCCCGATCCCTCGATCTCGCCGAGCGTGAAGATCGCGCCGGGCTCGATCCGCACCGACGGCGAGATTTTCCAGCCGCGGCCCAGGCCGCGGGCGTGAACGGCGCCGGTTCCTTCCGTCGCCATGCCGCCCTTGCCCTTCTCGCCGGTGAAATTCTCGGGACTGATCGACCGCGTCTTCGCGTCCGACAAGCGATAGAGATTGCCGAGATTCACGCCCAGGCCCGAAAAGCGTTCGGCCATTGCTGCTGGTTCCCCGTTTTATTGAAGAGGCTACTTGATGCCGCTGGTCTTGATCGATTCGATGATGCGCCTCTGGAAGATCACGAACATGACCACGGTCGGCAGCGCGACAACCGTCGAAGCGGCCATGATGTAATTCCAAGAGGCGCTGTATTGCTGCCGGAAACTGGCGATCGCGACCTGCACCATCCAAAGGTCTTGATTGGACGTGATCGTCAGCGGCCACAGGAAGGAGTTCCAATTGGCGAGAAAGAACAAAATCGCCAAGGCCGAAAGAATCGGCCGGCTGAGCGGCAGGATGATGCTCCAATAGACCCGGAAATAGCCCGCCCCATCGATCACCGCCGCCTCCTCCAATTCGCGCGGCACGGCGAGATAGAATTGCCTGAGGAGGAAAATGCCGAAAGCGTTGAAGATCGAAGGCACGATCAGGCCGGTATAGGAATCGAGCATATGCAGCGCGCGCGCCAAGATGAACAGCGGCACGATGATCACCGGCTGCGAAATGAGGAAGGTTGCGAACATCGACAGGAAGATAATGTCGCGCCCGGGAAAGCGCAGGCGCGCCAACGCGTATCCCGCCATCGAATGAAAGAACAAGGCGATGATCGTCACGGCGGCGGCGACGAAGAACGAATTCCAGAGATAACGCAGGAAATTGACCTGCGTGAACACGTAAAGAAAATTGTCGAGCGTCGGATGCTCCGGGACGAGATTGACGCCGAACACCTCGTCGCCGCCCTTGAACGACATCGACACCATCCAGAAGAGCGGCGCGATCGTCATCAGGGCGAGGATCAGCCCGGCAAGGTGAAGAATGATCCGCGCCGGCCGCAAAGCGGCCAGATCGATCGGCCGTTCGACGCGCGCGGCCTCAGTCATAGGTGAAGCGTCCGCCGCGCGTCAGCATGAACAGCAGCACGGTGATCAGCATCAACACGACGACCAGGACCGACGCCATCGCCGCGGCGTAGCCATATTCGTTGAACAGAAACGCCTGCTGATAGACATAGAAGATGGCGAGCGAAGTCGTATTGGCCGGCCCGCCGCGGGTCATGATGTAGACAAGGTCGAAGGTCTGCGAGCCGCAGACCGCCGTCACCGTCGAGACGAGCAGCACGAAAAAACTGGTCGGCCGCAGCAGCGGCAGCGTGATCCGATAGAACGAAGCGACCGGGCCAGCGCCGTCGATCTTGGCGGCTTCGTAATATTCCCTGGGAATGTCCTGAAGGCCGCCGAGGAAGATCAGCATGTAAAAGCCCATCAGGAACCACACGCTGATGACGACGACCATGATCAGCGCGAGGCGCGGATCGCCGAGCCATGAAAATCCGCCGACGCCCAGCGCCGATATCAGGCGGTTGAGCAAGCCGATCTTGTCGATGAGCAGGACCTGCCAGACCAGGCCGACGACGACCAGGCTGACGGTCTGCGGCATGAACAGGAGGGTGCGGACGAATCCGTTGAAGCGGGTGTCGGCCTGGATCAGCAACGCCAAGCCGAGGCCGCAGACATAGAGCGCCGGCACGAGCATGACGACGTAAAAAACCGTCACTTTCAGGCTCTGCCAGAACAGCGGATCGCCGAGCATCCGCCGATAGTTCGCGAGGCCGACAAAGGAATATTCGCCGAAACCGGAGACCGAGAAGAAGCCGAGGCTCAGCGACAGAAGCATCGGCGCGCCGACGAAGATCAGAAGGCCGATCGCATCGGGCGCGACGAACAAATAGCCCGCGATCCATTCTCTCTGTCGACTAGACAGCCGGAAACCGGCGGCCTTGCGGGCCGCCGGCATCGCCACGGAATTTGAACGAAGCGCGTTCGCCATGGCTTAGAGGATCGGCGCGCCCTTGTAGCCGGCCAGGAACGCGTCGATCTGCTGAGACGCCGCCGCCGCCGCCTCTTCTGGCTTCTGGCCGTTGAGCTGACAGGCTTGGATCGCGTCCGAAATCGCCTTGTAGACCGGCGGCGGCACGCGCGGCTCGGCGCGCGCCCCCGGATAGATGTCGTCGGCGAAGACTTTCAAGAAGCCTTTGCTGTAAGCCTCCTTGCCTTTCTCCAGCGCGGATTTGCGCGGCGGCATATCGCTCTTCGCCTTCGTGCACCAATCGACGACGCGCTCGATGGAATCCGGGCTCATCGAGCCCAAAGCCCAGGCGCAGAACTCGCCGGCCGCTTTCGGGTTCTTTCCTTTCGCATTGGCGACGAACGCCCAACCGCCGCCGACCGTCACGTACTTTCCGCCGGGCGGCGTCGGCAATTTGAACACGCCGTATTTGAAGTTCGGCGCGTTTTCATGCAATTGCGAGATGGCCCAAATGCCGACATTCTGCATGGCGCAATAGCCAGAGGCGAGATTGGGCACGACGTCCCATCCGCCGCCGCCGAGCACTTTACGCGGCGAGACGCCCATATTGACGGCGTCCTGCCAGAATTTGAGCGCCTGCGCCGCCGCCGGCGAATTGAAGGCGCTCTTGCCGTCCTTGGACTGAATGTCGCCGCCGCCCTGCCAGAGGAACGGATACCAGGTGAAGTTCTGATAATAGCCCGGCGCGGTCTCGAACAGCACGCCGAAGCGCTTGTCGGTGGTCAGCTTCTTGCCGACCGTCAACAAGTCTTCCCATGTCTTCGGGACGTCCTTTTCCGTCAGGCCCGCCTCGTTGAAAGCGTCGACGCTATAGTACATCGCCATCGGCTCGACCTCCATGGGCAAGCCATAGATTTTGCCGTCGACCATGCGATTGGCGATCACGCCGGGGAACAGATCGTCCTGCGCGGCTTTGTCGATGAAGGGCGTCAGGTCGAGCAGCACGCCGCCATTGTAATAACGCAGGAAATCGCCGGGGCTGATGATGAAGAGATCGGGCCCGGCGCCGGAGGCGAAAGCGGTCGGCAGCTTCGTGCCGTCCATATAGGCGTTGTTCGGCACATAGACGAGTTCGACCTTCACGTCGTGCGAATCGTTCCACGACTTGGCCATGTCTTCGAACCATTTCGACTGCGTCGCGACGCCGCCGCCCGGCGCGTAGAATTGCCAGAATTTCAGCGACTCGGCGGCGAGGCCGCGCGAGACATAGGGAAAGCTCAGCGCAGTCGCGCCGGCGGCGACGGCGCCGCCGGCGAGCACCGTCCGACGGCTCGGCCCGGGGCGGTCCTTCGCGCCGTTCGGCGCGTCAGCTTTTGTTTTATCGCTCATGTCGTCCTCCCGTTGTTGATTCGTTGCTTCGGTTCAAAGCTTCAGGTCGAGTCCCGCTCGATCAGGCGGAACGGCATCTCGAAACTTGCGCCGCGCGGCGATGGCGCGCCGCGCAAGCGCGCGAGCAGCGTCTCGGCCGCCTTTATCCCGATATCCTGTTGAAACTGCGACACGGTCGTGAGCGCCGGGGTCACGAGGCGGGCGACAAAAATATCGTCGAAGCCGATGACGGCGACGTCGTGCGGAATCGCGAGGCCGCGCTCGCGCAGCGCGCTCATCGCGCCGATCGCCATCAAGTCGTTGGCGGCGAAAATCGCCGTCGGCCGCTCGGCTCGCTCGATCAGAATCGTCGCGACGCGGCGGCCTTCCGCCTCGCTGAATTCAACGCCGTCGACAATATCGGGTGCAAGCCCGCGCTCGGCCAGCGCGAGCGAGTAGCCCGCAGCGCGCTCGGCCTGCGGGCCCGCCGGCCCGGCGATCATTGCGATGCGGCGATGGCCGCGCTCGAGGAGAAAGCGCGTCGCCGCAGCGGCCGCGGCGCGATTATCGACATAGATGTTGTCGATCGGCCATTCGCCGCCGCTCTTGCGGGCGGATTCGATTCGAACCACGCCGACCCCGGCGGCGACCAGAGGCGAGAAATCCTCGGCGCGCAGCGCGAAAAACGCGCCGATCACGCCGTCGACGCGGCCTTCGAGGCTCCAATTCAAGAAGCGCTGCTCGCGCTCGGCGACGCCTTCGGTATTGACGGCGATGACATCATAGCCGGCGCCCTCGGCGATCGTCTGAACGCCTTTCAACAGAGAGGGAAAGAACGGATTGCAAATATCCGGCATGGCGACGGCGATCGTGCGCGTCCGTTGGGTCCGCAAAGCCTGCGCCTGCCGATTGGGCGCATAGCCGAGATCGCGCGCCACCTGCAGCACCCGCTCGGTCGTCGCGCGCGCGGAAAGCGCCGGCGCGCCGCCCAGGACCAGAGAGACCGTGGCCTGAGAGACTCCCGCGCGTCGCGCCACATCCCGTTGCGTCGCCTTTTTTTGCACGCAGCCATCTTTTATACGTATTAATTGCTAGGATAGCTAGCATGCCGGCGGTAAATCGCGCAAGCCGTCGCTTGCCTAGATTGTGAAGACCGACACAGAACGAGCGAGCGCGCGCGGCCGGAGGAATAATGTCGCTGTCGATACGCGGGTTCCCGAACGGTTTCGGCGGCGAGGTTGAGGGCGTCGACTGCTCCCGCCCTGTTTCGCCGGAAGCGGTCGCGGCGATCGAAGCCGGGATGGACCGCTACGCCGTCCTGGTTTTCCGCGACCAGCCGCTCAGCGACGAGCAGCAGATCGCCTTCACCCGCCATTTCGGCCAATTGGAGAAGTACGAAACGCCCGGCGACATCAGAAAGCCGAGCGATCGGCGGCTCGGCGCCGGCATCGCCGATTTTTCCAATCTGACGCCCGCCGGCCGCATCATGTCGGCGGACGACCGCATCTGGCTGTTCAAGCTGGCCGACCAGCTCTGGCATTCCGACAGTTCGTACCGCCCGGTCACGGCGAAATATTCCCTCCTATCAGGCCGGATCATTCCCTCCTCGGGCGCAAACACGGAATTCGCGGATATGCGCGCGGCTTACGACGGTCTGGACGAGCGAACCAAAGCCGAAGTGGAGGACCTCGTCTGCGAGCATTCGCTGATCTATTCGCGCGGCGCGATCGGCTTCACCGAACTGACCGAGGAGGAGAGAGAGAACTTCCGGCCGGTTCGTCATCCGCTCGTGCGCAAACATCCCAGAACGGGGCGGAAATCCCTGTTCCTATCTTCGCATGCCGGCGCGATCGTCGGCTGGACCATTCCCGAAGCCCGCATGTTCCTGCGCGATTTGACCGAGCATGCGACCCAGCGCGAATTCGTCTATTCGCACCGCTGGCGGCCAAACGATCTCGTCATGTGGGACAACCGCGTCACCATGCATCGCGCCCGCCGGTTCGATCGCAACGAGATCAGGGACGTCCGGCGCACCACTCTGACGGACGACGCGCCGGTTATCGCCGAAGCGGCGCGGTGAAGACGCGGGCCGTTCCGGCTCGCGCGGGAATGACGGGCGCAAGCCTCAATCGGTCGCGCGGCCCAGGATAGTGCGCATCACCGCCACTTCGTAAGGATTCCAGGTCGAGACGAGCCAATAAATCGTCGCGCGTCGATCCTTCCCGTCGCCGGTCGCCGTCGTATAGCGATTGAGCACGAACGGCGCGTAGAAGCCGCCGGCGACCAACTGGCCGGCCGGACGCCGATCGGGCCAGAAGTCGCGGCGATCGCCGCAGCCGCCCGGACTCATCAGCAATCGGCAGAATACGTTGTCTGAGGGGCCGAGAATCCCGGTCGGCCAGGACCACGGCCCCCACGGCGCGGGCGCCAGGCGCGCCTCGATCTCCGTCCGGCAATTATAGAGCATCAGCCAGGCGTTGAGCGGTCGGTTCCAGGAGATCGAAAATTCGCCGATGCAGGATTCGCCGCCCGTCTCGTCTGCGAAGATTTCCGGCGCTCCCGGCGGACGCCATCCGCGCCCGGCGCCGGGCGCGCCGACCCAGTCGCGGTAGCTCGCCCATTGCGGCTGTCCCTCCGCATTGCGGCCGACGAAGAACCGCCAAGATTTCGGATCGGCGAACGTCTCGGGCGAGGCCTCGGCCAGATAGGTAACGCTGGCGCGATAGCGCGGCGCCCCGAAGATGAAAATGCGCCGCCGCTGCCCGTCTGGGACTTGGTCTTCGTCCTGCGCGACGACCGCGATGGAATAGATAAAGCCGATCGGCGCCGGCGCGATCAGCCGGAACGTCCTCGCCTCGTCCTCCGACGACGCGAGCACGCTGCTTCCGATACTGTTGCGTCGATCGTCCTCGCGGCATTTGTCGTTGGCCGGCGGCCGCGCCAGCGGCTCGTCCGGCGAAGGGCTCAGCGGCTGCGGCTCGGCGCAATGATGGGTCCAGAAGAAAGCATAAAGATCGCCGCCGACGCTGACCCCGCCGGACGGTACATTGAAAAAGCCTTGATCGATCTTGTTGGGACCGGTGACGGTCGCCGGCGCAAAAGTATTCGTCCCGCCTGGCTTCTCTTGAATTTGCAGTTCGAGACATTTGCCGTCATCCGACGGCGGCGCCCGCCGGGCGACCATCCCCACGGCGTCGTTTGGCGGCGCTTCGGCGGCTTCGCCGGGCGCGAGGCGCGTCGGCCAGCTATCGCCAAACAACAAGAACAGCTTGCCCTGATGTTCGACCGGATAGCCGAGATCGGTCGCGTCCAAGCCGAAGGCGGAGAGCGTCTTGGCCGCGGTCGGCCGGCCGGTCAGCCAGTCCGTCTCTCCGGTGAGTTGACAGATGCGCTCGCTCGCGCCGATGCGCCGCACCGACGCCGGCTCGTCGCCCGGCGCGTCGGACGCGGCGCCGAAGGCGAAGACGATCAGAAGCGCCGCTCGCTTCGCCGCCCGTCCGGCCATTAACCTCGTCATGTCATCGCGATGTTATCGCCCGCCGCTAGATTGAGCCAAAAGGCGGTCGACGCGCCAAAAGTCAGACGAATTGCCGAGATTCGTCAACCACTTCGATGGCGCGACGCCAGCTAGCATGCAGGAGAATTGATTTGCCTTCAGCGTGCATTGGTGCAACATCGTTCTGTCGCCAAAGCAAGCAACAGTTCAGGCGACGGGATGATGAAACGCCTTTGTCGCCTTCGCCGAGGAGGGGAGCCGAGATGTATATGCGACCTCGTTATTTCGGCCGCGCCTTCGATGACCGCGAGACCCGCATCATGGGCGACGCCGTCATCATGGCCTGCCACGTCATTCGCTCCGCCCATGGCGACGGCGGAAAGGCGGAGGTGAGTCCGGCCTTGCGGCGCGACATCGCCTCCACCATTCTACAAATGGCTGCCTACGGCGTCATGGATTCCGGCGCGATGGCTCAAGCGGCGATCGATCGTGTGTGGAGCGCAGCCCCGCTTTCCGCGTAGCGCCGATCGGTCAGCAAACGAGAACCGGCCGCTGGCCGATCACATTGCCCCACGGATCGCAGATCCATTCATAGCCGATGCAAGCGCCGTTATTGTAGCCGTAATCGTGGTAAGGGTACTTGCCGAGCACGGCTTGCTCAATTCTCGTATCGGGCGTCCCGGTGCGGATGACGCCGTCCCAATCGCCCTGCAGATAAGCGGCGCGCCAGTTCGACTGCCAAAAATCATAGGCCGGCCATCGGTGGCCGCCCGCAGCGGCCGGCGACAGGCCGCTTAAGGCGACAAAGACGAGAGAAGCGGTCAACGCCGCTGTCTTGAGCAACAAACGCATGAACGCCTCCGCTTTCCCCTACGCTTCCTTATACTGAACGTCTTAAGCTTGTTTGTCCCTTTTCAGGACATCTTTATCAAGATTCGGCGCTGCCGAACGCGCGGAGCAATAATCGTGCAGGAAAAATCCGCGCTTGTCAGTACGTCTCGACGTGATAGCGGCCGCCTTCCCGCATCTTGGCGCGGAGGCTCGGCCAATCGAGCCCGGCGCCGCCGGCGATCTCGGCGAAAGCCGCCTCGACGCCGCTCTCCATGGCTTTCAGGCCGCAGACATAGATATGGGTCCGCTCGTCGCTCAACGCCACGGCGAGCGCCGCGCTTTCGGCGCGCATGCGATCTTGAACGTAATGCTTGGCTTCGCCCGGAACGCGCGAGAAGGCGAAATGCTTTTTGAGGAGCCTCTCCGGCACTTTCGCCAAGGGGCCGAAATAGGGGAGCGAATCCGGCGCGCGCGCGCCGAAAAACAACATCATGCCGGCCGAACCCGGCGCCGCGCGCTGCCGGCGCATGGTGAAGCCGCGGAACGGCGCCGAGCCTGTGCCGGTGCAGATCATGACAAGCCGCGCCTGCGGATCGTCCGGCATCAGGAAGGTCGAGCCGAACGGACCGGCAAGCGCGACCTTGTCGCCCTTGGCGAGGTCGCAGAGATAGTTCGAGCAGACGCCGCGTTCGTCTCGCTTGACCGTCAGGGCGAGATTGTTGGCGTTCGGCTTTTCGCCGTCGCGAGGGCTGGCGACCGAATAGAGCCGCATCCTGTGCGGCCGTCCATAGCCGTCAAGGCCGGGCGGGACGATCCCGACGCTTTGACCTTCCAGTACCGGAAAGATCTGGCCGCCGAGATCGAGAATGATGTGGCGCACGTCGCTGTCGGCGCTTTCCGCCGTCAGGCGGTAATTGCCCTGCACGATCGCCGTCGCGGGATTGGCGGCCGTATAGAGGTTGACGCACGGCTTGCTGGCCGAAGCCGGCGCCTTGGCGAGCCCGCCCGCGCCTTGATGGGCTTCCGCGATCAGCGCCGCCGCGGCTTCGTCCAGCGCCTCCGCCGCCCCGTCTGCGCCGGCTCCCTGCGCGAACTCCTCCTGCGGCGGCAGCTCGGTCCAGCTCAATTGCTCTTCGAGCGAATAGGGCGCGGCGACGACGCGCCAATTGTCGATCGAGCCGGTCGGGCATGGCGGCACGCAGCTCATGCAGAAATTGCATTTCGTCGCATCGACGACGACGTTGACGTCGTCATGGGTGATCGCGCCGACCGGACACGCTTCTTCGCAAGTGTGGCACCGAATGCAAATTTCCGGATCGATCAGATGCTGCTTGACGAGCGCGTTCACGGCCTCTGTCCTTCCGTATTCCTTTCGCCTTGCCCGCTTCAAGCGGCGATAAGGAATCACGCCATGTGCAATTTCACATATTCGAAATCGCCCGGCTTGTTGTCGATGCCGACTTTCGGCGGCGCGATCCAGCCGGCGAACTTGCCCGGCGCCCAGACCGGCTTCATCAGCGAGGCGATGAAATCGCCGTCGGCGGCGTTCGGCAGCCATTCGTGGCGTCGCCGCGTCCATTCCTCCTCGGACACGATCTCGCCGGCTGGCGTGATCTTGGCGCCGGCGAAAACGCCGATGGCGCGATGGAACCCAGGATGAGGCAATTTCAACTCGAACGGAACGCCGATCTTGGCGATCGTCGCATTCCAGCGATTGAGCCCGCCCTGGGCGTCGCGAATATAATCGTCGCGCAGGCGCATATTGATCGCCGAGAGGGCCGGCGCGTCCTTGATGACGATCTTGCCGCCTTCGAGCTGCACAACCGGATAGGCGGCGTCCTTGAGCTGATGATCGTCGGCGATCTTGATCTCTTGGTAGCGGCCTTTGATCCCCGCGGTGAAGGCGTTGGCCGCGTTTGTCGAGACTTCCGATCCGAACAGATCGAGCGACAATGAATAATGAAGATTGAGCTTCTTCTGCAGCGTCGGCAAATCGACGACGCCGAGCGCGCGCACCGCTTCGATGTCGTAAGGGTCCTCGATTCCGGCCTCCTTCATCGCTTCGCAGGTCCGCTGAACGACCCGGCCGACGCCGGTCTCGCCGACGAACATGTGGTGGGCTTCCTCGGTCAGCATGAAGCGGCAGGTGCGCGATAGAGGGTCGAAACCCGATTGAGCGAGGCTCTCGAGCTGCATCTTGCCGTCGCGGTCGGTGAAGTAGGTGAACATGAAGAAGGAAAGCCAATCCGGAGTCGCCTCGTTGAAGGCGCCGAGCATGCGCGGCGCCTCGGCGGATCCGGCCTGCCGGCGCAGCAGCTCGTCGGCCTCTTCGCGGCCGTCCGCGCCGAAATATTTTTGCAACAGATAGACCATCGCCCAAAGGTGGCGGCCCTCTTCGACATTGACCTGGAAGAGGTTGCGCATGTCGTAGAGCGACGGCGCGGTCTTGCCGAGATGGCGCTGCTGCTCGACCGAGGCCGGCTCGGTGTCGCCCTGGATGACGATGAGGCGGCGCAGCATGGCGCGGTATTCGCCAGGCACTTCCTGCCAGGCCGGCTCGCCGTAATGCTCGCCGCATGGCACGCGCCGGTCCGGAACCTGCGGCGCGAGCAGCACGCCCCAGCGATAGTCCGGCATTTTCACGTAGTCGAATTTCGCCCAACCGTGCTGGTCGACAGAAACCGCCGTGCGGAGATAGACGAGCGCTTCCTGAAAGCCTTCTGGACCGAGATCCTTCCACCAGGTGATGTAGCCCGGGTGCCACTTCTCCAGCGCTTTGAGCACGCGTTTGTCGTTGGCGAGATCGACATTATTCGGGATCAGCGTGTCGTAGGAGACATTGACGAGATCGGCCATTTGAACTTTCCGCTTGTCCAAACCGTCATTGCGAGCGAAGCGAAGCAATCCATTCGTAGCGCGCAGCCTATGAATGGATTGCTTCGTCGCTTCGCTCCTCGCAATGACGCACAATTGCTCCGCAATACCCGCTCTAAACCCGCCGCATGTCGAATTCGCCGCGCAACCCGGTGCCGTAGCGCTTCAACGCGCCGTTCTCGCCGACCGCGTTCGGCCGCTGGAAAATCCAGTTCTGCCAAGCGGTCAGCCGGCCGAAAATGCGCGTCTCCATGGTCTCCGGGCCGGCGAAGCGCAAATTCGCCTCCATCCCTGTCATCGCGTCGGGCGAGAAGCTCGCGCGCTCTTCAAGGAAGATGCGCGTTTCATCGTCCCAATCGACGTCGTCGAAAGCGAATGTGACGAGACCGAGCGACTTTGCTTCCTCGGCCTCGAGCGGCGCGCCAATTTTCGCACGGACCTCGTCGACTTTCGCCGGCTCGCCGAGGAAGCGTGTCTGCAAGCGCGTAAGGCCGTTCGACATCGGGTAAAGACCGAAATTGCCCTCGGTCAGCGTCAGGGTCGCGACCGGGCGATTGTCGCCCTCGAACTCGCCTTCCGCCATGTACGACCTGTCCGCGGCGAAGGCGAGCTCGGCGAGCGGGCCGGCGAAGCACGAGCCCGGCTCGATGAAGGCGGCGAGCGAGCGCGAGGTGAGATCGACGCGCTTCAGCACGCGCTTCCACAAGAGGAGGATTTCATTGGCGAGCCAATGCCGGCGATTGTCGAGCAGCAGCTTCTCATGCGCGGCGAGCAGCGCCGGATCGCCCGCGCTGCGGAAGATCAGCAGGCCGATTTCATATTCGTTGTTGCGCAGATGCAGAATCGCGTCGTCGAGCTCGCGCGCCGCGCGCAGCGTCCAGGTCTGAGCGCCGTCCGCATGCAGCTGCTCGATCGACGACGGCGCCGGCTCCGTTGGTCCGCGAACCGTGACATTGGCGAGGCGGCGACCGCGGTCGATCTCGATCTCGACCGCCGAATAGGCGACGCCGTCCGCGCCGAAGCTTCTTTCCAGCGGCGTCAATGTTACGCCCTTCGCGTCGGACGGGCGCGGCGACCGCGCGGCGAATTCCTTGGCTCGCGCGGCGACAGTCTCGACGAATTTGCTGTTCGGCGTCGCTTCGTCGACGAGCCGCCACTCCTTGGCGCGCTTGCCTTTGACGCCTTCTTCGGTCGAGCAAAAGACGTCGGCGAGATCGCGACGCACCTTGCGCTTGTCCGTGACGCGCGTCAGACCGCCCGTACCGGGGAGCACGGCAAGAAGCGGAATTTCCGGCAAGGCGACGCTCGATGAGCCGTCGTCGGCGAGGATGATATAGTCGCAGGCAAGCGCCAGTTCATAGCCGCCGCCGGCGCAAGCGCCTTTGACCGCGCAGAGATAGTGCTGGCCGGATTCGGCGCCCGCCGCTTCGAACGCGTTGCGCGTCTCGTTGGTGAATTTGCAGAAATTGACCTTATGCGCATGGCTCGCCGCGCTGAGCATGCGGATGTTGGCCCCGGCGCAGAAGACGCGCTCCTTGCCCGACTGCAAGACCACGGCCTTGATCTCGGGATGCTCGAAGCGCAGCCGCTGGACGATGTCGGCAAGTTCGATGTCGACGCCGAGATCGTACGAATTGAGCTTCAGCGCGTAGCCGTCGAATAGCCCGCCGGATTCGTCGACATCCATGAAGAGATGGGCGACGTCGCCGTCATAGGCGAGCCGCCAATGGCGGTATTTGGACGGATCGGTCTGAAAGTCGATGACCTTGTCCACTGGCGCTTCTCCCGACGCCTGAAAGGATTAATGCATTATGATGCCTGCCTTCAAGAACTCTCTGCTGGATTCTCGGGAATTTCAGCTATTATTTGTCTGAGCGAGCTCAGGATGATGCATTATATTGCACTATCACAGGGGTCATAATGCGCGCCCAATCCCAACCGATTAAATTCAGTCAGGCGACCTCTCGGTCGGGTCGCGACCACGGAGGACGGGCGCTCCAGGTCGCCAGCGAAAAATGATCATGGCCGGCGGCGCCGCGGCGAGGGAGGACGCGAAGTGAACGAGACGAATGGCAACGCCGCGCTTTACTTTGTCGATCGACACGCCGACGGCGCGGCGGCGGACAAGGTCGCTTTCATCGAGGGCGAGCGTACGCTCACTTATCGAGAACTCGCGCGAGAATCGGGCCGGCTCGCCGGCCTCTATGCCGCGCACGGGCTTCAGCCGGAGGACCGCGCGGCGATGATCGTGCTCGATACGATCGAATTCCCGATCATTTTCTGGGGCAGCCTCAAGGCGGGGATCGTGCCCGCGCCGTTGAATACGCTGCTGACGGCGGAAAACTACGAGGCCATTCTCAACGACAGCCGCGCCAAGGCTTTGTTCGTCTCGAAGGAGTTGCTCGCCTCGCTCGAGCCGATCATTGCGCGATGCCGCTCGTTGAAGGCCGTGTTCGTCGTCGGCGAGGCCGCGCATCGCCATCTTTCGTTCGAACGGGAGCTGGCGAAACACGCGCCCGTCCCCGCCATCGACGCGCCGGCGGATCAATGCGCCTTCTGGCTCTACTCGTCCGGCTCGACCGGACGTCCCAAAGGCGTGCGGCATGTCCATTCGAGCCTCAAGGCGACCGCCGATACGTACGGCGCGCAAGTCCTCGGAATCGAGGCCGAGGACGTCGTCTTCTCCGCCGCCAAGCTGTTTTTCGCCTATGGCCTCGGCAATGCGATGACCTTCCCGATGTCGGTCGGCGCGACGGCGGCGCTGTGCCGCGCCCGACCGACGCCGGACAAAGTCCTCGAAGCAATTGCGGCGGCGCGTCCGACCATTTTCTGCGGGGTGCCGACGCTCTACGCCGCGCTGCTGGCGGCGATGGGCGAGCGCCTCCCCGCCGGCTTCGACCGTCTGCGCCGCTGCATTTCCGCCGGCGAAGCCTTGCCGGCCGAGATCGGCGAGCGCTGGCGCAAGCTGACCGGCGTCGACATTCTCGACGGCGTCGGCTCGACCGAGATGTTGCACATTTTCCTCTCGAACCGCCCCGGCGACGTCGCCTATGGAACGTCAGGCGTCGCGGTGCCCGGCTACGAATTGCGCCTCGTCGACGAGAGCGGGAAGGACGCGGCCGACGGCGAGATCGGCGAGCTTCTGGTGAAAGGCGCCTCAGCCTCGGACGGCTATTGGAACCAGCGCGACAAGTCTCGCTCGACCTTCGAGGGCCACTGGACCCGCACCGGCGACAAGTACGAGCGTCGGCCGGACGGCCGCTATGTCTATTGCGGCCGCACCGACGACATGTTCAAGGTCAGCGGCCTCTGGGTTTCGCCGTTCGAAGTCGAGCAAGCGCTCGTCAGCCATCCCGCCGTGCTGGAGGCGGCGGTGGTTCCGGGTCTCGACGAGAACGGGCTGGAAAAGCCGAAGGCCTACGTGGTCCTGAAGAACAAGGCCGACGCGAACCAAATCGCGGCGACGCTCAAGGAGCATGTCAAGCAGAAGGTCGGCAAATGGAAATATCCGCGCTGGATCGAAGTCGTCGACGAATTGCCGAAGACGGCGACCGGCAAGATTCAGCGGTTCAAGCTGCGGGAAAAGGCGGGGGCCGAGGCGTGAGTTGGGCTTCGTCCGCGCCCTTCCGCTTTCGCGCCGGCGGCGCGACGCTCGAAGGTCGCAGCGTCGGGCCGCCGCCCGACGAAGCCGCCACGCTCGTACTTTTGCACGAAGGCCTCGGCTCGATGGCCCTTTGGCGAGATTTCCCGGAAAGACTGGCGCGCGAAACCGGGCTCGGCGTTTTCGCCTATAGCCGTCGCGGCTATGGCGGATCCGATCCTGTAGAATTGCCGCGGCCGCTCAACTACATGACCCGCGAAGCGATCGACGTCTTGCCCGACGTCTTGAACGCGATCGGCGTGAAGCGCGCGATCCTCCTCGGCCATAGCGACGGCGCGTCGATCGCCGCGCTTTATCTCGGCAATGTCCAAGACCGCCGGATTCGCGGCTTGATCCTGCTGGCGCCGCATTTCTTCGCCGAACCGCACGGCCTTGCGTCGATCGCCGCGGCGAAGCGCGCCTTCGAAACCGGCGTTCTGCGCGAGCGGCTCGCCAAATATCACCAGGACGTCGACGGCGCCTTCTGGGGCTGGAACCGGGCATGGCTCGATCCGGCTTTCAAAGAGTGGAATATCGAAGAGGCGATCGATTACATCCGCGTGCCGGTCCTGGCGATTCAGGGACGCGACGATCAATACGGCACGCTGGCGCAGATCGCCGCGCTCGAGCAGCGCCTCTACGCGCCGCTCGATCAGGCGATCCTCGACGATTGCGGCCATGCGCCGTTCATCGACAAGCCGGAGGAGACTTTGGCGGCGATCGCCGATTTCGTCATGCGGCTGGAACGAATCGAGAAGGCCGAAGCGCCCATTCTCCTCCGCGAAGCGCGGGAGGGGGACCGCGCGTAGCGCGGCGGAGGGAGCTCGCGGCCTCTGGGGCTCTATCCTGAACCTCCGCCATGCTTCGCATGGTCCCCCTCTCCCGTTTCGCGGGGAAGGATGGCGCCCGCCTTCAAGAATCCCGCCGCCTCGATCGTCCGAAGCACGTCCGCCAGAGTCTCCTCGACCGTCCGTCCGGACGTATCGACCTCGACCTGCGCGCGCGCATAGAGCGCTTCGCGGCTGACCAGGATCGCCTTCAACTCGTCCATCGCCGCGGGATTGCCGGCCATCGGCCGCATATCGCCCTGGGCGCGCACCCGCGCCATATGCTCCTCCGGCTTGGCCTTCAGCCAGATCGTGTGGAATCGGCTGAGCAAGTATTCGAATGTCTCAGCCTCCGAGACGACGCCGCCGGCGACGGCGAGGACCGCCCTGTCATAGGTCGCGGCGATATGTTCGAGCGCCTGCCGCTCCAGCCGGCGATAGCCCTCCTGGCCGTAAAGCGCCATGACTTCGGCCACCGGCATGCCGCTCGTCTTGGCGATCTCCGCGTTGAGCTCGACAAAGGGCGCGCCGAGCGCGTCGGCCGAAAGCCGGCCCAGCGTGGATTTTCCGGCGCCGCGCAAACCGATCAGCGCGATCCGCCTGGCCCGCCCCGAGTCGGCGCCGTCCTGCCTCAGGGCGGCAAGCGCCCGCCGCCGCTGGTCGGCGCTCGCCGCGCGAAACAGCGCCGCGAAGCCGTCGGCCTCGTCGGAGCGTCCGTCGCCGATCAAGTCCGCCATGCGCGCGTTCAACGCCTCGGCGACGCGCTTGAGCAGGATGATGGAAATATTGCCAGCCCCGGCCTCCAATTGGGCCAGATGGCGCTGCGAGACGCCCGAGACCTCGGCGAGGCGCCGGCGCGACATCGCCATGCGCGCTCGAGCCGCGCGCACGCGCTCGCCGACCTGCCGGAGAAAATCGGCGGCCGGCGTTTCTGCGCGTCTTGCGGCTCGCTCCGGCTCTTCAGGCGGGATCATTTTCTCATCGCGCCGACCCTCGGCAATATGGGGATACTGAACTCCTCCGCGACAACGCGCGCTGCTCGCGAACGAGGACGGGGCTTAATAATTCGAGCGAACCGTTTTAGAAACTTCCTTTCGGAAAAAAGGAGCGCGACATGGCGTTCGGGCGCCGGTTCCACAGCTTCTGCCTCGTTGCCTTCCTCATCTTCAGCGCGCCGGCCGCGGCCGAAGACGCGTTCAGGATCGGCATCATGAACGACCAGTCCGGTCCCTATGCCGACCTTTCCGGCCCGAGCTCGGTCCAGGCGGCGCGGATGGCGATCGAGGATTTCGGCGGCTCGGTCCTCGGCAAGAAAATCGAGCTGCTCGTCGCCGATCACCAGAACAAGGTCGATATCGGCATGTCGATCGGCCGCGAGTGGTACGAGGAGAAAGGCGTCGACGCGATTTTCGACGTCAGCAATTCCGGCGTCGGCCTCGCTTTGCAGAATCTGGCGAAGTCGCACGACAAGCTCGTCATTTTCGATTCCGCGTCGTCCTCGGACCTGACCGGCAAGGCCTGTTCGCCGAACGGCGTTCAGTGGAACGCCGACAATTGGTCGAACGGCGTCTCGCTGATGCGGCTCTTGATCAAGGACGGCCGCGACACCTTTTTCTTCATCACCGCCGATTACGCCTTCGGCCTGTCGCTCGAGGCCGACGCGCGCGACGCGATCGCCAAGGCCGGCGGCCAGACGCTCGGCGCCGTCCGCGCGCCGCTCAACACCGCCGATTTCAGCTCCTATCTTCTCACCGCCCAGGCGTCCAAGGCGAAGGTCATCGTCCTCGCCAATACCGGCGCGGACCTTTCGACCTCGCTCAAGCAGGCGAACGAGTTCGGCATCACGCCGGCGCAATATGTCGCGACGCCGATCACCTATCTCAGCGATGTTCACGCGCTCGGCCTGCCGATCGCCCATGATCTCCTCTTCATGCAATCTTGGTACTGGGACCTCGATGATCAGACCAGGGCCTGGGCGAAGCGGTTCTTCGACCGCACGCATCGCATGCCGAACGACAACCAAGCGGCGCTCTATTCGTCCGTGACGCATTACCTCGAAGCCGTCGCCAAGAGCGGGACCGACGAAGCCTTGACCGTCGTCAAAGCGATGAAGGCGGCGCCGTTCCACGATGTCTTCACCGATCACGGCGTCGTCCGCGACGACGGCCGCGTCGTTTACGATCGTTACCTGACCCGCGTGAAGCGCCCGGAAGAATCGAAATATCCCTGGGATTATCTGACGATCGTCGCCAAGATTCCGGCCGACCAAGCCTTCCGGCCGCTCGGGACGACGGGGTGCCCGCTCACCGCGCCGAAATAAGCCCCGTCATTGCGAGGAGCGAAGCGACAAAGCAATCCATTCATAGAGCTCAGCCTTATAGTGGATTGCTTTGCTTCGCTCGCAATCACGGCGGCGTCATTTCAGGGCCGGCTGCTCTGTCTTCAGATAGTCGCGCACGTCCCTCGGCGCGAGCGCTCTTTTGACCTCCGCGGCAATGGCGGGCTCCGGCTCGCGAATCGGCGGAACCGCCTGATAGGCTTGCCAACCGCCGCCCAGCGCCTTGTAGAGCCCGACCAGTTGCTCCGCGGCGGCCTGCTGCGCCTCGGCGTATTCGCCCTGCAATTCGTAAAGCTGGCGCTCTGCGTCGAGCACGTTGAGAAAGTCGGTCAGCCCATTTCCGTACCGCGTGCCGGAGAGGCTGACTGCCTGTTTCGCCGCGGCGATGGCCCGGTCAAGCTCGCGCAGGCGCTGCTGCTGCGCGCGAAACGAGGCGATCGCCTGACCGACTTGCGAGACGGCTTGCAGCACCGTCCGCTTATAGACGGCGACCATCTCCTTCGTACGGAGATCGGCGATGTCGACCTTCGCGTCAAGCGTGCCGAAATCGAGCAGCGGCCAATAGAGAGAAGGGCCCGCCGCCCAGATGAACGTCGTCGGCGAGCCGGTCCTGGCCAGGGGCCCGCCTTGGCCGCCAAGCGCGCCGGATACGCTCATATCCGGATAGAGATCGGCAGTTGCCACGCCGATGCGCGCCGTCGCCGCCGCGACCTCTCTTTCCGCTTCTTGAATATCCGGGCGGCGACGCAGCAATTCGAGCGGCGTCCCGACCGCAATGCGCGCCGGGAAGGTCGGTATCGGCCGCGGCCGCGACAATTCGGCGACGACGTCCTGCGGGTAGCGGCCGAGCAGCGCGGCGATCACGTATTCCGCCGTGGCGATATTGGCCTCGATCGCCGGAACGCTCGCCTCGAGCGTCGCGAGCTCGCGCTGCGCCAAGGTCACATCGAGATCATTGGTGATGCCCTGCCGGGCTCGGTTCTGAACCAGATCGAGATTGCGCTTCGCCGCCTCGATCGCCTGGCGCGACACGGCGAGTCGGGCTTGAAACGACCGCAAATCGAGATAAGCCCGCGCGACGTCGGCGGCCACGGCGACCAGCACGCTTTCGCGATCGTCGGCGGCCGCTTCCGCGTCATATTGCGAGGCTTCGATCTCGCGGCGCCGCTTGCCGAAAAAGTCGAGGTCCCAAGCCGCGGAGAAGCCGCCGGCCTCGCTGATCTGCTTGAACCCGCTCGTATTCGCCGCCGAATGCAATTCAGGCGAAACCCGGCTGCGGGTCAGGTCGGATCCCGCGCCTGCGGCTGTCCCGGCGCTTGCTTCGCCGGCCGGCAGCGCGGCGGCCTCCGTCTCGACGATCCGGGTTCGCGCCTCTTGCAACCGGTCCAGCGCGATTTCGATGTCGAGATTGGCCGCGACCGCGCACGAGACGAGCGCGTTCAATTCCGGATCGTGAAAGGCGCGCCACCATTGCGCGAGATCGGCGTCGGCCCAGCGGCTGTTCGGTTTCTCGGCTTTCGCGGCGACGAAGGAGAGCGGAACCGATATCGCCAAGGGGCTATAGTCGGGGCCGGCGGCGCAGCCGCACAAGCCAATGCCCACGCAAAAAACAGCCAGCCCCCGCAGCGTCACGCCTCGACCTCGCCCCAACGTCGGTTTTATTTAACCTGTCATTTCGCCGCGGCGGCCTTCGACCAAGGCCCGGCGTTTGCGTCGTTCGTCTTGACCTGCTCGCCGTCCGTGATCTGGCTGCTGACATTGAGCACGACCCGGTCGCCCGCCTTCAATCCGTCGGTGATCTGGACGACGCCGCCGTCATCCGCGCCGATCTCGACTTTACGGAACCTGACCCGGTTTTCGTCATCGACGACCGCCGCCTCGGGACCTTGTACGCGGAAACTCAATCCGGCCGCGGGAATTTCGGCGATCCCGTTGCTTTTCATCTCGAAAGCGACCTGGACGTACATTCCCGGAATGAGGCCGTGATCGGCGTTGTGAATGTCGATTTCCGCCTTCAATGTTCGGGCGCGCGCGTTGATCGACATCGACGTGCGCGCGACTTTGCCCTCGAAACGGCGCGGCGGCGAGCCGTTGGTCGTGACCGTCGCCGCCACGCCCGGCTCCAAAAGTTGCGCGGCGACCTTTTGCGGCGCGTCGACGAAGACCCGGACCGGATCGTCGAGAGAAATGCGATAGAGCGGCGAGGTATTGGCCGCGCTGCCGGCGGTCACCAGATTGCCGATATCGATATTCCGCTGAGTGATGACGCCGGAAAAGGGCGCTTTGACCATTTTGAACTCGGTCAGCGCCGTCAGCCGATCGACCTCGGCCTCGTCGGTCTGGACCTGCGCGATCGCGGCGGCGAGCTGCGCTTCCGCCGATTGGTACGCCGCCTTCTTCGATTCCTGCTCCTGCTTCGACACCGAGCCGACCGGCGAGTCCCGCCAACGCTCGTACGTGCTCTTGGCGAAATCGGCGTCGGCCTGCTTGACCTGGACCTCGGCCTGAGCGGCGGCAAGCTTGGCTTTCGCCGCGACGAGATCGGCGTCGAGCTCAGGCGTGTCGATACTCGCCAGGGTTTGGCCCTTTTCGACATGATCGCCGATATCGACCAGCCATTTGGCGACGTAGCCGTTGACCCGCGCATAGATTTTGCTGTCGTACCACGCTGCGGTCTCGCCCGGCAAGGTCAGCGTCCAGGTCGATGGCGCGGCCTTCGCCGTCGCCACGTCGACGACCGGCGGCGCCTTGACCTCGGCCTGGGTCTGATCGTTCAGCTCGATCGCCGCCTGCGACCTCGAATGACGCGTATAGAGGAACGCGACAGCCAGCCCGACGGCGAGGCAAAGCGCGAAAACCTGCAGGCCCCGTCCCGAGCGGCGAGAATCGCCGCCCGATTCGGACTCTCCTGCGGCGCGGCGCGGCATTTGGCCCGGCGGGTTCACGGCGAGCATATTTATCCCCTCGTCCGTTCAGCTTCTTTCACAAGACCCCGACATGTTCGAACTCGACGTCGGCCGGCGCGGCCGCCAGCCCGGCGACCGGCCTGCGCAAGAGCCCGTACATTGCGGGGACGAAAATCAAGGTGGCCAACGTGGCGAACGACAATCCGCCGATCACGGCGCGCGCCAGCGGCGCATTCTGCTCGCCGCCCTCGCCGACGCCAAGCGCCATCGGGATCATGCCGATGATCATCGCGCCCGCCGTCATCAGGACCGGGCGCAGCCTTGTATAGCCCGCCGCAATCGCGGCCTGGCGCGGACGGTCGCCCGACGCCACACGCTGATTGGCGAACGTGACGACCAAAATGCTGTTCGCGGTCGTCAGTCCGATGCACATCAACGAGCCCATCAGAGCCGGAATGCTGAGATGCGTCTGCGAGAGGTACAGCATCCACATGACGCCGCCCAAAGCGAAAGGCACGGCGGCGAGAACGATGAGCGGGTCGATCCAGCTCTGGAAATTGATGACCAGCGCCAGATAGACAAGCGCCACCGCCAAGGCCATGCCCGAGAACAGCCCGGCATAGCTCTCCTGCATCGTCTCGATCTGGCCGCTGAGCGCCACTTTCGTCGCATCGTTCGCCGGCGGCTCGTCTGCGGCGATCACCTTCTCGATTCCGGCGGCCGCGGCGGCGAGATCGGTTCCTTGCGCGTCCGCGTTGACGTCGAAGACCGGCCGGATATTCAGCTGCGAGATCGCGAGCGGGGCGTCGGCCCGCCCGAACCGGGCGACGTTCATCAGCATCTGCCCCGTCCCGTCGCCGCCCGCCGACATGATCGGCAGAGTCCACAGGTCTTCGGCCGAGTTGATGCGATAACTCGGCATTTGCGCGATCAGCCGGTAGCTCGAGCCGGTCGCGGGATTGACCCAGAAATTCGGCGCCGTCTGCGTGCTCGAATTGGTCGTCACCAACACGTTGTTGGCCGCCGAGAATTGATCGACGCCCGCTTGCTGAGCGAGCGTGCGGTCCATGTCGATGGTCAAGGCCGGGGCGTTCGGCGCCTGCGCGACATGCGAGTCGACAATTCCGGGCACGCTCTTGATGTCGGTCGCGATTTTCGAAGCGAGCGCGAACGATTTGGCGTTGTCCGGACCGGTGATGCGGATGTCGATCGGCGCCGGCTGGCCGAAATTCAGGACCTGATCGACGATGTCGGCCGGCTGAAAGAAGAATTGCAGAGTCGGGAAAAGCTTCGGCAGTTCGCGCCTGAGGTCGGCGATATGGGCGAGGGTCGACGTATGCTCTTTTTTCAGCGAAACGAGAATCTCGCCGTCCATCGGACCGACCGTCGCCGAATCGCTCAGCGCGATGTTGATGCCGCTATAGGGCAGGCCGATATTGTCGAGGACGACGTCAATCTGATCGTCGCCGACGATCTCGCGAATGGCTTTCTCGACCTCGGCGAAATAGCGCTGCGTCTCCTCGATCCGCGTCGCCGGCGGGGCGCGCACATGCAGCCGCATCTCTCCCGCATCGACTTGCGGAAAGAAATCGCGGCCGAGATCCGGAAACAGCGCCAAGGAGAACGCCATCAGCAGAATGAAGAAGAGAATCGTCGATTTGGCGTGAGCGACGGCGTAGGTCACGCTGCCGCGATAAGCGTCGCGAAAGCCGTCGAACCCCGCTTCGAAGCCGCGATGGATGATGCTGAACGGATTGAGCCGAGGGGGGCGTCCGGGCGTCGACGACGCAGGTTCATCGTCATGCGCGGCGACCGCCGCGCCCATCAGATATTTGAACAGGATCGGCACGAGCGTGAACGACAACGCCAGGCTGGCGATCAACGCTAGGCAGACCGAGACCGATAGCGGCGAGAACAGATATTTGGCCGTCCCTTGCAGCAGAAAGATCGGGACGAAGACAATGCAGATGCATAGGGTCGACAGCATGGTCGGCGCGCCGACCTCGCCGGCGCCGTCGACGATCGCTTTGATCAGCGGCTCCCTGAGTCCGACGTGGCGCTCGATATTCTCGATGACGACGGTGCCGTTGTCGACGAGAATTCCGACCGCCAATGCGAAGCCGCCCAGCGTCATCGTGTTGAGCGTCTCGCCGCCGAGATACAACAGGACCGTCGCGGCGACGATCGACAACGGGATCGTCGTCAGAATGATCAGCGTCAGCCGCCAATTTCCGAGGAACAGCAATATCATCAGCGCGGTCAACCCGGCCGCAATCAGGCCGCCCATGACGACGCTGTTGAGCGCAGCCTTAACGAACACCGATTGGTCGAAGATCGGCTTGACCATCACGCTCGCCGGCAACAGCTTGCGAATGTCGACCAACGCCTCCTTGACGCCGTCGATCACCGCGAGCGTCGACACGCCCTCGGTCTTGCGCACCATCACCAGAGCGCCCGGCTTGCCGTTGACGGCGACCGAATTGCTCTGGACCTGGTGTCCGTCGTGGACGTGAGCGACGTCGCCGATGAACACCATCTTTCCGTCGACTTCCTTCACCGGATAGCGGTTGATCGCCGTGATGACGTCCGGGCTGTTGTTCATCGCCAGCGTGTAGTCCTTGTCGCCGATCTTCACGTCGCCGGAGGGAAGGATCACGTTCTGCTTCTGCAATGCGTCGCTGACGTCGGTCGGCGTCAGGCCGCGCGCCTCCAAGGCCTGCGGATCGAGATCGACCATCATCACGCGCGGCATGCCGCCATACGGGTACGGGATCGACGCGCCGCGCACGACCGCGAGGTCGGGACGAATGATGTTCTGACCGAGATCGTTCAGCTTGGCGTCCGGCAGAGTCGGGCTCGATATGCTGAGCTGAATGATCGGCACGTCGGTCGCGCCGTAGCGCAGGACCAGAGGCGGCGTGATGTTGCGCGGCATGGATTTGAGAATGACCAGCGCGCTGCTCGACAATTGCGAGATCGCGCGGGTCACGTCGGCGCCCTGATGGAGATAGACTTTCAGCACGCCGACGCCGTTATAGGCGGTCGATTCGATGCGCGAAATATCGTCGACCAGCGAGGCGAGCTGGCGCTCATGCAGGGTCAGGATGCGGTTCTGCATGTCGCGTGGACTCATGCCGCTATAGGTCCAGACGACGCTGACGACCGGAATGTCGATTTCCGGAAAGATGTCGACCGGCATGCGCTGGGCGGCGCCGACTCCCATGATGCAAATGAGAATCAATGCGGCGACGATCGTGTAAGGACGCTTGAGTACCGCGGCGACGAATGACATTAAGACATTCCGGTCCGATGCGCTCCGTAAGTCGTCCTTAAGCGTCCGTTATTTTCGCCGCCAGCGGCGCGGATGCGTCGACCGTCGGCGCGCATCCGGTTGGGTCCGTCCGCTCGGCGTTCGAAGCGCCAACACGCCGGCTCATCCTCAAATCCGCGAGCGGGCAATAGCGCGACTCTTCGCGACCGGACGTCATCCGCCCGTCCCGACCAGCCGTGTCGCCTCGTCGGAGGCGCTCGGAGCGGGATACAGGAGCCTCGCGGAGCGGTCGATATAAATAGTTTTTAGGCTGTCCTTCCGCCCGAGCGGACGTTCAATATACCGACAGGAGAGGCTTCCCAGCCCTGGCCAAGATCAATGGGCAAGAAAGATCGGCAGGCTGGCCCCGTCCATCAGGGATTCAGTGACGCCGCCGAAAATCAACTCGCGAATCCGGCTATGGCCATAGGCGCCGACGACCAGCAGATCGGCGCGAGCCGCTAGCGCCGCGGCGTGCAGCAATTCCGCAACCGAGCGGCCGTCCGCCGCAATCGCCTGTGTCTCGACAGGTATTTCATGCCAAGCCAATTGACGCGCGAGATCCTCCGCGGCGCGGGCGATCGGCGCGGACTCGCCGTCTTCGACGACGGCCAGGATGACGCGCTGCGCCTTTTTGAGAAGGGGCATGGCTGCGCTCAACGCCCGGGCCGCTTCCGGCGTCTCCTTCCATCCAACCATCGCCACGCCCTCGCTCGCCGCTTTGACGACCGGCGGCGCAATGACGACGGGCCGGCCGGAAGCCATCAGAAGATGCCCCGCCACGCTGCGGCGCGCGCCATGCGCGTGCGGACGGCCGACGACGACGAGATCATGATGGCGCGCTTGGAAGATGAGCCGTCGAATGGCGTCGTCCCGTTCTTCGAGGAAATCCGCCGAAACGCCGCGCGCCGCCTGGCCGGGCTCCGCGATGGGAATGCCGTTGCTCTCGCAGAATTCGCGAAAGCGACGGACCGAGGCCGCCGATTTTGCGGCCGCCTCGCGCTGCAGCGCATTGAGCGCGTCGTCCAACGCTCGCCCTTGCGCAAAATCGACATGCGGGGTCAGCGCCGCGGCTTCGTCCGGCGTGACCCAGAGATGGTAGAAATCGAGATGTGCTTCGAGCGGCTGCGCCAGCGCCAAAGCAGTTTCGAAAACGCTTCGATCGCCCTCTCCGCCGCTCGCGGCGACCAGGATGGTCTTGATCATCGCCGCCCTACCTGGCCCGTCTGGTTGCGCGCGAGCTACCTCGCCGACAGTTCAAACCGCGCGCCGGGCGCGCCGTCCTCGACCGTCAAATCGAGATTATGCAAATTGGCGATCGCCTTGGCGATGCTCAAGCCCAAGCCATAGCCCGGCGCGCTCGGACTTCGCCGGCCGCGATAAAAACGCTGGAAGATTTTGTCCCGTTCCGTCGGCGGGACGCCGCGGCCGCTGTCGCGGACGCGAACGGCCGGCCGGCCTGCGCTCATCGCGATCTCAAGCTGCACCAGCCCGCCGGACGGGGTGAACTTGATCGCGTTGTCGATGAGATTGGAGATCGCCTCGCGCATCAAGTCGGCGTCGCCGCGCATCGGCGCGCGGTCCGGCGCGTTCAGCGTCATGTCGATCGACTTGGCGCGAGCGACAGGCTCGTAGAACTCGAACAGATCGGCGCAGATTTTGACAAGATCGATGTCTTGGAAGGCGCTGGAGCGCAACTCGCTCTCGATGGCCGAGACGCGCAGCAAAGCGGTCGCCATGACCATCGACTTGTCGAGTTGATCGAGCGCCGCCTCGGCCGCGGCGCGCAATTCGTGATTGTCCTCCGCGGCCAAGCCGCGTTCGAGCTTGGCGCGCATCACGGCGAGCGGCGTGCGCAAATCGTGGGCGATATTGTCGCCGACGCTCTTCAACTGATCGAGCAAGCGCGCCAGTTCGTCCAGCATCAAATTGACGGCGCGCGAAATCTTGTCGATGTCGTCGTTCTGCGCCCCGCTCGGCAGCCGCGCCTCGAGATCGCCCTGCATGATGCGCGAGATCGTCTCGTGGATGACGATCAAACGTCGCGTCGCGCGCCGCGCGAAAAAGGCGCCGATCCCGAGCGCGAGGAGGATCGCCGGTCCGAGCCCCGCCGCCAGGGAGCGCAGCACCGTGCCGCGAATGGCGTAGACTTCGAGCAGGCTGCGGCCGAGCAAAAGAACGCCGCCGTCGGCGCGCCGGCGCGCGACGAAGAGCGCCGGCTCGGCCCGGCTGACTGCGTCGGAGGGGCGCGCCTCCGCGACGAAATAAGCCTTGCCGTCGACCGGAATGTTCGGAAGCTTGTCGATATTGCCGTAGACGCGCGCTCCATCGGCGGCGAACAGCGCGACGTAGTCGAGCCGGCGCAAGTCGCGCGTCAGCCTCAATTCGAGCGCGCGGCGCAGCTCATCGTCGCTTTCCGTCACTCCCTTCGCTGCTTCATCGACCAAGACGACGCGCAGCCGCGCGACGTCGGAGGTGGAGATCTCGAGGTAAACCAGGCCAAACACCGCGGCGGTGGCGATCGCGGTCGCCACCGCGAAAGCGACCGCCAGGCGGAAAGCGGTCGACCGGAAGAGATCAAGCATCCGCGTGAAGCATGAAGCCGACCCCTCTTATATTGGTGATCAGCGGTTGCTCTCCTTTCGCGTCGATCTTGCGGCGGAGATTGCTGATATGGACGTCGACGACATTGGTCTGCGGCACAAACGTATAGCGCCAAACGTCCTCCAGCAGCATGGCTCGGGTCACGACCTGGTCGGGACGGCGAGCGAAGTATTCGAGCAGTTTGAATTCGCGCGGCAAAAGCTCGATCGACCGCCCGCCGCGGCGCACCGTACGTTCGACCAGATCCATTTCGAGCGAGCCGATGCGCAGCGTCGTCGTCCTGACGTCGTCGAGCCGGCGCAGCAGCGCTTCGACCCGCGCCGCCAATTCGGCCATCGCGAAAGGCTTGACCAGATAATCGTCGCCGCCGGCCTTCAGGCCGCGGACCCGCTCGTCGACCGCCGCCAGCGCGCTGATCACCAGAACCGGCGTCTTGATCCCCTCCCGGCGCAACGCCGCGACGATCGACAGTCCGTCCTCGCCGTGCAGCATGCGGTCAAGGATCAAAAGGGCCGCGTCGCCGGCGCGCGCGGCGCGCAAACCGTCTTCGCTCGTATCGGTGACCTGAACCTCATAGCCGCGGCGGCGAAGCTCGACGCTGATCTCGTCCGCCAATTCCGGCTCGTCTTCGACAAGAAGCACCGTCGGCGCTGTGCTGGAACGATCGACCGGCAACGCCGCCCCCTTCCCCCGCCCCTCCCCTGCTCATATATCGCGACGCGCCGGTCAGGCAAGTTTTTGACGGAGCGAGCGCGGCGCCGCGAAAATGAACCGGCCGCCCGAGCGGGCGGCCGGTTCGCAACGCGGCCTCGGAACCTGGATGCGACCCAGGCGTCGTCAGAAGATGAAGCGCAGACCAGCCATCGGGTCGATCGAGGTGTGATGGAGGTAGCCGTTCGCGAGGCCGTTATTGACTTCCGAGAACATCACGCCCGCATAGGTGTCGAACTTCGGCGCAAAGCGCCAATCGACCATAGCGGAAACCGCGTCCAAAGTGCCCGAGCAGGACGAAGCCGAGCTGTTGGAGCATGGCGTCTTGTGGAAGTCGGACTGATTATAGTGATAATAGCCGGTGGCGACGTCGAGCTTGTCCGTGACGGCATATTTCGCGCCTACCCAGAAGACCTGCAAGTCTCTTTGATTAAGATTGTAGGTCGTGTTGCTGATATCGGCGGTCGCAACCGGAATGCCGGCGATGCTGGTGAACCCGGTCTGGGGATTGCTCGGCGGGGCGAAGTAGATGTTTTCATAGCCCGCATAGAGCTTCCACGGTCCGATCGCGTATTTCGCGAGCAGCATCCAGCTCTGATCGTCGGAAATCGTGGCGGCCAGCGTGCCGGGATGCAGCAGATTCTGGGCTGCGCTCAGCGACGACAGCGCGACGGCGTCGTATACCTTGCTGTAAATCGCGTCGAACGACAGCTTGCCGTAGGCGCCCGTGGGGACATCGAACCCGGCTTGAATCTGGAAAGCGCTGGTTGCGGCGTTGTTCCAATCATAGCCGCCGAAAGCATAAAGCCCGGCGAGCCGGAACTGGCCGATATCGACCCGATATTTTGCCGACATGGAATAGCGCGTGTCTTCGGTGTCGCCGACGCCGGCGGTGGCGCCCGAATAGCCGATGACCGAGAAGGCGTAAGAGCCGCCCATCGGGTCATAGGCGTTGACGCCGTCCAGGGTGAGGGAGTTCTGGCGGCCGATCGTCAGGGTTCCATAGGTCTTCGAGCTGACGCCGGCGTAAAGCGCGCCATTATACCACTGGCCGGCTCGGCTCGAGTCGCCGTTCGTCTCCTGCAGGGCGAGCGGCAAACCGTTTTGCTCCTCCTGAGACAAGGGGCCGTTGGCGAGTCGCAACGAATAAGGATCGAAGCCCATCTGCCAGTTGAAGACAAAGGACAAGTCGCCGAAGAGAGGCTCGCTGGCTTTGACGCCAATGAAAGACTGGCTCAAGCCGTTCGGCGCGATGGAGAATATCGACTTGCTGCTGTTTTTCTGAATGAGATATTCGAGTCCGAAGGGCGCGTCGCGGTTAAAAGGCGCGCCCCAGGTTTGATAGGCGACGCCCATGTCGATCGTGCCGTAGATCGTCACGCCGTAATAGGTCAAAGGGCAATTGGTCGTGAAAAAGTCCCACGCGCTTGTGCAGGACGCGACAACCGCCGGCGCAGCGGGCGCAGGCTTGCTGGTCGGCAAATCCGCCGCGTCCGCAACGCCTACGGCGCCCAAAAACGTCGCCGCAGCAATCCCAAGTTTCTTACCCATGCGTGCCCCCAACCGAGATGATTCGCGTCTTTTTATTTATACGCGCCGCCGGACGTGCTGCCTCCAAAATGTCGAGTTCGCCGGCGCGCCGTCCCGATGCATCAAGGATGCCAATGCGCCTGCGCTCGTCGCTTCGGACGCTTTAGAGACTGACAGCGATAACGGGGCGTTATGACAGTCTTGTAACAATGGAGCGCCGCAGCTTGCGGCCGGGCGCTCAATTGCGGCGGTTCGCTTGCATAACTGACTGATCTGAGCCTAGTTTTTTCATCTGTCGTATTTTGGCCACAGCTCGTATTTTCCGAAATCGGTGAGCGATTCTGTCGAAGACCACTGCGCGCCCTGGTCGGAATTCAGCGTTGACAGCCGAGCAATGCTCGCTTCCGCATCGGCTTCATCATCGACGAGGAGAGCCTCGCCTGGAATCCTTCCGCGCTCCTGGCCCGCGCGGCCGCGGCGATCTCCGCTACGCCGCCAAATCCTCTGTCGAGGAAGAATGGTTCTACGCGCTCGTTATTGGACATGATCGGCCTGCGCTCCTCCATGGGGTCTGGGCGGAGGGCTACGCCGACGTTTCAGTTTCAAAGGGACGCGCATGGGGACTTCGCATCGAGACCGACAGCACGGACGCGCGCTTCCGCCCCTTAGGCTGCTACGCCGCTCGCGGCCGGCTCGGCGGCTATCTCGAATGAAGGTTCATGGACAGCTGAGGTTTCAACCCGCTTCGGTCGACGACCCTTCTCGCAGACGGCTACGAGAATTTTCGACAAAGTTCCTGATCGCGACCACGCCAAAGTTCGCAGCTTGACTTCTCCAGCGGGAGAAGAATTCGGCCGCACCGTCGTTCCGGCCAAACGGTCAAGCCTTGCATCGGCGAGCCACGGGCGACCGCTCCTATCGTCCGCGGGCGCTAGAGCAGTCGGCAGCGTCGCCGCGTTCCCTCGTCTCGCCACTGTGGCTTTGTCCTGACGGACGCTCGGCCCGCTCCACCTACTTCGCGCCGGATCTAGGAAACGCGTCCGGCGTCGAAACCGTTCCGTGATAGTAGGATTTCCGTTTCGTTCTCTTTTAAACCCATTGTTCGCCCTAAAACGCAGTAGAGCGGCGTACCGGTCGTGAGTTGCGAGAGCCAAAATGGGTCGTACGGTAGATAAAGCCCACATAAAGGTTGCATATTGGTCATAAAAGGTGCATAAACCCTTCCGTACCTCTTATTCGGTCATCAGATTGGAGTGAAAATGGCTAAAAAAGCAGTACGTCGCAAAGCCGCGCCGGTCCGGCGCGTCTGGTCGAAGGACGACATCAAGGTCCTCAAGGGCATGGCCCGCAAGGAGCCGCTGTCCAAAATCGCCAAATCCCTCAAGCGGACCGAAGGCGCGACCCGGCACAAGGCGACGTTGATGGGCATTTCGCTGAGAATGACGCCCAAGAAGCGCGCTACGGCGAAAAAGCGCTGAACGTAAGCGGTCGGCGTCCCAATTCGGGCTAGCCGACTGCCTTGAGCTTAAAGTTCGGCCGCCATTTGCGGCCGAAAGAGGCGGTCAAACCGCCTCGACGATGCCGCGAGCAACACTCGCGTTCGTCGGATAAAGCGGAATCAAGCACGCCTGCAAAGCGTGATAGATGTCCGGCTTGCCGATGAAGTAGCCGTTCTTTTCCTTAAGGTCGTCGCCCAGTTGCGGACGCCACCCTCCCGCCCGCCGGTCGATCAGGCGACGCGCCGCGAAGTCCCAGATGCGGCGATACCACGTCTCGTAAACGTCCTCGTCGTCCAAACGCCGTAAAAACGTCGCCGCGCCGATCCCCTCGCAACACGGCCACCACAGACGATCGCGGATCAGCGGCGCGCCGCCCCAATCGAGCGTGTAGTAGAAGCCGCCGCTCGCGTCCCAAGCCGAATTCGCCGCCGCGGCGAACAGCGCCTTCGCCGCCGCGGGGGGCCAATCGAGCCGTTTGCCGCCCAGCGCCCAGAGCTGCAACGCCAGCCGCGCCCATTCGAGCGAATGACCGGGCGTCGTCCCGGCCGGCCGGAAAATATCGGAGCCTTTGTAGTCGCGATCCACGGTCCAATCGGCGTGGTAGTGCTCCGGCACGCGCCAATCATTTGCCGCCGCCATGCGGCGCAGAAAGAAATCCGCGATGCGCTCCGCCTTGACGAGATAGGCGCGCTCGCCCGTCGCTTCGAAGGCGGCCATCAGCGCCTCGGTCAGATGCATGTTCGAGTTCTGGCCGCGATAGGCGCTGAACGGCGTCCAATCGCTCGCGAATTCCTCGGCGCTTGCGCCCTGCGCCTCGTCCCAAAATCGCGTCTCGAGGATTTCGCTGACGTCGGCGATCAACCTCCCCGCGTCCGGATGGCCGGCGAGCTTGGCGCTGGCGCCGGCAAGGAGGACGAAGGCGTGGCCATAGGCGAGCTTTTGCGTATCGCGCGGTCCGTCGGCGTCGAAGGAGGTAAAGTAGCCGCCAGATTTCGCGTCGCGATGGCGCTCGAGCAGCGCGGCCATGCCGTGGTCGACGAAATCGGCCGCGCCCGGCCGGCCGAGCATGACGCCGATCGCGTAGCAATGGACCATGCGGGTCGTCGCATGGAGCGGACGCTCCCGCTCGGCCGGAATGGCGCGGCCGGCCGCGTCCAACGCGAAGAAGCCGCCGGCGGGATCGAGCGATTCCGCCTCGAAGAACGCGAACAGAGAATCGGCCTCTTGGCGGAGCCAGCGCTGATGATTGGGATCGTCGAGCCAGGATTTCGCGGCCCGAGCGCCGGCGCCGGTCTGTTCGATCATGGCGGCCATTTCCCTCCTGGAGCGCGCTTTGTCGAGCGCAAGCAATAATCAGCGCGCAACCAGCAGGCAAGGCGCCGCCTGTCCTTGCAGGAGCGCTCTTCGTGTTCGAAGACTTCGCGGCAGGCGATACGGAACGAGCGCAGAGCGTCATCGGCGGCGCGGCGACGTACCTATTCTTGCCTGATCGCCCTGTAGAGATGCGATCGCGCCGCGGCGATCAGCTTGAATGGGCCGGGCTCGATCGGCCAAGCTTCGAACGTGGTTTCGACAAGCGGAGAATTGGCGAAGCGCGCCGAAAAGCCGCCTTGGTCGCGATCACGTCGCCGCCGGGGTCCAAGCGAAGGCATAGCGCGCTGAGTGGAGTTCGCCGGCGCTTTTGCCCGCGCCGAACCGGCTTCCGGCCTCGTCGCATCCGCGGCCCCCATCATCCCCTGCTTTTTAAGCGATCCGCCCGCCGCCAGGGCCGAGATTCTGGCGCTCGCTGTCTCGAACTGGCATAAGGCCTTATGAACGCCATCACGAATCGCGGGCTGAGCCCCGGCGCGCCGGCGATCGGCCGCGACCCGGGCTTCGCGGTCTATGTCCATTGGCCGTTTTGCCTGGCCAAGTGCCCCTATTGCGATTTCAACAGCCATGTCCGCAACGCGCCGGTCGACGAGGCGCGCTTCATCAACGCCTTCCGCGCCGAAATTCGCCACCGCGCGGCTCTTGCGCCGGGCCGAACCGCCCAATCGATCTTTTTCGGCGGCGGCACGCCGTCGCTGATGCGCCCGCAAACCGTACAGGCGGTGATCGACGCGATCGCCGAAGCCTGGACGCTTGCGCCGGACGCGGAGATCACGCTCGAAGCCAATCCGACCAGCGTCGAGGCCGGCCGCTTCCGCGGCTATCGCGCCGCCGGAGTCAATCGCTTGTCGATCGGCGTACAAGCGTTGAACGACGCCGATTTGAAGGCGCTCGGGCGCCGGCACACGGTGAGCGAAGCGCTCGCCGCCGTCGACGTCGCCGCCGCGATTTTTCAGCGCTATTCGTTCGATCTCATCTACGCCCGGCCCGGCCAGAGCCTGCAAGCCTGGCGCGCCGAACTCACAGAGGCCTTGCGGCGCGGCAGCGAGCATCTCTCGCTCTATCAACTCACGATCGAGCCGGACACGATTTTCGAGCAGCTCTTCAAAAACGGCAAATTGCGCCTGCCCGACGCCGATCTCGCCCGCGCGCTGTTCGATGCGACCCAAGAGATCGCCGCCGCGCATGGCCTGCCCGCTTATGAAGTGTCGAACCATGCGCGGCCCGGCGCCGAGAGCCGGCACAATCTCATCTATTGGCGCTATGGCGAATATGCCGGGATCGGGCCCGGCGCGCATGGCCGGCTGAACACCGAGAGCGGAAGGCGGGCCCAGGCGACCGAGAAGCATCCGGAAATGTGGCTGACGCAAGTCGAGGCCGAAGGCCACGGCCTGGTCGAGAACGATCTCCTCTCCGCCGAGGAGCAGGGCGACGAGTTCCTGCTGATGGGCCTCAGGCTGCGGGAAGGGATCGATGTGAAACGCTTCGAAGCGCTCAGCGGCCGCCCGCTCGACCGGCGGCAGATCGACACGCTGCGGCTGGAAGGGTTCGTCGAAGAGGACGAGAGCGGGCGCCTCCGCGTGACGCCGATGGGCGCGCCGCTGCTGGACACGATCGTCGCGGATCTGGCGGCGTGATTCCCTCGCCCCGCGGAGCGCAGGGCTGTCCGGTGAAATTGAATTACGCGCGGAACAGGCGAGCGCGTGCGCTTCGTACAACCACAGCGCGTCTTGGCCGGGCTTGTCCCGGCCATCCACGCGGCGTCACCGCGACAATATTCGATATTTGCGCTCGCGGAAGGGCGTGGACGCCCGGCACAGGCCGGGCATGACGCGTATGGTTGCAATGACGGATGGCATTGCAACCGATTTGTTTTCCCGGACAGCCCTGCGCTGCGCGGGAGAAGGATTGTCACCCCTCGCCGCGCATTTTCGCTTGAAACGCCGGCAAGTGCTTGCGCTGCGCCTCGATCATGCGCTCGCGGTAGACGCCGTAGATCACGTCCGTATCATGCAGCGTGACGCCGGCTATGGTCGGCGAAGCGAAGGTCGGCAGTTCGACGCCGCGCTTCGCCAGCGCCTGCGCGGTGCGCGCGATCAGTTCGTGCGTCATGATCATTGCGAGGACTGTGGAGGAGCCGGAGACCGGCCGGCTCCAGCCTTCGATCGGCACGATCGCGTCCTCGATCGGCGCCGCGGTGTCGATCACCGCGTCGGCCGCGTCGGCGAGGCGCTTGCCGGACGTATGCGTCGTCGGTTTGTCGAGATTGGCCTTGGCGGTGATCGCAACGACGAACAGGCCGCGGTCCTTGGCGTAGAGCGCAGCGTCGATGCCCGACGCGTTGCGGCCGCTATGGCCATAGACGAGGATGCAGTCGCCGGGATTGAGCGGCTGATGATCGAGGAACTTCTCGGCGTATTTTTCGGTCCGCTCCAGCCACAGCAATTCGCGCACGCCGCCGGCGCCGAGCACATTGTGCCACATCACTCGCGGATCGGTGAGCGGATTGAAGCCTACATACGAGCCGTAGCGCGGAAACGCCTCCTGCACCGGCAGAACGGAATGCCCGGATCCGTAGAGATGGATCAGGCCGCCATTCGCCAGCGTCTCGGCGAAGCGCTCGGCGACGCGCTCGAACGCCGCCTGGTTGGCCTTGCTCGCCTTTTGGACCAAATCGGTCAGGCGGCTGATGTAAAGATCGGTCATGGCTTCTCCTCAAAGAAAGGTCTGGCGCGCAAGGTCGAGCGAATCTCGTAGCGATCGCCGCGCATCAACGAGAGGGTGAATTCGAAAATGCCCCGGCTATCGGCCGTCGCGCGCTCGACGACGAAGACCGGACCGCCTCGCGCCACGCCGAGCAGCGACGCCTCCGGCTCGTCGATCAGCGCGACCCGATAGACTTCGCGCGCCTCTTCCGGCTTGATGCCGCAGCGCGTTTCGAGCGCGGCGTAGAGCGAGCCGTCGAGCGGGCCGGCGCCGAGCAGCTTTTCGACCCGCTCGAGCGGCAGATGCGCGGTTTGCACGCCGATCGGCTCTTCGCCGCCTAGCCGCAAGCGGCGAATCCGCAGAACCGGCGCGCCCTCGTCGATTTCGAGCGCCGCGGCGAGATCGCCGGGCGCGGCGATCACCTCCTGGCCGAGCAAGCGCGAACCGGCGGTCAAGCCGAGATTCGCCATTTCTTCGGTGAAGCTGGTCAAGCCGCGCGCGCCGGCGACCAGGGTCGCGCTGCGCACGAACGTGCCGCGGCCATGCTCGCGGCGGAGCAAGCCGCTCTCTTCGAGATTGCGCAAAGCGTGGCGGATGGTGATGCGGCTGACGCCGAGCATGGCGCAGAGCCGGTCCTCGGCGGGGATTTGCGAGCCCGCCGGCCATTGGCCGCTCTCGATCAAAGCGCGGATCGAGCGCTCGCATTGATGCCAGAGCGGCTCGGGGCGGCGCCGGTCGGGCGCGGACGGCAGCACGGCGCTCATCTGACCCTCCGCCAATCGGCGCCGGCCGCGCCGGCGATCGCCGCGCCGATCAAAGCCGCGCTTCCGCCGAACCGTCCTGCTCGTATGTCGACACCTTTCAGATGCGACGGCAAATGGCGGCGCATCGCGGCGAGGAGCTGCGGCGCGAGCGCGTCGAGCGAACTGGCGACGCCGCCCGTGATCAGCACCGCCTGCGGGTCGAGCAAAGCGACCGCGCCAGCGAGCGCCGTCCCGATCGCCGCGGCGGGCTTGGCGATCGCCGCCAGCGCCTTGTCGTCGCCCGCCCGCGCCGCCGCGATCAAGCGCGCGCCGTCGGCCGCGCCAAGCGCTTTCGCCGCCAACGCGTCGAGCGCGCGGCCCGCCGCGACGCGCTCCAGCCAGCCGTCATTCGGATGGCCGGGATCGGTCCAGTCCGCGCAGGCCCAGCCGAACGAGCACGCCCCGCTTTGCGCGCCTTTGACGATGCGTCCGTCCGCGAGCACCGCGGAGCCGATTCCGGTGCCGATCGACAGCAGAATCGCATCGTTCAAGCGCGTCGCTGCGCCCTGAGTCGCTTCGGCGAGCAACGCGAGCTGCGAATCATTGCCGAGCGCGAGCTCGGCGCCGGGTACGAGATCGGCGAGATCGACGCCGTCGAGCCAGGGCAGATTCGGAATCCATCGGCAGCGCGGTCCTTCCGTCAAACCAGGAACCGCGACGCCGACACGCGCGATCGGCCCATTCGCCGCGGCGATCTCGCCGACGTGGGCGCGAAAAGCCGCGAGGTCGCGCGGCGCCGGCCAGCGGCCGACCGGCCGCACGTCCGCAACCGCGCCCGCCGCGAGGCCCGCGCGCAGATGCGTGCCGCCGAGATCGAGGGCGAGGATCAGGCTCATCCGTTGAGCCCCGATTGGATGATGCTGTTGATGAAGGCGCGCTGCAGCGCGACGAACAGAAGCAGCGGCGGCAGCACCGCGAGGGTCGCGCCGGCCATGACCAGATTGGCGTTGATCGCGCCGCGATTGTAGCTGAGCAACCGGCTGAGGCTCAGCACGATCGGATAGGCGTCGCCATTGCCCTCGAGGATGGTCAGCGGCCAGAGGTAGCTGTTCCAATGGTAGCAAAAGGCGAAGATGGCGAGAGTCGCCACCGCCGGCAGGATGTTCGGCGCGACGATGGTGAAGACGATGCGCAGTTCCGACGCGCCGTCGATCCGCGCCGCTTCGATCAATTCGTTCGGCACGCCGGCGATGAATTGCCGCATCAGGAAAATGCCGAACGCGTTGGCGAGGTTCGGCAGGATGACGCCGGCGAGCCCGCCGTCGAGCCCGAGCGACGAGACCATGCGATAAAGCGGAATCAGCGTGACGATCGGCGGCAGAAACATGGTGGCGACAATCGCGGCGAACAGCGCGTCGCGGCCTCTGAACTGATGCTTGGCGAAGACGTAGCCCGCCATCAGGCTGGTGACGAGAATACCGAGCGTCGTCGCGCCGGCGATGATCGCCGAATTCAGGAACGAGCGGCCGGCGTCGATCACGCCTGAGACTTTGGCGTAGGCGTCGAGCGAGGGCGTCGCCGGCCACCAGACCGGCGGCGTCTGCATCGTCTCGGCCGGCGTCTTGAGGCTGGTCAGCAGCATCCAGGCGAGCGGAAACGCGGCGGCGACAGCGACAAGCAAGACGAGCCCGGTCAGCGCGACTTGCCCGAGCGCGGCGCGATTGACCAGGCGCCGTACCGAGACCGAGCCGGAGGCCGCCGCCGCCACGGTCGCGCCGCTCATCGCGCGCTCCTGTCGCGCGCCGCCGCGAACAAGACCGCGACGGTCACGATCAAGCCCAAGAGCAGCATCACGGCCATGGCCGAGCCGAGCCCGCCCTGCGCGCGCTCGACGCCGACGCGGCGGATATGGTACGTCAGCACATTGGTCGAGCCGACCGGCCCGCCTTGGGTGATGAGCGCGACCGGCTCGAAGACCTGCACGGCGTTGATCAGCGCGATCACGCTCGAGAACAGCAGGGTCCGGCGCAGCAGCGGCAAGGTGACATGGGCGAAAGCCTGCCAGCGATCGGCGCCGTCCAGCGTCGCGGCTTCGTAGACCGTGGCCGGAATTTGCGTCAGGCCGGCGACCGCGAGCACGGTAAAGTAGCCGGTCTGCTGCCAAACATTGAGGAGGACGAGCGAGACGAGCGCCGTATTCGGCGATGACAGCCAGTCCGGCCCCGGCAGGCCGAACCAGCCGAGAATCTGATCGTACGGCCCCTCGGTCGGCGAATAGAGCTTCGACCAGACCAGCGCGACGGCGAGCGAAGGAACGATATAGGTCGAGAACAGAACGGCGCGCAGCGCGCCGCGGCCGAGCGCCCGGCTCTGATGAATGAGCAGGCCGAGCGCGACCGAGAGCGGCAGGATCAGCGCGATCGACAAAACCGCGTAGATCGCGGTGTTGGCGAAGGCGCCGCGAAAATCCCGGCCGACCGAAATCGGCCCGAACAGGTCGGCGAAATTATCGAGGCCGACGAAACGCGCCGCGCCGAACGGCGTCTGCGTCGACCATGCATGGAAGGAGAGCCAGACCGTCAGCACGATCGGGACGAACAAGAACGCCGCGATCAAGCCGACGCCCGGCGCGAGCAGAACTGCGCGGGGAAGCAGGAAGGCGCCGCCGCGGCTCATGGCGCGCTACAACCCTTCTCCCCGCAGCGCGCAGGGCTGTCAGGGGAAAGCCTACGCCTGAGCGGAGCTGATGACTTGCTTTCGACACCGCGGCGCCACGCCGCCCGATCGCCGTCAACCCGCCATGGCGCCTCGAAGGTACGCGCGAGGCGATGTCCGCCCATGAGGCGCCATGGCGGGTGCTCCGCTGCGCTTCGCCCCTGCGGGTGACGGCGATCGCTCGGCGTGGCTATTGGCGACCAAGACGTTTTGCTGCCGAAACCGGCCGTTCGGCCGTTTCGGTCAGCAAAACGTCTTGGTTGCA
>Ga0209062_1001254_pt1 | contig 48096 bp, 43 predicted proteins | sample Coa_R2_2_FD_187158 | JGI IMG/M metagenome (GOLD analysis project Ga0209062, IMG submission 187158) | Surface soil microbial communities from Centralia Pennsylvania, which are recovering from an underground coalmine fire - Coalmine... | ecosystem: Environmental > Terrestrial > Soil > Unclassified... | reverse complement strand
GCCAGATGAAACGGTACGAGGTGGCGGACGTGGGTGTGTCGACGCCGCGACTCTTGATGGTCCTGCCGCCGACGACGTACTCCGATGTCCACGTCCACCTGTCGCCCGGGGTCCAAGTCTCGTCGCCGCCTGCCGGCGGCGCCGCCCCTCGCGCCGTGTCGTGCCCCGCGTCGGGCCGCGCCCCATGAGGCGCCGCGACCGCCGGTTGACCGTGCGTGAGCGTGCCGACCCGACGGCCCACTCCGCCTTGCATGTCGAACGAGTACGAGACGTAGACCTTCTTTTCCGGATCGTACCCGGTGATGCTCAGGACCTCGAACGTGCCGGACGTGTTCTGCTCCTCGTGGTGCGAGATGTAGAAGAACTTGTTCAAGGTCCATTCGTTGCGCGTGGTGTTGCTCACCGTACCGGCGGGACCGAACATGCTGGCACGCATCTCCCCCTGGCCCCGCCATGTCCCGATAAAGTAGGCGAGCTTCTTGAGCTCAGGCCCCGGTTGTGCTTGCTGCGCGCCGACCAGAGATGACCACGCGAGCAGTGCGAGAAGGCTGCGTCTCATAGGTAGTAGACGATGACGTGAGTGATGAAGGTGGTCGCGAACAGGAGGAGGCCGGCGGCGACGAACCGCCGTCTGCGCCAGCATGCGACCGCGCCGGCGATGACGACGGCGACCGGCAGGGCGATTTCGGCCAGGAACGCCGTGCCCCCCCGCAGGGCGAGCAGGCGAGAGAAGCCAGCAAGGCAGAGCGCCACGACCCCGGCGGCGAGAGCCATGCCGGAGAGCACCCCGGTCGCTCGTCGTCTCACGTCCGTCAGCGTTTCCCGGCGCAAGAGGACGAACGCGCCGCCGACGGCCCACCGCAGGGCGTCCCACTCGGACTCCACGACGTCGAGCTCGCGGAGCATGGCCTCGCCCCACCCCCGGTCGGCGCCCGAGAGGCGCCGCACGACGATGCGGAGCAGCGTGCTCGCCAGGCGACGTCGGCGCGGCATCATCAGCTCGTCGCCGGGTCGAGGGTCGCGGGGCCCACTGCCCGTTGCGCCCGCGCCCGCAGGTGGTCGCGCGTGGACACGCGCGCGTATCGCAGACCGGCCGGCGTCAGCCGGTACATGTGACGCGGCGGCTTGCCGGTGTCCCCCGGCTCCCAGCACGCCTCGAGCAACTCGTGATCAGCCAGCCGCATGAGAATGGGATACAGCGTCCCCGATTTGAGCCCGGTCCGGCGGCTCAAGTCGTAGCCGTATTTCCACTCTGCTGGCGATTCGAGAAACAGCTCGAGCACATCCACCGTTTGGCGGGTGAGGCGCGGCGGCATGCTGTACTCTACATATGTAGAGATAAGCCGTCAAGGGAGGCACTGCCCGGCGGCGTGCCCTGGGGCGGAGCCGACGGGGGACGTCGGCGTTCTGGACAGAGCCCCGAGGGAGCACGCATGTTGACGGAGCGTGCAACCATGACCCGACTCCGGCCGCGACACCTCTGGCTCGCGGCGCTTCCGCTGCTCACCCTCGCCGCCGGTCTGGCGTGGGCGGGAGCCCGCGCGTCGACGACGCTCGTCGGCGGCACCTGCGGGGCGACGGTGCAGGCCGACGAGGCAGCCCAGTCTCGGCTCCTGGCCCAGGCCGACGCCGAGCTTCGGGCCAATGACATTGCCGCCGCCGAGCGGCACATCGACGAGGCCAGGCAGATCGCCGCTCCCCTGCTGTCGGCCATCAGCGCCCGGATCACCTGTCGCCATCGGGCGGCTGTTCTGATCGCCGTCGCGCGCACGGCGGAGCCTGTCCTGCTGCTCGCCGCCCTCACCCTCCTGATCGCGGCGATCGCGTGGGCGGAGCGCCTGATCGCGAGCCCCGACGCCGCCCCGAGCCCGGGGCGCCCCCTGCCCGCCGGCGCGGGCGGCGCGGGCGGCAGGGGCGGCAGGGGCGGCAGGGGCAGCGCAATCGACCGGCCGGCACGGCCGGTCGACGGTCGGGATCGGGGCTGACCGCGGCGCCGGCCGGTCCCCGAGTCGGCCCGGGGCGACTCCACGCCCACCCGACCCGACGTCGGACGGCGACCGCGGCCGCCCTATGCGCCGACCTTGCGGCGGCGACGGAGACCGCGAGCCGGATCGCGCGTCCGGCTGCCGCGCCGCTCAGCGCGGCGAGCTCCGCCCGGTCGGCTGACCGGCCGGCGGACCGGAGGAGGTGCGGTGGGCACCGCGCTGGAAGGCGAGGAACGCGCGCACCGCGGCCACGGCCGCCGGGTCGGTGGTCTCGATCCGCAACGCGCCGCCGTTGGGAAGGTCCGATTCCGTGTACCGGATGAGGTGCCGCCGCTCCGCCATGACGGTGGCACCGGGCACGGTCTGCATGTGGATGAACATTGGCATCGAGAAATCGCCGGCGGCAAACGCGTCCCGCAACGCGCGGAGGTGAGCACGGATCCGTTCGGCGCCGGCAGAGTCGGGCGCATCGCGGACGAGCACGATCCGCCCGCCGTCCGGCAGCGGCTCGAAGCGGTGCGTCGACGTCGCCTGATCGACGCCCATGGTCTGCGCGCCGCGCGCCTGCATGGCGCTGAAGGCGGTGTCACTGCTCTGGGCGTGGGCCCGGACGGACGTGGTGGCGACCGCCGCGACGGCGCCGACGACCAGGGCGCGCAGCGGTGCCCGCCCTCGTGATTCGCTCCGGTGACGCATATCCTCTCCCGTGTCTCTGGTGCGGTCTGCTCTGGCCGGACGCCTGCGGTCGACGCGCCGTCGAGCCACGCCTCGGTCGAGACGCACGGAAGAGACTAGGCTCGGGCCTCGGCACGCGCCGGAACCAAAGTCCCACTCGACATCTCCACCGTCCGCAGCCGTCGGTATACCATGCTTGACCTCGACACGATCGTGCGGGCGCCGTTCGTCGGGCAGCTCCTTCCGGCGGCGCAGCGTGCGGTGGCTGCGCGGGCGGTCCTTCGCCGCTACGACGCCGGCCAGGTGCTCTGGACCGCCGGCGATCGCCTCCCCGGTCTCGTGATCGTGCTCGAGGGCCGAGTGCGAGTCGTCCGCGAGGCACGCGGGCGCCAGCACGTCGTGCACACCGAGGGGCCGGGCGGCACGCTCGGCGAGGTGCCGCTCTTCGCGGGCGGCCCGGCTCCCGCCACCGCCATCGCCGCCGAAGACACGCGCTGCGTGCTCGTGCCGCGCGAGGCGATCGATGCCGCGATCGTCGCCGAGCCCTCGACGGCCTGGCTGCTGCTCCAGCGTCTCGCCGAGCGGGTGCGCGCGCTCGTCGAGCGGCTGAATCGACTGGGGTTCGAGACGACGATCATCCGCCTCGCCGGCTTCCTCGTGGCCCACGCCGAGAAGCGCGGCGGTCGTGCCTACGTCACCGGGGTGACCCAGACGGCGCTCGCCCAGGAGCTGGGCACCGTGCGCGAGGTCGTCGTGCGCGCGCTTCGCACGCTCCGCGAGCGCGGGCTCGTCGCGTCGGCCGGCCGTGGACGGCTCCTGCTCACCGACCTGGCCGCTCTCCGGGACCTGGTCGCCACTGCACGCGACTGAGCCGGGGTCGTGCGGGGTGGGGGGGGCGGGTCGGCGCCCATCTTCCGGCGTCAGACCCGGCGGTGGAGGCGCACCGATCCCCACGCTTGTGGAGGTCGGCACGATCCCCCAGCTTGCGGCCGGTGGGACCGGTCTCCGTCTTCCAGAGGGTCGCTCTGTCTCCTGCGTCTACACCCGGTGCCGACGCCGACGCGCTCGGCGCCATGATGCCGCCCCGCGCAGCGGTGCCGCCGCCCGCGGCCGCGGATCCGCTCGGAGACGTCGTGTGTCTCGCGGACCTGGAGCCGCTCGCCCGTCAGGTGCTCCCGCCCATGGCGTACGAGTACGTCTCGGGCGGCGCGGCGGACGAGCTGACGCTGCGCTGGAACGTCGAGGCCTTTCAACGCATTCGCCTCCGCCCGCGCGTGCTCGTGGCGATGAGCGAGCCCGACACCCGCGTGACGCTGCTCGGTACTCCCCTCGCCTGCCCGATCCTGCTCGCGCCGACCTCGTACCACCGCCTCATGCATCCCGACGGCGAGCTGGCGACGGCGCGCGGGGCGGCGGCGGCCGGTGTCGCGTACGTCGTCAGCACGGCCACCACCACCCCGCTCGACGCGATCGCCGGCGCAGCGGACGGCGTGCGCTGGTTTCAGCTCTACCCGCTGGCCGAGCGTGAGCGAACCCGGTCGCTCGTGGCGGCCGCCGAGGCGGCCGGGTGTCGCGCCGTCTGCCTGACGGTCGACACGCCCGTCGCGGGCGCCCGAAACCGCGAGCAACGCGCCCGCGTGCGGCTGCCGGACGGCATCTCGGCGCCGTACTTCCATCACGTCATCGACGCCTCCAACGCGCGCACCCGGTTCACGCCGCTCTCGTGGGCCGATGTCGCCTGGCTCCGATCCGTCACCCGGCTGCCGCTGCTGCTCAAAGGGGTACTGACCGGGGACGACGCCGCGCGCGCGTGTGAGGCCGGCGTGGCCGGGATCATCGTCTCGAACCACGGCGCCCGGAACCTCGATACGGTGCCGGCGTCGATCGATGCCCTGCCGGAAGTCGCCGATGCCGTGGGCGGCCGCGTCCCGATCCTGCTCGATGGCGGCGTCCGCCGCGGCACCGACGTGCTCAAGGCGCTCGCACTCGGCGCGGCGGCGGTGATGATCGGCCGGCCATATCTCTACGGACTGGCGGTCGGGGGCGCGGCCGGCGTCACACGCGTGGTGGAGCTGCTGCGCTCCGAGCTCGAGGCGGCCCTCGCGTTGACCGGCCGGCCGTCGGTCGCCGCCGTCGACGCGACCGTCCTCTGGGACGCCCCACCCGGGCGGCCGCTCGGACGCCCGAGCGGACGCCCGAGCGGACGCCCCTTCGGCCCGAGCAGTAGCGAGCAGTAGCGCGCGGGAGCGACTGCGACGCCCGAGTGCGCCGTGCGCCAGCGTCAGCTCACGTACGCCGGCGGCCCCTGGAGGATGGCGACCAGCAACTCGGCGGGCCGGCGGTCGCCGGCGGCGACGGCGAGGCATTCGCGGTGTGCGCCGAGCCACTCGCGCCGGACGCGCACGAGGTGCGCGGATCCGCACCGGCACATCCAGCGGTGGCGACCCACGACGTCCAGCCCCGGAAGAGGGTACGGTCCCGCGAGAGCGGTCGCGGGGCAGCGCGCCGAGCAGGCGAACTGGACCCAGATCAGGCCCGCTCCCGGGTCGATCGGAATCCGGCCGCGCCCATCGAGCTCGCGGAGCTGGACCCGCACCTGCCGGGGGCCGAGCATGACCACCCGCTCGGGGGGTGCGCGCACCACGCGCACCACCGCGGCGCCATCGACCGTCGCCGCCCCGGCCGCGAGCAGGGCACGCGCGCAGGCGTCGAGTGTGGCACCGGTCGTGACCAGATCATCGGCGATGATCACGTGCCGCCCCTGGAGCCCCCGACGCCAGGCTGCGCGGACCGCGTACGCACCGGCGCTCTCGGCCTCGCGCTCCCGCCGGGTCAGACCCTTCTGCGTGAAGTCGTGCGTCTTGGTGAGCGCGTGCAGGCGGAGGGATACCCGCGGGAGCCGCACAGCGGCGAGCGCGACGAGCTGGAGGACGTGGGGCCGCCGGCCGCGGTAGGACGGGACGGGGACGAGCACCGCGCGCCTGCCCGTCCCCGCGCCGGCGAGGCGCGTCGCGCCCGCCAGCCGGTCGCCGCCAGCGCCCCCGCGATCGGGTCCGTCGTCCCGGGTGACGAGCGTATCGATGCACAGGGCGAGGGCGCGGGCGAGCGGCGCCGCGAGCGCCACCCAGTCGCCGCGGCGCTCCTTGAACTCGACCACCGCCCGGTACACCTCGCCCAGCGCGCGGCGCGGCGAGCCGACCCGGCCCCGGTAGGCGGCCGCGAGCCGGCCCCACACGAGCGCGCCGCCGAGCACCGCGCGGCCGCACTCACCGCAGACGAGCTGCGCGCCGACCGCCACCCACTCGTCGATCGCGACATCGTCGGTCGCGCAGATCCCGCAGCGACGGACTCCGATCCGCTCCCCAAACCGTGCAGGCAGTCCGGCGGTCGACGGGTGATCGGGCGGCCGGCCGGCTCCCGCATCCCGCGCGGCACGGTATGCAGCGGCGCCGGGCTCGCGGATGAGCTCACGCGCGGCTCGCCACACCGCCCCGCGCGTCCCGGGCGGGAAGGCGTGCACCGCGCGCACCGCCCGCAGCCAGCCGCGGATGGACGGAGCCTCCACCACGTGAACCTGTGGAGCGCCCGGCTGCGCACCCCCATCGCTCGCGTGCGGACCCCATCGGCGCGGTGGCGGCGAGAGGTCGCGGCGGACCGGCCCGTGCGCCCTCGGCGCTAGGCGACGAGCGGCATCACCTCGCTGGCGAAGCGCTCCATCTCCTCGTGCTGCGGGCTGCACTGGAGCAGCAGCAGGTCGAGCCCGGCGTCGGCGAAGGCGCGGAGTCGGTCGGCGACCATCTCCGGTGTCCCGACCAGCCCTGCCCGGAGGCCCCGGTTGGAGACCGAGTAGTCTTCGAGGCTGACCCGCTGCTCGAGCTGCGTGTGGGCGATCCAGTCCTGATAGTTGGCGTATCCCGGCGTGCCGGGCGCGACGTTGGTGATCCGCGCCAGCTCGCGCTGCGCCGCCTCGACCGTCGGCCGGACGATCGCGTATGCCGCCATGCCGAAGGTGAGCGGCGGCAGTCCGAGCGCGGCACGCCGCGCGCGCATGTCGGCGATCTTCGGCGCGATCCGGTCCGGCGGGTCCCCGTGCATCACGTACGCGTCGCACCGCCGCGCGATGAGCGTCTTGGCGGCGTCCGACTCGCCGCCGGCGTAGAGCGTGGGAAGCCGCCTCGGCTTGGGGGAGAGGACGGTCTCGTCCACGGCGTAGTAGCGGCCCTTGTAACTGAAGCGGGACTCCGTCCAGGCCCCGTGCAGCACGGCGAGCCACTCATCGGTCCGCGCATAGCGGTCGTCGTGCTCCTCGAACCGCACACCGTAGCGGCGCGCCTCGTCGGCCCACCAGCTCGAGACGACATTGAGCGAGAGGCGGCCGGGGGCGATCTGATCGATGTTGGCCGCCTGCTTGGCGAGGATCGCCGGCTGATGGAAGGTCGGGCGCACCGCGACCATCAGCTCGAGCCGCTCGGTCACGGCCGCGAGCGCCGCGGCCGTCGACCAGGCGTCGAGCGCGGGTGCATCGATGCCCTTGATGTCGTTGAGGAACAGCTCGGCGATGAGGGAGAGGTCGAAGCCGATCTGCTCGCTCCGGCAGGCCAGGCGCCGCACGTACTCCCATGACGCCTCCATCGACTCGTCGGGAACGTTGCGCAGCCAGCCGCCGAAGACCGGCATCCAGTAGCCGTACCGCAGGCGCGACCGGGGGGGGAGCGCGCCGGCGTCCGCGCCCCTCTCCGCCACCCCGGTCACGGTCGTGGCGCCGACCGACGCCGGCGACATTCAGCGCACCCCCGCCGGCGCCGTCGTCCCCGGCACGGGGCGGCGCGGCGGTCCGGCGGCCGGTCGGTCCCGGGCGATGCGCGCCAACAGATAATCGACCAGCCGCTCGTGCGGATCGAAGCCGACGACGCGCGATGCATCGGCGACGAAGTTCGAGAGGGCGTTGATGTCGTAGAAGTAGTGTCGCCCGTCACGGTCATCGACCAGGAACTCGATCCCGCCCACGTCCAGCCGCACGTGCCGCGCGATCCGCTCGACCTGGGCGATGATGTCCGCCGGCGGCTCGGCACGCTCCACCCGGAGGCCCGTCTTCGGCGCGTCGAGGGCGCACGCGGAGCGCGACAGCGCTCGCCCATCGGTCGTCTGGCAGACGTCCGCGGGACACAGGTTGAAGACCGAGTCGGGCGCCGGGAAGACATTGATCGCGTAGAGGAACCGGCCGTCGAGGACCTCGACCCGCGTGATGTGCCCGTCGCGCAGCGGCGCCATCTCCTGCACGAGCGCGACGCCGTCGGGCCCGCAATCGATCGCGCCCGCGTCGGTCGCCGCGGCCAGCGCGGCGGCATCGTCGAACCGCTCGATCCCCGCGCCACTGCCGCCGACGTTCGCCTTCACCAGCACGGGAAACCGAAGCCCGTCGGCGGCCGCAGCGACCGCGCCGGCGCTGTTGGCGACCCGCGTCGCCGGGTAGGGGAGACCCAGCGTCTCGAAGACGTCGAGCTGCACCGCCTTGGAGATATCCATCTGATACGCAGACGTGCCGTTGACGACCGGCACGCCGAGCCGCTCGAGATGGCGCAGCCACTGAAGCGTGTAGAACGTCGACTGCCGATGGCCGCGGAGATACGCCGATGGGCTGGCGCGGTTGAAGACGAGCGCGTACGGGACCGCCCGTTCCGTCGGGTCGTAGTGGTGGCTCGCGGCGTCCAGGCGCACGTACGGCACGCCGCGTCGGTCGAGCTCCGCGAAGAGCGGACGGAACCAGTCCGGATGCTCGTGGAAGATCGCGATCGGGTTCACGGGTCGGGAATGGGAGATGTGTTCGAGGAGCCCACGCTCACGCCGAAAAAGATAGCCACTGGGCTATCCCGGCCGGGGCCGGCAGGTTCCCCGCCGCCGGCGTCGTCCTCCCGAATACCCCCTCAGGGAGGGCCAGGGCGCCGCGCCCCGGTCAGGACGCGGGCCGCGCCGGAGCGGTGGCGTGGTGCGCCATGGCCGGCGGGGCGTCCGGGGGCCGGGGGAGCGAGTCGAGGACCATGGTCGGCGCGAGGTGCATCGCGGCGAGCCCCGGCTCGACCGCTTTCCGGTCACCTACGACCACGACCGTCAGATGCTCCGGATCGAGCCGACGCTCGGCGACCGACCGCACGTCGCGGAGGGTCACACCCTCGAAGCGCCGGGTCAGGTGATCGTAGTAGTCGAGCGGGAGCCGGAACTCGAGCAACGCCGCGGCCGCCTCGGCGGTGGCCGGCACCGTCGCGAACTGGAGGGGCAGCGACAGCGTCTCCGTCCGCTTGGCGAACGTCAGCTCCGAGTCACTCACCGGCCGCGTCGAGCGGATGGTCCGAAGCTCGTCGAGCACATCGGCGACCGAGCTGTCCGTCTTGGCGGTTGCCACATCCGTCTCGACCTCGAACGTCGACGGCTGCGGCACGCGCCGGTACAGGAACCCCGAGGACGCGCCATACGTGTAGCCGTGCACCTCGCGGAGCGAGAGGTTGAGCCGGCTGTTGAAGGCGCCGCCCACGATCGTGTTCAGGAGCTCCAGCGCGTAGTAGTCCCTGCTGTCGCGCGGCGGACCGAGCGACCCGGCGAGGACCACGCTCTGCGGCGACGTGGGCCGGTCGTAGAGGTAGATCCGGGTCGGCCCCGGGGGCGGCGGTGGGGCGGGCGTGGCCCATCCATCCTTCCCACCCGTGGGCCAATCCACGAGCGCGTGCTCGAGGGCAGTCACGGCGCGCTCGGGCGTGATGTCGCCGGCCACGATGAAGGTCACGTTGCGCGGCCGGTAGTAGTCGCGGTGGAACGCGATCAGGTCATTGCGCGTGATCGCCCGCACGCTTCCCTCGGTCTCGGTGCGCGCATAGGGATGGGCCGGCCCGTAGAGGGCCGCTGCGAAGACGCGGCCGGCCACGTACGCGGGCTGCGCGCGCTGTCGGTCGAGCCGAGCGATCGTGTTGGCCTTGATCCGCTCGAGCGCCGGCTCGGGGAAGGCGGGATGCAGGAGCTCGTCGAGCATCAGCGCGAGGGCGGGCTCGAAGTACCGGGGCACGGTATAGAAGCCCCTCGCCGACACGGCCGTGCCCAGGTCTGCCTCGGCGTCGGCGATCGCATCGGCGCTCCGCGTCGTCGTTCCTTCGGCGAGCATCTGGGCCGTGAGCGCGCTGACCCCCGACTTGCCCGGCGGATCGAGCACGGCCGGGGCGACGACCACCGCCTGGACGTCGACGACCGGAAAATCGTGGTTCTCGAGCACGGCGACCCGCACGCCGTTGTGGAGCGTCCGCATCTGGATCGCCGGAACGCGCACGGCCGGCGCGGGGCCCGGGACGGGCGCGGGCCGGCTTCCATCGGTCTGGGCGGCCGCCGCGGGCGCCCACGCCAGCGCGACCGACAGCGCGATCGACAGCGCGACCGACAGCACTGCGGATGGGAGTCTCCGCATCGCGCGAGGCGCCGGCCGTGTCGCCGGGCGCGGCACGCTCCACCGATTGGCTCCCGTCGCGCCGGGCCGCGCGAGCGCGCTCACTGTCCCGCGCCGCCGGCGGCCGCCGGTCCCTGCGTGACGTTCGTGTACGACTCGCCCGGCTTGCTCACGAGATCGAGCTTCCCCGACGGGACCATGCTCAGCACGACCCGCCCGGCCGTGAGGTACTCGCGCGCCACTCGTTCGACGTCGGCCGCCGTCACCGCCTGGGCGGCACGCAGCTCCGTCCGGTAGTGCAGCGGGTCCTGGAAGTAAGTCTCGCCCTCGGCCAGTGTCTCGGCCCTGCTCTGCGTCGGCTCGAGGTCCGTGATCGTGCCGACGAGGCGGTACGCCTTGGTGCGATCGACCTCCTGCGGCCGCGGGGGCATGGCGCCGAGCCCGCCGACCACGCTGTCGACCAGTTGCTCGATGGTCGTGAGCGGCACCCCGGGTCGCGGGCTCACGGTGATCGAGAAGCTGCCCGCGTCCTCGTGCGACACATTGGTCGCGCTCACGGTCGTCGCGACCTGACGGTCGTAGACGAGCAGCTTCGTCAGCCGGCTCGTGCGATCCTGGCTGAGGATGTCCGCCAACGCGTCGAGCGGCGCCATGTCGGGGCTGTGGACACCGACGGCCGGCCAGACGATCGCCAGTCGCGGGACCGTCGCCTTGGGGTCCTCGAGCACGAGCCGTTTCTCGGCCACGAGCCGGACCGGCGCGACAGTCGGACGGTCGACCGCCGGGCCGCGCGGGATCGGGCCAAAGTAGTGCTCGACCAGCTCGCGCGTGCGGCGCGGATCGACGTCGCCGCTGATCGCGAGCACGGCGTTGTCGGGGGCGTAGTAGCGGCGGAAAAACTGCCGCACATCCTCGAGGCTCGCCGCCGAGAGATCGGCCATCGAGCCGATGACCGGCCACGAGTACGGGTTGGTGGCGGGGTAGAGCGCGGCGTCCACCACCTCACCGGCGCGCCCGAACGGCTGGTTGTCGACGCGGTAGCGGCGCTCGTTCTTCACGACGTCGCGCTGGTTGTCGAGCGTCCCCTGCGTGAGCGCCGGCAGCAGGTAGCCCATGCGGTCGGACTCGAGCCACAGCACCGTCTCGAGATAGTTCACGGGGACCGTCTCGAAGTAGTTCGTCCGGTCGTTCTGCGTCGTGCCGTTCATCGTCCCCCCGGCGTCCTCGATCGTCCTGATGTGGACGCCCTTGGCCGCGTGCGCCGACCCCTGGAACATCAGGTGCTCGAACAGGTGCGCGAACCCCGTGCGTCCGGGGAGCTCGTTCTTGGAGCCGACGTGATACCAGACGGTGACGCTCACGATCGGCGCCGCGGTGTCGCGCGACACCAGCACCGTGAGCCCGTTGGGGAGCACGAAGCGGTCGACCGGGAGAGTCGGCACCGGGACCGAGTCCGCCTGGCGGCTGCCCGGTGCGGTCTGTGTCACGTTGGCCGGCGCGTTGGCCGGCGCGATCGCCGGCGGGCGTGCCGGCGGGCGTACCGGCGGGGTCGGGGCGCCCCCGGCCGTGAGTCCGGCGGCAGCGCCGCCGACCGTCAGGACGGCGACCGCCCGGGAGAACGGCGGAACAGTCACGGGTCACTCCACATCGTCGATCGATCGGGGCCAGTCCTGCCTCAGGAGCCGCGAGAGCGCGCGGTCGGCCAGGAGTCGGCCGCCGGTCTGACAGCGCGCGCAGTAGTTCGTCTCGTTCGCGGCGTAGCGGATGCGCTGCACCGGCGTCCCGCACACGGGGCACGGCCGACCGAACCGTCCGTGCACCGCCATCCCGTCGCGGAACGCGGTCACCGTCTCGGGAAAGCCCTGGCCGACATCGGCGCGGAGCCGAGCCGTCCACTCCGTCAGCACGTCCCGCGCCGCCCGGTGGAGCTGTTCGGCGTGCTCGGGTGACAGCTTGCCGGTGAGGGCGAGTGGCGAGAGTCGGGCCCGGTGGAGAATCTCATCCGAATAGGCGTTCCCTACCCCGCTGAACAGGCGCGGGTCCGTCAGGGCGCGCTTGAGCGTGTGGTTCTCGCTCCGGAGCCGGGCGGCGAACGCGGCCGCGTCGGCGTCGAGAATCTCGAGTCCGCCGCGGTCGAACGCCTCGAGCGCCGCCGTCCCCTGGACGAGATGCAGCGACGCGCGTCGCGTCGTGCCGGCCTCGGTGAAGTAGAGGGTTCCACCGGCGGCCGCGAGACTCGCGAGCACGAGGCGGGGGGGAACGGCCGGCGTCCCCGTGGTCCCCGGTTTGCCCTTCCGGGTCGGGGCCGCCAGCCCGGTGTCACGCCAGCGGAGCCGCCCGGCGATCATGAGATGGAAGATGAGATACAGGTCGCCGTCGAGGGCGAGCACGATGCGTTTCCCGAGGCGGCGAACATCGACCACCGGACGGCCGACCAGTGCCTCGATCGGCGGGTCGACCGTCCGTAGCACGAACGGCTTGGCGATCGTGACCCGCTCGATGGCGTGGCCCACGAGCCGCGCCGCCATCCGCTCCACGTAGATCGTGACATCGGGCAACTCGGGCATTCGCTTGATCATGCGCCATGCGGGGCCTACATTGCCAGTCTCCCACCGCATACGCGCGAGTAGCTCAGTTGGATAGAGCGTCGGCCTCCGGAGCCGAAGGTCGTGGGTTCGAATCCCGCCTCGCGCATCGCCGCCAACGGACCCCGGGCGGCCCATGAGCCGGTCACCGTAGGATCGCGCGGTCTCGTCCATTGCCCCGGCCCATTCGCTGGTCCACCCTCGTCCCCGGCCTCGCGATCGTCGGCGGCCTCATCGCTGCCTCGACCGCCGTCTTTCTCTTTGCGCGGGTCGGCGCGATGCACGGCCGGACGATCCGCCTGTACATGACCACCGGCCAGGCGCGTGGCGTCATCCGGGGGACCGAGGTCTGGCTGGACGGGCTTCGCGTCGGGCGGGTCGCCGGGCTGACATTCGAGGCCCCCACGGCCGACACGGCGCGGCGGCTGGTCCTCGCGCTCGACATCCTCGAATCGGCGCGCCCGCGCGTGCGGCGTGACACCCGGGCCGAGATCCGGACCGGCACCAGCATGCTCGGCTCGCCGGTCGTGCAGTTGGTCGGGGGCTCGTCCGCGGCCACCGAAGTGGGGATCGGCGACACGTTGGTGAGCGTCGCGCGTCGGCCCTGGGACGGCGAGCGCGCCGAGCTGGCGCGGGCGGCGCAGGATCTCCCGGTCGTGCTCGAGAACTTCAATGCCGTGCGCCATCAGCTCTTCTCGGAGTCCGGCACGATCGGCGCCTTCGGCAACGGGGCGGGCATCCGACATCTGCATGCGCTGCACGGCGACGCCACCCGGCTGCGGGCCCGGGCATCGGAGCGGGGTGGCACGGTCGGTCAGCTCGCGAGGGGCGATCTCATCGCCCGGGCCCAGCGCGTGCTCGCGGCCGCCGACTCGCTCGCCCATGCGGCGACCGGGCCGGGGTCGGCGATGGCCCGCGTCGGGTCCGACACCGCGCTCGCGCACGATGTGCGGGACGCGCGGGCGGAGCTGGCGGCCGTGGCCGCGGGCCTCGGCGATCCCGCCGCCACACCACCCGGACCGGCGGCCGACGTCACGGCGCTTCGGGCCCGGCTCCGTGCGGCGGACGCGCGGCTGCGGGGTCTCGAGACCGACATCGCGCGTCGTCCGCTGCGGTATCTGGTTTTTTGACCGCGTCCGTCGCGAGCCGGCGACCGGCGCCGGGCCGGCCGCAGTGCGCGCGGTTGTCCGTCGCGCCGACCCGTATCACCTTACCTGCCTCGTGGACATCGTCGACCTGAAGCGGAAGAGCGTGACCGAGCTGCAAGCGGTCGCCGAGGATCTGCACATCGAGAATGTGTCGGGTCTCCGGAAGCAGGATCTCATCTTTCGCATCGAGCGCAATCTGCTCGGCGCCGCCGTCGAGCTGCACGCCTCGGGCGTACTCGAGATCCTCGAGGAGGGCTACGGGTTCCTGCGCAGCCAGGATTGGAGCTACCTCGCGGGCCCGGACGACGTCTACGTGTCGCCGTCGCAGATCAAGCGTTTCGAACTCCGGACCGGCGACTCGATCAACGGCCAGGTCCGGCCGCCCAAGGAATGGGAGCGGTACCTCGCGCTGCTGCGCGTCGACACCGTCAACGGCGAGCCGGCGACGCCGGGAGCGCCGCGACCGATCTTCGACAACCTGCGGCCGCGATACCCCGACCAGCGGATCCATCTCGAGACCGCGGGCGGTGATCTGAGCATGCGCGTCGTCGACATCGTGGCGCCGGTCGGCAAGGGACAGCGGGGGTTGATCGTCGCGCCCCCGCGCGCGGGCAAGACCATCCTGCTGCAAAAGATGGCGAACGCGATCGCCGAGAACCATCCGGAGATCGTGCTCATCGTGCTCCTGATCGACGAGCGCCCGGAGGAGGTCACCGACTTTCAGCAGAACGTGCCCGGCGCCGAGGTCGTGAGCTCGACCTTCGACGAGCCGGCGGAGCGGCACGTGCAGGTGGCCGACATGGTGATCGAGAAGGCGAAGCGGCTCGTCGAGCACGGCCGGGACGTGGTCATCCTCCTCGATTCGATCACGCGCCTCGCGCGGGCGCACAACACCGTCGCCCCCCACTCGGGAAAGATCCTCTCCGGAGGCGTCGAGGCCCAGGCGTTGCAGAAGCCGAAGCATTTCTTTGGGGCAGCGCGGAAGATCGAGGGTGGCGGATCGCTCACCATCATCGGCACCGCGCTCGTCGAGACGGGCTCGCGCATGGACGACGTGATCTTCGAGGAGTTCAAGGGCACCGGCAACATGGAGCTGGTGCTGGATCGGAAGATCGCCGACCGGCGCATCTACCCGGCGATCGACGTCGCGCGCTCGGGAACGCGGCGTGAGGAGCTGTTGTTCGATCCGTTCGAGGCGAACCGCGTCTTCCTGCTCAGGAGCTTCCTCGGCGACATGCCCGAGGACGAGGCGATCTTCTTCCTGCTGCAACGCATGGTGCGGACGAAGACGAATCGCGAGTTCTTCGAGACCATGGCGCAGGGCTGAGCGTGACCGGACCGGCTCCCCGCCGCCTGCTGGCGATCGACTACGGCGACCGCCGGATCGGGCTGGCCGTGAGCGACCCCACGGGGACCATCGCCTCGCCGGCCGGGCACATCGCGCGGCGTGCGGGCAAGCGTCCACCGGTCGCCGCGCTCGTCGAGCGAGCGCAGACCCTCGGCGTCACGGCGATCGTCCTCGGACTGCCGCTCGATGCGGAGGGCCGCGACACGCCCCGCGCTGCCGAGGTGCGGACCGTCGGCGCCGCGCTCGGCGCGCGCACGGGGCTACCGGTCCGGTACGTCGACGAGCGGTTCACGACCGCCGTCGCGCTCCGGGCGGTTCGCGCCATGGGCGGCTCGACGCACGGACGAAAGGGAGATGTCGACGCGCTGGCCGCCACCGTGCTCCTTCAGCATGCGCTCGCGCTGCCCGACTGAGGGGCGGCAGCGGGCGGCGATGCGGGCGCTCGCCGCGGCAGTGTGGCTGGCGGCGGGCGTGGTGGCCTGCGGCCGGGAGCCGAGCGGGCTGCCGGAACGCGTCGTGATCCCGTCGGGGGCGACGCTCCGCGCGGCAGCCGACTCCCTGGCGCACGCGGGGGTGATCGAGTCGCCGTGGCTCTTCCGGATGTACGCGAGCTTCAAGCACCATGACCGCGACCTCAGAGCGGGCACCTACCTGCTCCAGCGGCATCTGCCGTGGTCCGAGGCGCTCGAGGCGCTGACGCGGGGGAAGGGGCTCGTGCACACGGTGACGATCCCGGAAGGGTGGGATCTGACCGAGATCGCGCCGCTCCTCGCGCGCACGCTGGCCGTGCCGCCCGAGTCGGTGGCCGCGGCCGTGCGGGACACGACCCTGCTCGCGTACGTCGGGGCGCCCGGGCCGACGCTCGAGGGGTATCTGTTCCCCGACACGTACGGCTTTCCCGACGGGACGACGGCGCGGGCCGCCGTCGGCGAGATGGTGCGGTCCTTCGCGCGGGCGTGGCGACCACAGTGGGACAGCGCCGCGCACGCCCTCGGCATGACGCGGAACGATGCCGTGACCCTCGCGTCGATCATCGAGAAGGAGGCGCGCCGGGCGGACGAGCGACCGATCATCTCGGCCGTCTATCACAACCGGCTCCGGCGTGGCATGCCGTTGCAGGCCGACCCGACCGTGCAGTACGCGATCGGGCACCATGTGGAGCGCGTGACCTTCAAGGACCTGACGATCCCATCGCCCTACAACACCTATCGGCACGCGGGGCTTCCGCCCGGGCCGATCGGATCGCCCGGCGGCGCCAGCCTGGAGGCGGCGGTCGCGCCGGCCGACGTCCCGTACCTCTATTTCATCGCCGCCGCCGACGGGCATCACGAGTTTCGAACGACGTTCGCCGAGCACAAGGCCGCGCGCCATGCGCTTCAGCACGGGAGCGGCCGGCGGACGGGCCAGGCGCGCCCCCGCGCGTGACGATCCCCGCGTTTCGGCCGGACCGGCCGGCCGAGCGGCGAGACACGGCCGATCCCGTTCCCTGGCGTCTCATCGCCATCACCGACGATCTGCGGGACGGACGTGACGGATTGGTCGCGCGGGCCGCGGCCGCCGTGCGCGGCGGTGTCACCATGGTGCAGCTTCGGCTCAAGCACACCGATCCGCGCACGCTGCTCGGCGTCGCGCGCGCGCTCGTCGAGGCGGTTCCGGTCCCGGTCATCGTCAACGATCGGGCGGACCTCGCGTTGGCGGCCGGTGCCGCCGGCGTGCACCTCGGCGCCGACGACGTGCCGGTGGCCGCGATTCGTCGCATCGCCCCACCCGGGTTCCTGATCGGCGCGTCGGTCGGGAGCGACAGCGAGGCCGAGACCGCCGGGGGCGCCGACTATGCGGGAATCGGCCCGGTCTATCGAAGCCGGTCGAAGCTCGATGCCGGGGCGGCGATCGGGCTCGTGGAGTTCACGCGGCTCGCCGAGCGCGCCGGCCTTCCCGCGGTGGCGATCGGTGGGATCACGGCCGACACCGCCGGCGCCGCGATCGCGGCCGGCGCGGCCGGGGTCGCCGTCATCGCGGCGATCTTCGCGAGTCCCGAGCCGGAGGCGTCGGCTCGGGCGCTGCGACGCGCGATCGATCGCGCGCTGGCACCGGCCGATCGGGTCCCGGGCGATCCGGGGGACGCGCATCGCCCGCCGGAGCATCGCCCGCCGGAGCGTCGCCCCGCCACCGAAAGCTGACATCCGGGCCAGGTTCAGTCGGGATGGGCACAGCGGCCCGCCGCTCCGTGTGTCGCGTCGCCGGGCGGTGCGTGGAGCGCATGACATCACCGATCTGCCGGAGCACCTCCGGCTGCTCGACGCGATCGACCAGCGTGGGATCGAACTGCGTGCCCCGTCCCGCGCGAATGACCGCCATCGCCTCCCGGAATCCCCGCGCGTGGCCGTAACGGCGCCGGTGCGTGATCGCGTCCAAGGTGTCGGCGATCGAGACGACCCGCGCATGGTAGGGGATGCGCGTGCCGACGAGACCCTGCGGGTAGCCAGTCCCGTCCCACCGCTCGTGATGGGCCAACACGCCCGCCGGCAGCTCGGGGTAGAAGCCGGCGAGCGGCGCGAGCACGGCGGCGCCACGGGCCGGGTGCGTCGCGATCGCGCGCCGCTCGTCGGCGGTCAGCTCGGTGCCCTCGTGGATGATGTCGAACAGCGCCTCGTGGATCTTGCCGATGTCGTGGAACAGCGCCACCCGCTCGATCTCGTGCCGCGTGGCATCGTCCGCGCCGGCCGCGGCGGCCAGGATGAGCGCGTATCGGGCGACACGGCGCACGTGTGCGCCCGTCTCCGGATCGGTGGCATCGATGGCGTTGAGCAGTGTCTCGGAGAGCGCCGCGGCGAGGCGCTCGGCGCGGCGGCGCCCACGCCGCTCGCGCGCCAGCAGCGCGGCGCCGAGCGTCGCGGCGGACGCGCCGAGGACAACCGGCAGCGAGCGCGGGGGATCCGACTCAGCGCCCTCAGGCATCATCTTTCAACGTAACCAGGGCAGTAGCTTTCTGCGTGCCGACCGTGCCGACCGTGCCGACCGCGCCCGCCCCGGCCAGTGCCCTGGCCACCCTGGCCGTCGTATCCGCGCGCGGCGCCCAGCGGGCGGCGGGCGGCCATCCGTGGATCTTCCGGAGCGATCTCGTCCGGGCTCCGGCCGGGCCGGCGGGAGTCGTCGTCGTGCACGATGGCCGCGGGCGCCCCGTCGGGTCGGCGCTCTGGAGCCCCCGATCCGAGATCGCGCTGCGGCTCCTCGATCGCGCGGACGCCTGCATCGACCGCACCTGGTGGACCGACCGGATCGCCCGCGCCGTCTCCCGTCGAGCGGGCATCGCGCCGGAGGCGACGGCCTTTCGCCTCGTCCACGGCGAGGCCGACGGGTGCCCGTCGCTCGTGTGCGACCGGTACGGCGACTGGCTCGTCGTGCAACTGCTGAGCGCCGGGCTGGAGGCATGCCGCACCGACATCGTGCGCGCGCTGACCGACACCGTTCGCCCGGCCGGGATCCTGGCGCGGCACGACGTGGGGGCGCGCCGCCGGGAGGGCCTCGGGTCCGACGTCGAGGTGCTCGCCGGGGAGGTGCCGCGGGCGATCCGGGTCGTCGAGCACGGCGTCGCCTATCTCGCCGCGCCGTGGGATGGGCAGAAGACCGGGGCGTTCCTCGACCAGCGGGAGAATCGGGCCCTGGTCGGCGAGCTCGCCCGTGGCCGGGCCCTCGACTGCTTCAGCTACCACGGGTCGTTCGCGCTGCATCTCGCGCGGCGCGCCGCGCGCGTCACCGCGCTCGACTCCTCGGGCCCGGCGCTCACCCGTGCGCGCGCGAACGCGGCCCTGAACGACGCCACGAACATCGACTTTCTCGAGGAAGATGCGTTCGCGTTCCTGAAACGTGCCGACCACGCGCGGGAGCGGTACGATACCATCGTCCTCGACCCGCCGGCGTTCGCCAAGGCCCGGGCGGCGGTGCCGGCGGCGCTGCGCGGGTACAAGGAGATCAACCTTCGGGCCATGCGGCTCCTCGCGCCGCTCGGGCTATTGTACACGGCGAGCTGTAGCTTCCACGTGAGCCGGGCGCGCTTTCTCGACATGCTGGGCGAGGCGGCCGCGGACAGCGGCCGTCGGCTGGCCCTGCGGCGCGTGCTCGGCCAGGCCGCTGACCATCCCGAGATCCTCACCATCCCGGAGACCGGCTACATCAAGGGTGCCCTGATCGAGGCCCTGGACTGAGTCGCTGGCGTGACGACACAGATGTGCGAGACCCCGGGCACCTCGGGACGAGCGGCATGACGCATCGGAGCGCCGCGCCACAGCGGACGACGCCCGGCGCGGTCGCCGTCCGGGCGGAGCTGACGCAGCGCTCGCCGGCCGTGCGGCGTGCGCTCGCCGTCGTGCTGCTGCTGAACCTCGTCGTCGTGGCGGCAAAGCTGGCCGTCGGGTGGGCGACGGGGTCGCTGGCCGTCCTCGGCGCGGCACTCGAGTCCGGGTTGGATCTGCTCAACATCGCCGTCGGGATGACGCTCGTGTCCATCGCGGCGCGGGCACCGGACGAAGACCACCCCTACGGCCACGACAAGTTCGAGTCGCTCGGGGCGCTCGTGATCGTCGGCTTCCTGTCGATCTCCTGTTTCGAGCTGGTGCGGGAGGCGGTGACCGATCTCATCCGACGCTCCGTGCCGCTCGCCCCGTCGCCGGCCGAGCTGGGCGTGCTGGTCGCGACCGCCGGCATCAACGCCTTCATCGGGTGGTACGAGCGCCGGCGGGGGCGGGCGCTCGACAGCGCCTTCCTGCTGGCGGACGCGGCGCACAGCCGCGGCGACTTTTTCGTCACCGTGCTGGCGATCATCTCGCTGCTCCTGGTCCGCGTGCACCTGGGGGGGCTGGACGCCCCGCTGGCAATCGTCGTGGCCCTCCTGATCGCCGCCAACGGCTACGGCATCCTCAAGGGCTCGGTGCCGGTCCTGGTCGACCAGCGGGCCGTCGATGCGGCCCGGATCCGGCACCTGGTCGCCGAGGTCCCGCAGGTGACCGACGTCCGCGTCGTGCGTTCCCGGGCGACATCATCGGGTCTGCTCTTTGCCGAAGTCACGATCGGCATCTCGGGTGCGACCTCGGTGGCCGACGCGCACGCCATCGCCGACGCCGTCGAGACGCGGATCCGCTCGGCGCTCGGCGCGGCCGAGGTGACCGTGCATGTCGAACCGGCCTAACGACTTGCGGAATGGCATGGCGGGTCTACCTTCTAGCAGGCGCCGGTCAGCCGGGCGCTAGTCGACCCCAACGGTCACCGCGTGCGCGCTCGCTCTCTCAAACACGAGTACGAGCTCTACGTCGAACGGGAGATCGAGCAGTACAAGGACTCGCTCCCGCGACACGTCCTGCTGGCCATCGGCGACGAGGCTGTCACCGCGCTCCGCCAGCAGTCACAGCTCGTGCTGACCGAGCTCGTGCTCTGGGAGGAAGTCGACCGCATCATCATGCGGCGGCTTCGGATCCCGACCTACCCCACGTGGCGGCGTCGCTGCTTTCGCACACTGGAGCAGTACCGCCGGCCTGAACATTGGGGGCTGAAGCCGGAGAGCGCGCTGGTGCGCGCGATCCCGCCCGAGAGCGACGGGCACGTGCTCGTCGCGGGCGAGACCGCGGCCCGGGCGGCGCTCTACCTGGCCGCCAACGGGTGCGCGGTCACGGCGGTCGAGCTGTCGGACGACGTGCTCGAGCGGGTGCTCGCGGCGGCGGGTGCGGCGGGGCTCACGCAGCGGGTGCGAGGCTGCGCGACCGACATCGGCCACTGGACCCCGGACGTTCCGCTGAACGCGGTCGTCTGCACGCCGGCCGCCTTCGCGGGGCTCACGCCCAGCGAGCGAGCGAAGGTGATCGCACTGCTTCAGCAGGCGACGACGGATGGCGGCGTGCATCTCGTCGAGACCATCGTGGCGGGCCAGGAGGCCGTCTCGCTGGCCGAGCTGCGTACGCGGTACGCCGGGTGGACCATCAGCGTCGAGCGCGACGGGACGACATCGAAGTCGTTCGTCGCGCGGAAGGGAGCGGCCTGAACAGCCTGTCACTCGTCGCAGATCGACACGCACGCGCGCCCACGATCGTGTCAGAAGCGCACGGGACGGGGGACAGCGCCGGCGGGCCCGGCAGTGCACCATCAACGCTGACAACGACTTCCGGATTTCCACTCCGGTGGCACCGAGGGTGCCACACGGGGGAGCGTCGGTGCTCCGCCGGGGTCGGTGCGCGGGGCGAATTTTCGTCTCTCTTGGAGTGGCAACGATGAGCGACAGTCGGGAGCGCGGCGCAGTCGAGGAGCCGGTCGGGATCATCATCTCGCGCGGATCGCGCGAGGAAGTGGCGCCGCGTGTCTCCGCCTACATCTGGGGTCCGGTGCCGGGGCAGGATGAGCCGGCGTCGAAAGTGGCGGCGTAGTCGGGCTCGACGGCGCATCGAGCGCGGACCGAGCAGGGGAAGAAACACCGAGGGCCAGCGCCAGGACATCGGCGCTGGCCCTCGGTGCGTCATTCACACTAGCGACGCGCCTTCTTCCGCGCGCCCTTTCTGGCCGTCTTTCTTCCACCCTTCTTCGCGGCCTTCTTCTTGGCACCCTTCTTCGCTGCCATTTGATCAGCTCCAGTTCTGGAGTGAAGCACCTGACCGATCCCCCGGTGGATCGGCAGGCGCGGTTCCGCGCCACGCGGTTCGAGACCGCGGGAGCGGAGCCGACGTTACACGGATTCTCCGCCGCGACGCGTCGCGCACCGCGTCGCGTGATCGTCCGTGAAATCGCAGATGCGAGTGAACGGGGGGGCGTCGATCATCGTTCCTCGACGACCGGCCGGTCCGCTTTGTTACCGACAGAAGGTGCGCCACGCACGGTGCGAAGAGCATCGACCGCGGACATCGAGGCGATGTCGCCGGTCCGGTCCGCGAGTATCGGGGCGGCGACACCAAGCCCAGCGGGCTGGTCGCGACACCTCGGTACGTCGAGCGGACGAGTGGTCATGCAGTGTGCGCGAGTCCCGAATGGCGTGTCAGCGTGCGAGCGTCGACATTCATTATGTGCACAGCGCGAATATAGGTCGCACCAAAATGCATTGCAATACGCAAGTTGAACTCGCACTGAGATCTGCGACACGCGTCGGCCGCGATCGATGGCGTTTGGTGCCCGGCGGCGCGCCGATGTAAGTTGAGAAGGCCGGTCTCCGGGGCGCGGGCGAGCGTCGGTCCGCGACGGTCGCGCCAGCCTGCGGGCCGCTTCCGCACGGAGGGTCGCGGAATGTCAGACACCGCCATCACACTCACGATCGATGCCCGCCCGGTGACCGTCGAGCCGGGGGCGACGATCCTCGACGCCGCGCGCAGCGCCGGCATCGATGTGCCGACGCTCTGCTGGTATCCCAAGCTGCCGACCGTCGGCAACTGCCGGATCTGCCTCGTCTCGGTCGAGGGGACGCCCAAGCTGGTGCCCGCGTGCGCCACCCAGGCGGCGGCCGGGATGGCGGTCACCACGGACTCGCAGGCCGCGGTCAAGAGCCGGCGTGCCGTCCTGAGCATGCTCCTCGAGCGCTACCCGACGGACGCGATCCCGGAGGGCGGGGCGCGCAACGAGTTCGAGCAGCTCGTCCGCCGCTACGATGTGCCGGTCGTGCGTCGGTCCGGCCTTCCCCTCCGTCAGGGCGACACGCGGCACGAGGATCCGGCGATCCAGCATGACATGTCGACCTGCATCCTCTGTACCCGGTGTGTCCGGGCGTGCGAGGACATCCAGGTCGTCGGCGTGCTCGACGTCGCCGAGCGCGGCGAGCACGCGGAGATCATCGTCGGCGCGGACGGGAACCCGGAGCACGCGGGGTGCACGTGGTGCGGCGAGTGCGTCCGCGTCTGCCCGACCGGGGCCATCCACGACATCATCCCGCTTGCCAAGATGGCGGCCGACGTGATGGAGAAGGAGGAGCATCGGGTCCGGTCGGTCTGCCCCTACTGCGGCGTCGGGTGTCAGATCGACCTCTCCGTCCGGGGGAACGACGTCGTCCGGGTGGTGAGCCCGTGGATCGAGGAGTCGACGCCGAACCAGGGGTCGACGTGCGTGAAGGGCCGCTTCGGCACCGACTTCGTCCTGCACCACGATCGCCTGAAGGTGCCGCTCATCCGGCGCGGTTGGCAGCGGATCGACGGCGAGTGGCGGTGGGAGCCGGCGCGGGAGGCTACCGGCAACGGCCATGCGCACTGGGGGCGGCGCGGCGGGCCGTGGCAGGATGTCGAGGAGGAGAGCCAGGCGCGCAAGCGGCGGCCGCGCACCAACCCGCTGCGGACGCTGCCGACCGGTGCGAGCCCGCTGGGCGATCCGCGGGACCGGGTCGCGACGCCTGCCAGCTGGTACGAGCCGTTTCGGGAGGCGACGTGGGACGAGGCGCTGGAGCTGACGGCCCAGCAGCTCTGCCGCCTCCGCGACACATACGGGCCGGACAGCCTGGCGGTGTTCCAGTCGGCGAAGTGCTCCAACGAGGAGAACTACGTCCTCCAGCGCATGTTCCGCGCCGGCATCGGGACGAACAACGTCGATCACTGCACGCGGCTCTGCCACTCCTCGTCGGTGAGCGCGATGCAGCGGGCGATGAACACGAGCGCGGCGTCGGGGTCGATGCGGGAGGTCGAGGAGGACACCGACGTGATCCTGATCCTCGGCGCGAACACGACCGAGTCGCACCCGGTCTTCGGGGCGGCGATCAAGCGGGCGGTCAAGCGTGGGGCGATGCTGATCGTCGCCGACCCGCGACGGATCGAGCTGGCCGCGCGGGCGCACATCCACCTCCAGATGCTCCCCGGCACCGATGTCGCGCTCCTCAACGCCATGCTGCACCACGTGCTCGACCGGGGGTTGGAGGACCGGGCGTTCATCGCGCGGCGGATGCGCGACTTCGAGGCCGTCCGGTCGGCCGTCGCGCCGTACACGCCCGAGCGCGCCGAGGCGATCACCGGCGTGCCGGCGGACCTCATCCGGCGCGCCGCCGAGGCGTATGCCCGCGGCCCCCGCTCCTCGACCCTGTGGGCGATGGGCCTCACGCAGCACCGGACGGGCACGGACATCGTGGCGTCGCTGCTCAACCTCATGCTCGCGTGCGGGATGATCGGCCGGCCGGGGGCAGCGATGATGCCGATCCGTGGCCAGAACAACGTGCAGGGGGCGAGCGACGTCGGTGCGATCCCCATGTCGTACACCGACTACCAGCCTGTCGACGACCCGACCGTGCGGTCGATCTTCGCGGCCGCCTGGGCGGTGCCGGAGGAGCGGCTCTCGCTCCGCCCCGGGCTCAAGGTGACGCAGATCGTGCAGGCGGGGAGCCCGGTGCGGGGCATGTACATCTTCGGCGAGAACCCGATCATCTCCGACCCGGACGTGGCGCACGCCGAGGACTGGTTCCGGTCGCTGGAGTTCCTCGCCGTCCACGATCTCTTTCTGACGGAGACGGCGCGGTACGCCGACGTCGTGCTCCCGGGCTCCTCGTTCGCCGAGAAGACGGGGACATTCGTGAACACGGAGCGCCGCGTGCAACTGGCGCATCGGGCGATCGATCCGCCGGGCGACGCGCGGGAGGATCTCGAGACGCTGATCGAGCTGTCGCGGCGCATCGGGCTCCCGACGCCCTTCCGCTCGGCCGCCGAGGTGATGGAGGAGATCGCGACCGTGACCCCGTCGTGGCGGGGGATCTCGCACGCGCGGTTGGACGGCGGTCCCGGGCTCCAGTATCCCGTCCCCGACGCCGAGCATGGCGGCACGGCCTTCCTCTTCGACGACGGGTTCCCGACCGCGGACGGGAGAGCGGTCTTCATCCCGGTCGAGTATCTCCCGCCCGCCGAGCTGCCGGACGAGCAGTTCCCGTTCGTGCTCAACACCGGCCGCCAGATGTATCACTGGCATACCGGGACGATGACCCGTCGGTCGGTGGCGCTCGACGCGCGTGAATCCACGCCGACGGTGGAGATCGGGCCGGCCGACGCCGCCGAGCTGGGGGTGCGGGACGGCGACGAGGTGCTCGTGACCTCCCGCCGGAACCGGATCCGGATCGCCGTCCGCGTATCGGACCGGGTGGCGCACCACCAGGTGTTCATCCCGATGCACTACCGCGAGGCGGCCGCCAACCTGCTGACCAACCCGGTGCTCGACCCCTACGCGGGGATCCCGGAGTTCAAGGTGTGCGCCGTGCGCATCGAGCCGGTGCCGGTGGACTCGAGGGAGAGGGTGCGCGCGGGTGCGGCGGACCGGCGGCGGCCGGTCGCGGCGGCCGGCGACTGAACGACGCCTGAGCGCGGCCGAGCGCCGCCGCCAGCCGCAGGCCGGAGTCGCGGTCGCCGGTCGCGAGTCGCGGGTCGCCGAGTCGCGGACCCCGAGTCGCGGGCCCGGGGTCGCGGTCGCGGTCGTCACGCCGATATGTTTCCCGCGCGCCGGCGATCGGCGCGCTTTGTCGTTCATCTCCCACCGAGGAGGCGCGTGCGCGCGCTGGTGAAGCGAACGGCGGGTCCGGGGCTGGCGCTCGCGGATGTGCCGGAGCCCGAGATCCGGGACGATGAGGTCCTGATTCGCGTCCGTCGGGCGGGGGTGTGCGGGACCGACCTCCACATCTATACGTGGGATGACTGGGCCCGGCGGCGGGTGAAGCCGCCGATCGTGGTCGGTCACGAGTTCGCGGGAGACGTCGTCCAGGTCGGCCGGTTGGTCACCGACGTCCGCGAGGGAGACCGGGTGACCGCGGAAGGCCACATCGTCGACGGCCGCTGCCTGCTCTGCCGGACCGGCAACTCGCACGTGTGCCCGTACACCCGGATCATCGGCGTCGACCGGGATGGCTGCTTCGCCGACTACATCGCCATGCCGGCGACCAACGTCTGGCATCTCGACCCCGCCATCCCGTACGAGATCGGTGGGATCCACGATCCGATGGGCAATGCGTTTCACACCGCGCTGACGGCCGAGATCCCGGGCGCATTCGTGCTCGTGACCGGGTGTGGACCGATCGGACTGTTCGCGATCGGGATCTGCAAGGCGGCCGGGGCCGCCCGGGTCGTGGCGTCCGATGTGAACGAGACGCGGCTCGCCCTGGCGCGCCGGATGGGCGCGGACGATGCCGTCCACCCCGAAGGGGCGGAGGCGGCCGTTCGCGCGGCGACGGCGGGGCTCGGGGCCGACGTGGTGCTCGAGATGTCCGGGGTGCCGGCCGCCATCCGGCAGGCCTTCGCGCTCGCTCGCGTCGGGGGCCGGGTGCAGATGCTTGGGATCCCTGCCCGGCCGATCGAGATCGACCTCGCCACCGAGGTCATCTTCAAGGGACTCACGATCTACGGCGTGGTGGGGCGCCGCATGTACGACACCTGGATCCAGATGAGTCGGTTCCTGCGGGCGGGGCACTTCGATCCCAGCCCCGTCATCACGCACCGGCTCCCACTGGAGGCGGTCGACGAGGCCATGCGGCTCATCACCTCCGGCGAGGCGGGGAAGGTCGTCTTCGAGATCGCCTAGCGAGTCGCTATCCTATCAGCATGACGACAACGCCGGCGACCCGACCCACGCCTCTCGCGGCGGACCTCGCAGCCGAGCTCGATCAGCTCCGGCGCGACCGCGTCTACAAGCGACTCAACTATCTCGACTCGCCGCAGTCGGCCCGCGTCCAGATGGAGGGGCGGGGCGAAGTGCTCATCCTCTCCTCGAACAACTACCTCGGGCTCTGCGATGAGCCGAGTGTGGTCGAGGCCGGGATCGACGGCCTCCGGCGCTACGGCGCGGGGACGGCGAGCGTCCGATTCATCTGCGGGACGTTCGCGATCCATCGGACCCTCGAGGCGGCGCTCGCCCGCTTCGTCGGGACCGAGGCGTCCTTGACCTTCCTCTCGGCCTGGAACGCCAACGAGGCGCTGACCCCGACGGTGCTCCGCGAAGGCGACTTCGTCGCCTCCGACGCGCTCAACCACGCGTCGATCATCGACTCGATCCGGCTGGCCAAGGCGATCACGAAGTGTACGACCGCCGTCTACAGGCACGGGGATCTCGACGATCTCGTCGCCAAGCTGGAGAGCGCGCGCGGCGCGCGGCGGAAGATCATCTGGACCGACGGGGTGTTCTCGATGGAGGGGAGCATCGCGAAGCTCCCGGAGATCCTCGAGATCGCGCGGCGGTTCGGGGCGGTGGTCGCGCTCGACGACTCGCACGCGACGGGCGTGCTCGGGGCGACGGGCCGGGGGACGGCCGAGCATCACGGCGTGCTCGGCGAGGTCGACATCATCACGTCGACCCTCGGCAAGGCGCTGGGTGGCGCCTCGGGCGGGTTCGTCGCCGGTCCGGCGGTGGTGTGCGACATGCTGACGCAGCGATCGCGCCCGCAGCTCTTCTCCAACGCGCTGCCGCCGACGGTCGCCGCGAGCGCGCTGGCCGCGGTGGAGTACGTCCAGCAGCACCCGGAGCGCGTGCGGCGCCTGCAAGACAACGCACGGTACTTCCGCGAGCAGATCACCGAGGCCGGGTTCAGCCCGCTCCCCGGCGAGACGCCGATCGTGCCGATCATCGTCGGTGAGACCGCCACGGCGATCCGCATGAGCGAGCTACTGCTCGACGAGGGCATCTTCGTGACCGGCTTTGGATATCCGGTCGTGCCGCAGGGCGTGGCGCGGGTCCGGTGTCAGTTGAGCGCGGCCCACACGCGCGACGACATCGATCGCGCGGTCGACGCATTCAAGCGCGTCGGACGGCAGGTCGGGTTGCGGTAGGGCGGCCGCCAGGCCGCCCCGTGTAGGGGCGGCATTCATGCCGCCCGCCGTCCGCCGTTCGGCATGTCACCCGGCCCCGCGTCCCGCGGACACCAACGGAATGGGTTTGTTGGATGGTGCCAGGGGCAAATCGCTTCGCGATTTGCCCCTGGCACCGGGAACGACAACGGCGGGCGTGGAATGACGCGACCGTGGCGGCGTGCGGGCACGCGGGTGCGCGATTGCCCCGGCGCCGGGAACGACAACGGCGGGCGTGGAATGACGCGACCGTGGCGGCGTGCGGGCACGCGGGTGGGTGATTGCCCGGCGCCGCAACACCAACGGCGCGCGCGATGACGGCGCCGCCGTGGGCGCGTGGGACGCACCGGAGGGGCGGCATTCATGCCGCCCGCCAACCGCCCGGCGCCGGGAACACCAACGGCGCGGTGCAACGGTGATGCGGTCGTGGCACATGGCCACGCGGGCACCGGGAACGGCAATGACGGGACGCGATGTCGGTGCCGCCGGGCCGGTGCCGCCGGGCCGGTGCCGTCGGGCCGGTGCCGCCGGGCCGGTGCCGCCGGGCCGGTGCCGCCGGGCCGGTGCCGCCGGGCCGGTGCCGCCGGGCCGGTGCCGCCGTGCGGTGGGCGCGGTGACCGTGCCGCCGGCGACGCGGGGCCGAAGGGATCCGCGCGGGGCGCGGGTCAGTCGTCGGGTAGGCCGCTCGGCTGTGCGACCCGGCAGACGATCCGGATGACCAACCGGCGCCAGCTCTCGATGTCGTCGGAGCCGACCTTCTCCACGCGCGCCTGACAGCGGCCGCCCTCCAGCATCCAGGGCGCCAGCCAGGCCGCGATCTGGAGCGGGACGTGGCCGATCACGTCGCCACCGCGGGCGTGGACCCAGACCGCGGGCACCTCGGCGCACGGCGGATCGGGGCCGAGGATCAACTGGTCTCCCGCCCGCAACCGATGCACGACCTGCGTGCGCTCGCCGAACACCGTCCCGTGCACCGGCGTCCGGAACTCGTCGACGTGCAGCGGCACGACGGCCATGCCGGAGATTACGCCGTCACGACGGTTCCCGGCAAGCTGGGCGGTCCGCACCCGCCGTTGCTGTTCCCGGTGCCAGGGGCAGTCGTGCATCCGCACGCCCACGTGCCCACGGCGCCATCATCGCGCCCGCCGACCGCGGGACGGGCGGGCGATCTGACCGATTTCGCCGCGTGGCGGCTGCGGCCGCGCGCCGTGCCCGATTTTCGCGACACCGGCGGCCCGCGCAGGCCACGCGCCGTCGGCAGATGGACCATGCAGGACGGCGGGCAAAACGGCCGTGACGCCGGGCCCGTTGTCCTCGTCTGACCGTTGAATCGGCGGGGCCGCACGCTCGCCGCCGGGCGCGATGCCCCGGACGCTCTCAATCCACTCTGAGGTCTTGTCATGCGGCTGACTCGTAGCCTGACAACCGGGCTCGCGCTCCTCGCGGCGGTGCCGGCGACGGGCCATGCACAACAGGGGCGCCTGTTCAACAACTCCTGGTTCTGGGGGCTGGGTGGCGGCACGCTGACGTACTGGACCTCGGCCACGGCGCACGCGAACGCGCCGGCCCTGAGCCTCGATTGGCTGATCACGCGCACGCACATGGCCGCGCTCGTGACCTTCGATCAGAGCTTCTTCTCGGCGCGGGGGCTGACGTATACCGACGTCGGCCGGTTGTACAAGGACACGACGTTGACGAACTTCTCCAACATCGGGTACTACGCACAGGCCAAGGTCCGGAACTCGCGCCACATCACGGCGAGCCTGATGGCGTTCCCGGGGCATGGCCCGATCCGCCCGTACATCGGTGCCGGTATCAGCGCCAACTTCATTCAGGGCAGCGTCACGACGTCACCACCGCCGGCCCTCACGCCCGCGGCCCAGTGGTTCCCGAACTACTACGGCTCGCAGTACCGCGACCAGGCCGCCGACTGGGTCAGCCCCGTGATCACGGCCGGTCTCCAGCTCCAACTGAGCCGGTTCTCGGTCTACGGTCAGGGGAAGCTGTTCCCGCTCAGCTACAACCAGTACAACCCGTACTTCTTCACCGACCAGGGCTTCATCGAGTTCCAGGCGGGCATCCGGGTGAACGTCGCCTCGCTGGAGCACCTCTAGCCACTCGGTCCGATCAGCCGCCGCCCGGCTGCGGTCGGGCGAACGGTACGACGCGCATTCCGGCCGGCGTGCGCGAGACCGACGGATGGCCGCGGATGAAGTAGCGGTGTAGCGCGGCGGCGGCCTGCGTGACGCCGATGCGCGGCGACACGGCGACGTCGGTGTCAGCGACGGACGCGCCGCGACGCACCAGGAGGGGCGGCTCCCAGAGCGGGCGCCCGCTCCAGGACCCATCGATGCCGAGCGCCGCGCAGAGCTTTCCGGGCCCGTTGGTGAGGTCCGTATCCCGACGCCTCGTGCGCGAGCCACCGTCAGTCGGGCCGGCCCCGGCGGTGGCGCGTGCGCCCCAGCGGCGGAGACGCATCAGCTCGACGCCCTCCACCGGCTCCACCGCCCGGATGAGCACCGCGGCGCCGGAGCCATGGTGCACGGCGACGGCGTTGACACACCAATGCATCCCGTAGATGAAGTACACGTACGCCGTGCCGGGCGGTCCGAACAGATCGCGCGTGCGCGACGTGAGCCCGACCACGGCATGGCTCGCCGGATCGTGCGGGCCGAGGTAGGCCTCCGTCTCGACAATCCGGCCGCTCGCGCGTCCCTCACGCGAGTCCGACTCGAGCACGGCGCCCAGGAGCTCTCGAGCCACGACATCGACATCGCGCTCATAAAAGGCGCGCCCCAGGGGCAGGTGCTCCAGGTCCTCCCTGCGCTCCCCGCGCTCCCTGCGCTCCCCGCGCTCCCTGCGCTCCCCGCGCTCCCCGCGCTCCCCGCGCTCCCCGCGCTCCCCGCGCTCCCCGCGCTCCGCGCGCTCGGCCCGGGCGGCTCGCGGCAGCTTCACCGCCTCGGGCGCGCGGCGCCTAGCGGTCCGCTCGGTCGGCGCCCTTGGACGCCGCGCGGCTGCGCCCCCCTCGCTTGGGCCGCGTAGCGCCCTCGGCGCCCGAGGCGGCGGCCGCTGGCGCGGCGTTGGTCGATGCGCCCGCGGAGGTCGCGGCGCGACCGCCGGCACGCTTGGCGCGTGGGCGGGAGCGGGGACGCTTCGCCGCCCGACCGTGAGTCGCCGAGGACGGTGACGTATCGGCGACCTCGGGCGCGGGGGCGCTCGTCGCGGCACCGGTGTGACCGGCGTCGACCTGGGGGGCCGCCAGGTCGGCCGGAGCCCCCGACTCGGGCATCGGGGTGGGCACCACCGGCGACGCATCGGCCGCCGCCGTGGATCGGAGATCGGCGGCCCCGCTTCGCCCGGTGCCGATCGGGCCGACGTCGACCACACCGAGTGTGAGCAGCTCGGGCGGTGGCCCGCTGATCCGCGCGGCCCCGCCACCGCGCCGCGTCGTCCGCAGTCCGAGCCCGCGGGGCAGCGCGGGGCTCACCGGCGCCTGGGGTGCCACGAAGAGGCCTGGCGTCCCACCGGCGGCGGCGGCACCCGTGTCCCCCCCGCGCGCCGCCACCGCCTGGTTGAGCTGCTGCGCGACCGGCGTCGCGGCGGCGGCAAGGGCGACGGTGTAGTCATCACCCTGCCGGCGGAGATCGATGACGTTGGCGTCATGCGCGTCACGCAGAATGCGCGAGAAGTTCCGATCGCCGAGGCTCTCGCTGTCGCGCCCGAGCAGCTCGAAGGCGCGGGCGCGGACATCGGACGCGAGCGCCGTCTCGTCATCGCGCACGAGCGAGGCGACCGCGCGCCGCACGAGCGTGAACGCCTCATCGCGCGTCAACCGCTCGCCCGAGGCTCCGATCGCCGGTGCCGCGCTCGTCGCGGCCTGCGTGTCCTCGATCCGCGGAGCCTCGCCCGCCCCCGATCCCTCGTGGACCGCCGGGAACTCCCCGGTGTCGGCCGGCGGCTCGGCGAGGGTGAGCGTGGCACTCGAGTCGCGGGGGCCGCGGCCCTCACGCCCACGCCCCCGCCCGCGCCGTCCACGGCGCCCGCGCTCCTCGCGCTCGGCCGCGCGCTCCGGTGCCCGCCCGTCAGCCACGCCGGCGGCGTCCGCCGCGCCACCCTGCGCTCCGGCGTCGAGCGTCCGCGACCCATCGGTACCCGGGGGGGCGACCTCGAGCTGACCGTTCTCGAGCTTCGTGAGCGTCAACAGGCCGCGCTGCGCCGCCTCCTGCACGAAGCGCGAGAACTTCGACATCCCGAGGTTCTTCTCATCGAAGCTGCTGTCGATGTCCTGCATGACCTGCTTGAGCCGATCCGCGCGCATGACATCGTTGTTGCGCTGCATGCGGGCGATCCCCTCACTCACCAGCTCCCATGGATCGCGCCGGACGCCGCCCTCATCCGTCTCCGTGTCCGCCCGCACCAGACCGGCGAGCGTGTTGTAGCTGTAATACTCGTCGCAGTTCATGACGAGCAGGTCGCTCGACGACTCGCGGATCCCGACGCCGATCACGTACTTGCCGTACTCCTTGAGCTTGATGACGAGCGTCGAGAAGTCCGAGTCGCCCGAGAGCAGGATGTAGGTCCCGATCTCGGGGCGGGTGAAGACCAGCTCCAGGGCATCGATGGCCAGCCGGATGTCGGTCGCGTTCTTCTTGGACGACCCGTACGCCGGCGCCATGATCATGTCGATCGACGACTCGGCGAGCGGCGCGACATACTGCGGGTAGCGCCGCCAATCGGCGTAGGCGCGCCGCAATTGCACCTTGCCCTTGATGATGTCCGACGCGAGGAGGTTTCTGAGCTCCGTCTGGAGGTCGGAGCGGATCCCCATCGTGACGTTGTCGAAATCGATGAGGAGGGCGGCGTTTGGCGCGTAGGTCAGTGGCGCGGCGATGGCGACCGGGTGCGACAGCGATGGAGACGGGGGAGTGGCGGCCGGTCCGCGTGCCGGACGGTGGACCGCAGCGCCGGGACGGGCCGGCGAATGGCGGGGGGAACGTGAATGCATGTACGCGTCGTGAAAACTTGGAGGGCGGCCCCGCCGAGCACGACCGAGCGTGTCGAGACGCTCATGGAGTGGGGGCGGGGCGAGGGGTGGGTCACCCTTTCTGCCGTATCGGGCGTAATGTACCCGCGCACCGGGAGATGGGTAAGGTTCCCGGCCCGACGACCCCATAGTTGGCCCGGACCCCCGTCGATATACTGGTCCCATGGCGCCCCCGCGCTTTCGCACGCGCCTCTTCGTGACACTCTCGCTCTTCGCCGTCGTGCCGGCGGCGGTCCTCACGCTCCTGTGGGCCACGACCCTGAGCACCGCGCTGCCGCTGCTCAGTGGGAGTGCCGCATGGGATCGCGTCGCGGCGAGCGGCGAGCGGGCGTTGGCGGCGGCGCGCGCCGATTCGCTCTCACCCCGGACGCGAGCGGCGCTCGCGGCCCACGAGCAGGAGCTGACGCTCTCGGTCACCGAAGCGCGCCGATACCAGTACCTCGCCACGCGGGCCGTGCCGGTCGTGCTCGCCACGGCGGCAGGCGCGCTGGTCCTCCTGGCGGTCGTGGCCTCGCGCGTGGCCGGGCATCTCGCCCGCCAACTCAGCCGACCACTCGACGAGCTGGTGGGATGGACCGACCGGATCGCGCGCGGCCTGCCGCTCCCGGCTGGCCCGCCCCGCCGCGGCGCACCGGAGTTCGCTGTCCTGCGGTCGCGCATGCAACGGATGGCCGGCGATCTCGAGGCCGGCCGGGCCCGGGCCCTGGAGGCGGAGCGGCTGCGCGCGTTCCGGGAGACGGCGCGACAGGTCGCCCACGAGCTGAAGAATCCGTTGACCCCGATCCGCCTCGCCATCGCGCGCCTCGAGCGTGACGTGCCGCCCGTGCTCCGCGACCCCGTCGAGGTGCTGGCCACCGAGTCGGCGCGGCTGGAAGCGATGGCCCGGAGCTTCTCGCAGTTCGGTCGCCTGCCGGAGGGGCCGATGGCCGAGATCGACGTCGGGGAGATGGTGCGCTACACGGCAAAGACGACCGTGCCGCCGCACCTCGATGTGACGGTCCACATCGACGATGACGTCCCCCTCGTGCGCGGCCACTACGACGCCCTGGCCCGCGCCTTCTCGAATGTCCTGCTCAACGCGTGCGACGCGTGCGGCCCAGGGGGCGAGGGAGCGCGCGGGGGTCGGGTCGCGGTCCGGGTCGAGACCACGACGATGACCCCCCCGAACGGCGTCGAGCCAGTTCCGGCCGTCCGCCTCTCGGTGCACGACACCGGCGCGGGCATCGCGCCGGATCAGCTCGGCCGGGTGTGGGAGCCCTATGTGACCCACAAGCCGGGGGGCACCGGCCTCGGACTCGCGATCGCTCGGCAGACCGTGGAAGCCCACCACGGTGCGGTGGAGCTGGTGAGCACGCTCGGCGTGGGCACGTGCGTCAGCTTCACTCTGCCGGCGGCCCTCGACTCACTGGCGCCGGCGGCGCCGGCGGCGCCGGCGGGGTCGGGGGGGGACGGCTCGGGCCGGGTTGGCAGGTGAGCGGGTCGAGTCCCACCGCGGCGCCCGCGGCCGCGGTCGGTACGTCCACGGCGCAGGTACCGATCGGTGACAGGATCACCGTCACCGGCGCGGGACCCGGCGGCGCGATCTGCCCTCCGGCGATCACGCCCGGTGACGGGGACCCCGCGCCTTCCATGCGCCAGCGACCGGAGGCGTCGATCCGAAGATAGACGACCTCGCCCCGACGGGCCGCGGCCTCTCGCGCCGCGAGCATCAGCTGCTCCAGCGCGGGGCGAGCGGGCGCCGGCGCCCGGATCGCCGGTGCGACGACTGCGGCGACGAGCCCGATGAGGCACAGCACGACCAGCAGCTCGAGAAGGGTGACGCCCGAGCGGCGCGGTCGTGCGCAGCCGCCGTGCGTCACCGCCAGTTGGTCACGTCGGCGTCGTCCCCGTCGCCGCCGGGCTGTCCGTCACGCCCGAGCGACCAGAGGTCGTAGCCGGCGGCGTTGTGCTCTCCGGGGCTCATGTAGTTGTATGGCCGGCCCCACGGGTCCGCGGGCACTGCCTTCTGGAGATACGGACCCGCCCAGTTGGATGGCACCGGCTCGCGCGTCGGGCGCGCCTGGAGTGCGTCGAGCCCCTGGTCGGTCGTCGGGTACGAGCCCGTGTCGAGCCGGTAGTTGTCCAGCGCCGTGGCCAGGAGCTCGATCTGGGTCCGAGCCGTGGCGCTCTTCGCCTCCGAGACCCGACCCATGATGCGGGGCCCGACGAGCCCCGCCAGGAGTCCGATGACGACAATGACGACGAGAAGCTCGATGAGCGTGAAGCCGGACCGACGAGCGACACGAGACGGACGCATGGCGCACCTCAGAAGCGGTTGAGATTGATGCCGTAGATCGCCTGGAGCATCGCGAGTGCGACGAAGCCGACGAGTCCGCCGAAGAGGAGGATCATGGCCGGCTCGATGAGGGCCACGAGCAGACGCAGGGTTCGTCGAACCTCGGCGTCGTAGGCGTCGGCGACCCGGAGACAGAGCTCGTCCAGCCGCCCGCTCTCCTCACCGACGGCCAGTAGCTGCTGCGCCAGGGGCGGGAGCGCGCCGGCCAGCGCGGTCGCGAGCGCGCTCCCGCCGGACACGGCGGCCACCGCCCGGTCGAGCACCTCGCGGATGGCGGCGTTCGAGACGGACGCCCGCGTGATACCGAGCGCCGGGAGCACCGGCATGCCACTCCCGAGCAACAGACCGAGCGTGCGGGCGAAGCGGGCCGCGATGTACGTGCGCTCGAACTCGCCGACCCAGGGGATCCGGAGCCTCGCCGTGTGCCAGCGCTGGCGCACGCGCGGCCGAGCCAGGATGCGAGGGACCGCGTACAGCGCCGCCGCACCGAGGAGGAGCCACGCCCACCAGCCACCGGTCACGACGGCGCTCGCGCGCATGAGGAAGCGCGTCGTCGCCGGCAACTGGCCCCCGGCGTCGGCGAGAACGCTCGCGAACTTCGGAACGACGAAGCCGAGGAGGATCGCGAGGCCGACGGTGGCCACGACCGACATGAGCGCCGGATACAGCAGCGCCGACTGCACCGTGGAGCGCAGCTCGGCACTCTCCTCGAGATGCTCGGCCACCCGCTCGAACACGGTGTCCAGGCACCCGGTCGACTCGCCGGCCGCCACCGAGGCGACGACGAGCGGATCGAAGTAGCGGGGATGGCGGGCGAGCGCGTCCGCGAGGCTGCCGCCCCCCTGGATCGCGCGGCGAAGCTCCGCGATCGTCGCCGCCAGCCCGGCATGCCCCGCGTGCCCGCCGGTGAACATGAGCGTGCGATCGAGCGGCACCCCGGCGCGGAGCAGCGTCGCCGTGCTCCGCGCCCACAGGGTCACGGCGGCGCGGCGTCCGAGGCGCCGATCGGCGCGATCCCCGGTGACCGACGCCACTTCCTCGACCGTCACCGGGTAGAGTCGCTGCTCGCGAAGCGCTCCGAGCAGCTCCGGGCGTGACGGGGCCCGCGCCGTGCCCTCGATCAACTGTCCGGACGGCGTGACGGCGCGATACCGGTAGGCGGTGGTCATCGTGCCTCGTCGCGCGTCACGCGAATGACCTCCTCGAGCGTCGTCAGTCCGACGCAGGCGGCCGCCCAGCCCGACGCCCGGAGCGGCACCAGCCCGTCCGCCCTCGCCTGCGCCCGAAGGGCGGTAACCGGCAGCCCCGACAGGATGCGCGCCCGCGTCTCGTCCGTGATGCGCATCAACTCGTAGATGCCGGTCCGCCCCCGATACCCGGTCCCGCTGCACGCCTCGCAGCCGCGACCTCGCCGGAACTGGGGGCGCGGAAGGTCGCCGCGGATCCCGTCGAAGTCGGCCAACAGCTCGGCGGCTGGGCGGTACTCCTCCGCGCAGGCCGCGCACACCATCCGAACGAGGCGCTGGGCGAGGATGCCGGTGACCGTCGCCGTGACGAGGTACGGCTCGATCCCCATGTCGACCATCCGCGCGACCCCGCTCGGTGCATCGTTGGTGTGCAACGTCGACAGGACCAGATGCCCGGTCAGCGCCGCCTGGATCGCGATGTCGGCGGTCTCGCGATCGCGCATCTCCCCGACCATGATCACGTCCGGATCGTGCCGAAGGATCGACCGCAGGGCGGCCGCGAAGGTCAGGCCGGTCTTGGGGTTCACCGGGATCTGGGTGACCCCCTCGATCTGATATTCGACCGGATCCTCCACGGTGACGATCTTCACGGCGGGCGCGTTGAGCCGCGTGAGCGCGCCGTAGAGCGTCGTCGTCTTCCCCGATCCCGTCGGTCCGGTCACGAGGATGATGCCGTGCGGCTGGCGGATCAGCCGCTCGAGCTCGCGCTGCACGGTCTCGCCGAGCCCGAGGTCGTCGAGATCGCGCACGCCGGCCCCGCGATCGAGCACGCGCAGGACGACGCCCTCGCCGTGCAGCGTGGGCGCGATGGACACCCGCAGGTCGAGCTCACGATCCGAGAGGCGGAGGCGGATCCGACCATCCTGGGTCAGGCGCCGCTCGGCGATGTTCAGCCCCGCCATGATCTTGAGGCGACTGATGACCGCCGCCTGGAATTGCCGCGGCGCGTGCGATACGTCCTGGAGCACCCCATCGATGCGGTAGCGCACGCGGAGCCCATCGGGAACCGTCTCGATGTGAATGTCGCTGGCGCGGGCGCCGAGTGCCTCGAGGATCATGAGGTTCACGAGCTTGATGACCGGCGCCTGATTGGCGAGCGCGCGCACGTCGTCGATCGCATCGTGCTCCGCGGACAGGAGCACGAGGTCGGCTCCCCGAAGCTCCGTGCCTCCGGAGTCGGCGGCCGCCGTCGATTGGACGGACAGGATCGCGGCGTGCACCTCCGCCGCCGGCGCCGCGACGACCCGGACCCGCCGGTCGTAGACCCAACAGAGCTCGTCGAGCACGGTCGGGTCGACCGCGTCGCCGGCGGCAATCACCACCTCCGTCTCGGTGAGCGCGACCGGCAGGAGCCGGTGCTCCTCCCAGTAGGCGGCCGAGAGGCGCTGCGCGAGGTGACCGGCGGCCGCCGACCGGAGATCGGCCGGCGACGGATCGCGCTCCATCGCGTGGACGGCGCCGGCGGCATCGGCGCTCGGCGGGCGGTCGGACGAGGGCGCGCCCGCCGCACTGGGCGCGCGGGCCGACGCGGCCACCGCGGGGGCGGGAGGTGTCACGGCGATGGGATTCGCCGGGGCGGCACGGAGTCGGCCGGGTGGACCTGCGGCCCGAGCGCGCTGTCGAGGGCACGCCGGGACGCGGGGAGCTGCCGCCGCTCTTCCTGGAGCAGCGAGTCCGCCTGCTCGTCATCGAACACCACGTGCGGCGTGACGAAGATCGCGAGCTCGGTTCGCGACCGGGTCGTCGTGCGATTGCGGAAGAGGCCACCGACGAGCGGCAGGTTCTCGAGGACGGGGACGCCCGATTGGCTGACCTGCTTGGAGTCGCCGATCAGGCCCCCAATGATCATGGTCGTCCCGCTCTTCACGATCGCACTCGTCTCCGCCTCGCGCGTGCTGATGACGGGCGCGTTCAGCGCGGCGGCGATCGTCTGCGTGGTGAGGGCGCTCACCTCCTGCAGGATCCGGAAGGTGACGTAGCCATCGGCGTTCACGGTCGGCACGATCGTGAGCTGTGTCCCGACCTTGCGAAACTCGACCGTCTGGGCGACGACGACGTTGAGACCCGTCTGGGTCGAGGAGTTGAACGGCACCTCACTCCCCACCAGGATTCGCGCCTGCTCGTTGTTCAACGCGAGGACACGCGGGGTGGAGAGGACCTGAACCCGATTGTGCGCGGCGAGCGCCTGAAGGATGGCCTGCACGTTCACGCCACCCACCAGCCGGACCACCCGCAGCCCCAGTTGCTGCGGCGCGGCCAGCGCCGAATCGGTGAAGACCTGCGGCCCGAAGCCCGCCGTCAGGCCGCGTGTGGGAGCGAAGAGCTGCCAGTTGATGCCGTACTGGGTCGTTCGATCGAGCTCCACCTCGGCGATCAGCACCTCGAGCAGCACCTCGGGCGGCCGGACGTCGAGCGCGTCGATCGTCTCCTGGAGAACGGGGAAGTTGGGGGGTGCGGTCCGGACCACGAGCGCGTTCGTCGCCTGGTCCGGCACGATCATCGTCTGCCCGACCAGGCCGCCCCCGGGCGCATCGCCGGCGCCGCCGGCCGGGGGACGGGCGGCCGCGATCGGGGCCGGTGGCGGCACGTCCGCACGTTGCTGGGACGCCTGGAGATCGCGCCGCCGAAACGTCTCGAGCTCCGATGACAGGCCCCGGTCCTCCAACGCCTGGACGCGAACGCGCTCGGGCGCGGCCGCCACCGTCGCGCCGAACACCTGCCCGAGCGTGCCGGCGAGCTCGGTCGCGCTCGCGTGCTTGAGCGGATACACGTAGGTGCGAAGGCCGGACTCGCCACCGGTCTTCACGTCGAGCTGATGCAGCAGGTCGAGATCCCGCGCGACGTCGGTCCCGCGGTCGGTGATGAGGACGGCGTTCGACCGGGGCACGGGCTCGATGCGCGCCGACTTGCTCGCGGTCTGCTTCAGGAGCGCCACCGCCTCGTCCGCTCGCATGTAGTCGAGCGGAACGATCTGCGTGATGAGGCCGAGCGGCGGCGGCGTCGGGAGATCCTTGCCGACCCGGATCGGCCCGGTCGCCGGCCGCTTCGCGTCCGGCAGCACCTGCGCGACCGACCCGGTCTGCACCAGCACCAGGCCTTCGCTCTCGAGAATCGACTCGAGGACTGCCCCGACCTGCGCCGCCGGGATGGGCTCGGGTGTCTGGAAGGTGATCCGTTTGCCGGGGACGTCCGTCAGCACGACATTCACGCCGACCGTCGCCGCGAGGCTACGAATCACGTCGCCCAGGTCGGCGTTGACGTAGTTGACGCGAACCATGTCGGGCTGCTGCGGCCAGGCGGTGCCCGCCGCTCCGAGCAGCAACCCGACCGCCACGAGGCACCGCCAGCGGCTCACGGGCGGCGTCCCCCGGCGGGCGGGAGTCGCAGCACGAGCGGGCCCTCCGGGCGCTCGACGACCACGGTCGTCGCGGTGATCGACGCGATCGACCCGCCGGCCACCCGGTCACCGGGCCGGTAGAGTGCGGCGTGTCCCGGAGCTCCCCCGGCCGCAATGAGGGCCAGGGCTCCGTGGGTCGACACCGAGACACCCAGCAGATGGAACGCGGGGTCCGCACCCTTGTCGGCTGGCGGACGTGGTCGTGGCGCGGGCGCGTCTGCCGTCTGATCGGGCGTGAACCGCACCGTCGGCGGCGTCCGTGTCGGTGAGAAGACATCGCCGGCAACGATCGGCGCGTACCGCGCCGAGTCCGTGGGCGGCGGGGCCGGACGTGGCACCCGGCGCGCCGCGGGCTCGGGGACGGGCGAGCCGCGCGCCCGGTGGAGCTCGCGCGCCCGGCGCAGGTCGGGAACCGGAGCCGTGGCTCGAAGCGATGCACCGAGCGTCACGAACCCCACGGCCGTCCCGTACAGCAGTCGGCGCACGGTCATCGACCCGCCGGCGACGTCGGATAGAGGCCATGCGCCCGGAGGGTCCACGTCAGGAGCCGATCACTGCTCTGGACCAGGGTCCGACGCACGGCCATCTCGTCGACCACGAGCAACCGCCCGCCGTGCTGCACACGGTCGAGCAGACCGACGAGCCCATAGATGTCGCCCTGGCCCTGGACGGTCATCGGCAGGGCCAGAAGCCCCGAGCTGTCGGGGGTCGGTTGGCCGGCGACGTCGACCCGGTCGAGCTGAACGCCCGCCTGCTGCGCGTACTGTCGGAGGAGCACCTGAAGCGACGCCGCCGCGAGCGGTGGCGTGCCGCCGACGGTCAGGAGCGCCATCACACGCCGGCCGGCATCCCGCTCGTCGGCGGCGGCGCGGCGCAGCTCGTCCTCGCCGCTCACGAGGGCGTCCAATCGAGTGGCACGGTCGCGATTTGCCGCGATGATCCGCTCGCGTGCCTGCCATCGCTGGAGTCCCGGCAGGACGCCATACGTTGCCCCGGCGGCGGCCAGGAGCACGGCCACCCCGGCGGCGACGACGAGCCGCTCACGCCGACTAAGGGGCCGGAGCGAATCGGAACGCAACGGAGAAGCTCTCATACGTGTGATCGCCCACCCGGGCGCGGTTGTTCGCCGAGAGGACGCGGACATTCTGGAAGCGAGCATCGCCGGCCAGCGCCTCGGTCACCGCTTCCGCCTGCGATGCGTAACCCTCGACCTGCCAGTCACCGCCACTCAGGTCGAGCGACCGGAGCTGCGCATCCCGGGGCAACCGCGTGGAGAGCGCCAGCAGCACGCCCAGCGGATCGGGTCGCGTCCGCTCGATGCGCGCGAGCGCCTCCGTGCGGCGCCGCAGCGTCTCGAGCTCGGTCCGGAGCGCCAGCACGGGCGCGGCGCGCACTTCGAGCCTCTGCACGAGTGACTCCGTGGCACGGACCGCGGCGGCGCGGCGCGCGTCCAGCGAGAGCGCCGCGAACAGCGCCGACGCCGCGCACGCGAGTGCGGCCGCGGCGAGCCGCCCGCGCCGCCGCGCCAGGAGGCGAGTGCCGAGTGCCGGTGGCACCAGCGTCCCGCTCAGGTCCCCCACCTCCTCGGCGGTCACGCCGTAGGCCGACAGGTACGCCGGTGGCACCCCCCGCACCGCCGGGAGCGGGCGGATCGGGTAGCCGCCGAGGGCATCCGTGAGCGCGGCCGCGCACCTGTCGTCCCAGGGCGCGAGGTAGACCGCCCCGGCGAGTGGACGGTCGGCGAGGGCCCGGGCCGCGTCGAGGAGCGACCCGTAGATGCGCCTCGCGCTCTCGACCACGCGCCCGCGGACGGTGACGACGCTCACGCCCTGGTCGCCGTCGTCGAGCACGGCGACGGCGTCACCGATGCCCGCATCGGCGAGCGCACGCGCAAGGGATGCGGGCCCGGGCTGCACGAGGTCGACCGGCCCCAGCTCCGCAAATGCCTCCGTCCAGGCGGTGAGGCGGCGTTCCGGCGCGGCGTACGCGAGGCCGTCGTGCCCGACCGCCACCACCAGCTCCTCGCCCTGCACGGGAAAGAACCGCTCCGGCACGAGCCGCATCACCTGTCGGCGGGCTTCCGGCGGAGCGGGCGGGAGCTTCACGCGCTTGGCGTGGAGTAACGGCAGACGCACCGTGAGCCGCACCCGCCCCCTCAGACGTCTCCGCCCACCCCGCCCACCCCGCCCACCCCGCTCATCCCGCTCACCCCGCTCATCCCGCTCATCCCGCCCGCCTTCCCCCGGTCGGCCGCCCGGTCGCAAGGCGTCGCCGAGTGCCCGGACGGCCGGCATCGGGTCATCGGGATCCCAGGGCGTCTCGGCGACGCGCACCACTCGGCGGCGCCAGCCGGTGACACACACCGCGCGGACGACCTGCGCATCCAATTCCAGACCGAGGTGCTCGATCACAGATCCCGCTCCTGCCAGACCTCGAGGAGCAGTTGCATCCCCGAGATCGCGAACACCGCCTGGATCTCATGCGTCAGTGGCGAGCCGGTCGCCCAGCCCCGCGCAATGATCAGCAGGTGGTCGGGCTCCGTGGCCACGACCGCCGCCGGTGGCGCCGCCGCGAAGGTCACCGAGGCGTTTGGCGGCGGTTGCTCGGGCGTCGCGCGGGTGAACACCTCGCCGGCCGCGCGGCGGGTGACGATCGCGCGGGCGGCCGCCTCGCCCACGCCGGGCAGTGCAGCGAGCACCGGCTCGGGCGCCGAGTTGATGTTGATCGTCGGATCGCCCCACACCGTCACGTACGGCGCCACCGCGAGGGCCAGCGCGTCGCTCACGCCGGGCAACAGCACCAGCTCGCCCACGCGTTCCAGTGGCTTGCGCTGCACGCTCGCGGCGATGATCTCGGCTTCCCGATCCGACGTGAATTGGCGGAAGAGTCCCGTCAGCGTCTCCGCCTCGGATTGGTTCAGATCGATGCGTGCATTGAGGTCGGCGACCGTGACGGCGAACGTCGCGCCCCCCAGATCCACGTCCCCGGCGCCCGCCGCGCGGCGCGCGAGCTCGCGGAAGGCAGCGACGCGCTCGCCCGGCGCGGAGTGCGAGATCAGCAGCGCAGTGATGTCCGCCGCCTCCATGACGACGCCGCTCTCCGCCGCATAGCGGCCGACCGCGCGCGCCCGCGTGTTCTCGACGAGCGCCACCTCGAGGCGCGCCGCACGGGCGAGGTCGGCCGTGATGCCTCCGAGCAGCGCGAGGACGCACAGGACGACGATGAGGGCGCTGCCACGCCGGTCACGGCGCATCGGCGTCCGACCCTCCGCGCTCGCGGGGGGCGGGCGCGGGCCCGGCGGAGCTATCCTGCCCCGTCGCCATCACGCGCCGCAGCACGAAGTGACCGCCGGTCGGCAGCGCGACCGTCACCGTGATGAGGGTGAGCCCCGTGCGCCAGGGTTGGCGGGCGACCTCCCGAGGAAATCCGCCGAGGAGCGTATCCGCCCGCCGCGCCCACTCGGGCGGGCTCCGCTTGGCTCGCTCCATCTCGTCCGCGGCGTATCGCACCGCCGCCGACCACTCGCGCGAGCGAGTGACGAGCCGATGGGATCCCTGGAGGAGCGCGAGGTACCCGGCCGCGGCCACGCCGAGGATCACCAGTGCGACCATGACCTCGAGGAGGACGAGCCCCGACCGGCGCGGCGCGCGTCCGGTCGGACGCGTGCCACCGGTGGCGATCATGGGTTGTCCCGGGCGCGCGGTGCGCCGGCGACGGTCCCGCCGCCGGCGGCGATCGCCACCAGCAGCGGCTGCCCGATCGGCTGGGTGTCGTGCCACAACGAGATCGTCACCGCGGCCGGGAGGCGGGTCGTATCGGTCCACGCGCGCGTCCACCCCGTGGCATCGTCGGTGAGCGCCTGCACGTCCCAGCGAGTCACGTCCGGCACTCGAACGCGAGTCGTGGTCGGTGGACCGCGGCCGACCGTGGTCGCCAGGATATCGAGCCCGCCCGAGTCCACCGCGATCGTGACTCGCCAGTCGTAGTCGGGATCGAGCGGCGGGCCGGTGCCGGCCGCCACGAACGCCAGCCGGCCGTCGCGGAGCTCGAGCCCCGGCTCGCCGGGCCGTCGCGGACGTCGGGCGTTCCGCAGGGCGTCCTCGAGAAACGCCTGCGTCGCGCGCGCCCGCTGCTGGTCGGCCAACGCCCGGCCGAGCCGGGCCCGCGTGTCGACGCTGACCCGGGCCGCGCCAAAGGCGAGGACGGCGACCATGCCCGTGAGCACGATCGCCACCATGATCTCGAGGAGCGTGAAGCCGGCGGCCGGCGGCGGGGCCCCACCGTGCGCGGACGCCTGCCGGGGGACGCCGGCCGCGGCCCTGCGGCCGCGACCGAGCGTCGCGCCGGTCACACACTATCCTCGCTCCGCGCACGATCGGCGTCGGCTGCCAGATCGTTCAAGGCCTCGAAAAAGGCCTTCTCCTGGTTGATGAAGAGCCCGTCGTCGACGAACGCCTTCACTGCCCCCGCCGCCGCGTTCCGCGTCTCGGTGGGCCGGATGATCGACACGACCGGGAACTTCCTGCTGAGGAAGGCGACCGGCTCGGGCATGATCAGATTCGTCTGGACGTTCTCGTTGCGCGGCGGGTTGTTGAGGTTGGGGAAGGACAGCGCGTGGTTCTTGGGATCGGTGAGCGGAGCCAGGGGATCCGAGACGGCGTTCCCCGCCTTGTCATGCCACGTCTGGAAATGCGCGATCTCCGTCCCGCCGATGCTGAGCAGGATCCGGAGCACCTCCGGACTGGTGACCCGCTGGGCGAGCATGGGATAGAGGCTCGTCCCGCCCTGCTCGATGAAGGCGAAGTGGAAAGCGGCCGTGTTGGCGATCGCCTGGATGTGGTCCTTGGGCGTGAGATCGTCGTTGGTCCGCGGGATCGCCGGATGCCGCCCCGATGCGAGGCTCGGCACGGCGTTCGCGAAGGGGAATTTGGGATCCAGATCGGGATTCCGCGTGCGGCTGCGATAGCGGCTGTACCAGGTCGTCTCGACGCTGAGCTGCATGAGATTCGTGAGCCGCCCGACCTGGCGCGCTCCGGTCGCCTTGCTGCTCTCCAGCTTTGCAAAGCCCGACAGGTCGCTCGGCTCCTCACCTTTGGAACGCAGATACGCGTTGATGAACTTGAAGTGGCTGATCTCGTCCTCGGTGTTGTCATGGATGTACTGATCCATGTCGGGGTCGAGGAGCTTGAGGGCGTTGATGTAGGGGACGCTCCCGCCGGTGAGCCCGACCAACTCCGTGTCCTGTACACCGCCGAGCTCGGCATACTGCTGCCACAGATCGGCCTCGATCATCTCGACCGCGGCGAGGAAGTGGAGGATCGCGGCGTCGCCGCGCGAGAGACGGCCGCCCGTCCCCTCGGCCGCGAACGCCGGGAGGGCGTCGGCCAGGGTGTAGGCGCCGACGCTCGCGGCGCCTGCCGCCATCACGCCAGCCTTGAGAAACGTGCGCCGGGTCGCGGCGCGCTCGGTCGGTCGGTCGGCCTCATCCATAGTGTCGTCTCCGCCGTGGTGGAGTGTGGAAGTGACGCGGTTGTGGGGACTCGGGGCGGCATCTACCCCGCGACCGCAGCAGTTCGTCCCAAAAACGTTTCATCCCTCCAGACACCGCGTCAGGTTGCTCGCCCAGTGACTGCGACACGCTGCGCGCACCCACGTGGTCGGCGCCGGAACGATGTGAGGATGCGATGACGCTCGGCGCGCGACCAACACATTGTTGTTGCACGCTCCCACATCGAGAAGTTGTATCGTGGATCTGAAAGACCTACGCTACGCCGTCGCGATTGCGGACGAGGGGAGCTTCACCCGGGCGGCGGCCCGCCTCAACCTCGCGCAGCAAGCGCTGTCCAAGCAGATCCGAGACCTGGAGCGCGAGCTCACGGTCCGCCTCTTTGTCCGCCTTCCGCGCGGCGCGCGACTGACGACCGCCGGAGCGCGGTTCGTGGCCGATGCCCGCCGCACCCTTGCCGAGAGCCAGCGCGCGGTCGCCCGTGCGCGCAGCGTCGCGCGCGATGAAGCGCAGCATCTTCGCGTCGGGCTGGGCTCGTGCGCGGTGCTCGCGGCCCGGACGGCCTCGACGCTGACGGCCCTGCGTCGGCGGCACACGCTGGCCGCCATCGAGGTGCTGGATCTCGCGCCGGCCGCGCTGATCCCGGCGCTCCGCGACGGAACGGTGGATGTCGCCGTCGGCACGGCGCTCCCGGAGAGCGAGGCGGACGTGACGGGCGAGCGCGTCTGGGCACGTCCCTACTGTGCGGTGCTGCCGGCCAACCATCCGCTCGCGGCGCGCGAGGTCGTGGGCTGGCGCGATCTCGGGGACTTGCCGTTGATCACGTTCGTCCGGCACAGCGATCCCGGGGCATACGATGCGCTCGTGCGGGCCCTGTCACGTCGAGGGGTCGACCCTCGCGTCGCCGACATGCAGGTCGGCGGTCCGCCGTCGCTGGTCGGCGCGTTCATCGCGGAGGGAGCGGGGTGGGCGCTCGCCACCGCCGAGGGGGCGTGGCCGCTGTATCGGTCACAGCGGGGGCTCGTGCTGCGCGCCTTCGCCGACACCCCGATCCTCGCCGAAGGATGGCTCCTGTGGTCGCGGGAGCACTGCTCGCCCTTCGCCCGCGAGTTCGTCGCGACCTGGAAAGGGTTGGAGCAGCTGGGGGCCCCGGCAGTGACCGTCGCCGACGCGGCGGCCCCCGGATCGGCCGACCCCGATGAGGTGATCTCGCCCGTGCGCCGGGCGGGCACAGTGGGCCCCCCGGCCCGGCCGCCCGCCTTCCCTCCGGGGTGATCCACCGGCGCCCCCGGCGAGGTTGGTGCGGGGTCCCGCCGTTCATGTAACATTGAGCATGGCGTCCGTGCTCATCGTCGACGACGAGCCGAACATCCGTCGCATGGTCCGGGCGTTACTGACGGCCGAGGGGTACGACGTGCGGGATGCATCCGACGGCGTCTCGGCGATCGCCGCGGTCGAGGACGGCGCGTCGGATGTGGTGCTCCTCGACCTCATGATGCCCGGCCCCATGGACGGCCTGGCGACGCTCGCGCAGATGCGCGAGCGCGACGGCGATCTGCCGGTGATCATGATGAGCGGACGGGCGGGGTTGAGCGACGCCGTCCGGGCGACGAAGCTCGGCGCCTTCAACTTCCTCGAGAAGCCGCTGTCGCCGGAAGCAGTGCTGCTCGCGCTCGGGTCCGCTCTCGAGCTCCGCCAGGCGCGACGGGCCGCGCGGGCGCTCCGCGAGGAGCTGGGTCCGCCGGGCTCGCTCGTCGGAACGAGCGCACCGATGCGGCACGTAGCCGAGCTCATCGAGCGGATCGCCCCGAGCGACGCCCGCGTCCTGATCACCGGCGAGTCCGGCACGGGGAAGGAGCTCGTCGCCGCCGCCATCCATCGCGCCAGCGCCCGCCGCGACCGGCCCTTCATCCGCGTCAACTGTGCGGCCATCCCGCGTGACCTGGTCGAGAGTGAGATGTTCGGCCACGAACGCGGCGCCTTCACCGGGGCGACGGACCGGCGGATCGGGCGCTTCGAGCTGGCGGACAAGGGGACGCTGTTCCTCGACGAGGTCGGCGACCTCGGCCCGGAGGCACAGGCCAAGCTGTTGCGGGCCATCGAAGCCAAGGAGATCGAGCGCGTCGGCGGCACGCGCCCGATCCGCACCGATGTGCGGATCGTGGCGGCGACCAACAAGGACCTGATCCGGGCGGTCGCGGACGGGACCTTCCGCGAGGATCTCTACTTTCGGCTGAACGTCATCCCGCTGGCGCTGCCGCCCCTACGCGAGCGGCCCGAGGACATCCCGGCGCTCGTCCAGCACTTCAGCCTCCAGCACCGGGCGCGGACCGGCCGCGCGATCGACACGTGGACCCGCGACGCCCTGGGCGTGCTCGCGTGCTACCGATGGCCCGGCAACGTGCGCGAGCTCGCGAATATCGTCGAGCGGCTCGCCATCCTTCATGCCGGCGGGGCGGTGACCGACGCCGAAGTGCGGGCGGTGTTGCCCGCGGACGCCCGTGACGCCCGTGACGCCCGTGACGCGCGGACCGCGCCCCGCCCGCCGACCGCCATGCCCGGCGCCCCGGTCGCCGGGGCCCGGGACTCGCGAGCGGCCGCCGCCCAACCGGATGGTGACGGGCAGTCGCGACCGGCCGGCCCGC
>Ga0209062_1001253_pt1 | contig 48190 bp, 49 predicted proteins | sample Coa_R2_2_FD_187158 | JGI IMG/M metagenome (GOLD analysis project Ga0209062, IMG submission 187158) | Surface soil microbial communities from Centralia Pennsylvania, which are recovering from an underground coalmine fire - Coalmine... | ecosystem: Environmental > Terrestrial > Soil > Unclassified... | reverse complement strand
CGCACATTCGAATCGAAATTGCGCATTTTCCGGCCAGACGCGCCGTTCCTGACGATGGGATCCGTTGTCGTGGAGCGATCGTGCCGCACCGCTTCCGACGATGGTCGACGCGGATCCATCACCGCTGGAGGCATCGCTACTCGAGCAAAAATGGGCGATCACCCGCGGATCGCGATCGATCCCAATATTCAGTGCCGCAGGCCGCTTGAGGCGCATGATTGCGCCGCCGCCTAAGAATGGCTCGATGTACACGGAGTGCGGCGGCATCCGATTGATGATCTGCTGATAGACGCCGGCGCCGTTCTTTCCGCCTGGATAGGGCATGGGCGCTGCTTATCCTCGCAGCATTTCGGCGGTCACTAATCGGCCATCTTCCTCGACGCCCATGTCGTTTTCAACCGCCCTCGTGAACGCCGCATCGAGAATACGGGTAAGTGCCGTGCTGCCGTCCTCGGATTCGTCCCGAAGCGCTCTCGCGACGCCTTCCGCGAATTTGTATTTATCTGTGACTTTCCATTCGCGCCTAAAATCATTGGCCGCGTCATCAAACGGCTGATTCTCTTCGCCGGACTCGAACGCGAAAGCGAGCGTTTCCACGCCTATTCTGATGACAAGTTCGCTACCTTTCACGCCGACATTCAGGGGAGTCGAAGGCCAATCAATTAGAGGGTCGAGCGCAGCCATAATCCGCTGAGCACGACGCCACACGCGCCGCGCCCGCCTAACTTCGATCGCGCTCATCGCGTCATTGCGTAGAAGCTCGCCATCCAGCGTGCAGGATTCGACAGTCGCCTCCTCGTGTTCGCAAAGGCGATCGAGGAGGTAATAGAGAGCACGCGCGTCCTGAATATTGATGGGCGCCGCGGCCGATGCCGAATTTTCTTTATCTAGCATCGGTTCTCATTCCGTTTCCGCATCGCGCTGGATGCTCGAAGAAGCACCGCGCCCCCGCTTCGTTCCCGTACTTGTCGAGACCAACCCTTAGCAGTCCGACGCCGGCAACGATATTCTCATCCGGATCGAGCGGATGCCAGAGATGCAGCGCGATCGCGGTCTTATCGTGGATCTGAAATACGCCCAAATCCCGAGTCCGGCTCACTGCCCGCGGATTGAATCGCGACTCGCGCCAGGCGATCGCCAAAGCCAGCGATGCCAGCTGAGGACCGGCCTCGCGCACGATCTTCTCTTCGATCGAAAGGCTGCGAACGACGCGCGGCGGCTCAATCTTCTGAGTCCAGCGGGTCGACTGGAGGCCTGCAACATCGGAAATAGCGATAGCCGCGGAAAGCACGAGCAATCTCATCGCGCCACCGCCTCATATCGTCGATCACCGGAAGCGATCGCTATGCCGGCCGCCGAGCCAACGGATTTTCGAGCCGAAAAATCTACCCGCGTGATCTTCCAGCCATTTGCTTCCGGGAAATCAGGATGCTCCAGCCGGACCATGATCTTCCGGACCTCACACCCGTCAACGAGCGAAGAATCCATCCACATCGCTGTGTAGCGAGTGCCTTCCGGCAAATCGAGACGAGCCTGCCCACACATCAGTAGGAACGCCTCCGCAATTCCGATTTCCACGATGATCGCGTTCATTGCCCCGCCATGTTCCTTTCCACCAGCCGACACCTTTCGATGAACCGCTCCCGCTGGAGCTTTGCAACTCGCGCGTCTTCCATGACCCGCTTCAAGAATTTGCCCGCCAAATTAAAATGCGGGATGGGCTGATGTTGCGCCCACGCTAGGGGCAGCCCGATCGACCGCGCGTAAAACATCAGCTCCCTCACGTCGCGATCGGACATAAGCTGCACGTGCCCGCCCTCTCCGAACAATCGATCGTTCTCCGCCTTGCACGGCTCCGCCTGACAGAACAAGCTCATGGAGCCCCCGCTGCGCTACTCTGAGCGTTCATCGCAATTTCGCCCTTAGTTCTGCGACGTCGACGAACCGGAACGGCCCCTTGACCCGCTTCATCTCTCGCCAGAGTTCACCGTCGCTCTGGCAGAGCACCCACAAAAAGTTCTTCGAATCGAAGATCACGGAATGCGCAACAGCGATCCCCGCTGGCAGCAGTCCGGCCTTTCGCAGCTCGACCGCCGATGCCCCTTGTCGACGTAGCTCCGCTAACACCATCGCGCCAACGGCGCCATTCTCATCGAACAGCCTCATGCTCTCGCCGGGGAAAGATTCATCCCTCGCACTTCGTGACGGCTGGAGAATGTCGTCAAGCGATCGTAGGACGAACGGGGTAAACGGAGGTCCCGCCATCTCAACGACCTCAGAGATTGTGTACGCGCTCACCGGCCGGCCCCCGTCGGCGCGAGCTGGCATTGGCACGAGACGACTGTCGAATAGACATCAGCGCTCGTTGCATTCTCAAGCGAACGCATCTGCTCCAATCCGTCCTCGACGCTTCCGACCTTGCGCGATCGCGCACGCTTCCCCTCATCGGTCCATTCGGTCCAGCAGAGGCGATATTCGGTTACCTGACCGGTATTTCCGCAGATCGTACAGACCGAGCGACCCCGCATTTCCGCGAGCGGAGGCGGCGAGCTTGTTGCAATTTGAATCTCCGATTCCAAGCCACGGGCCGCAGCGAAGATCGCGCGACGATCTGGACGCACGCCTATCCGCTCTAGCTTTTCAGTGATCGCGACAGCGTCTTCATCGCAATGCGAAGCCTGCGCCAACCAGAGCTGGATCTTCTCTTGCTCTTGAGGATCGGCGCCAAGGTCATCGAAAAGGCTAGGCGTCGCAGATGGCAGACGACACAAGCGCTCAGCATGCGTCCGGATCACGGATGGCCTCAGCGCACGCCTCATCCGAGTTTCTCGCTCAACTTGTCGCGAATCTCTTTCGATGCAGCCGGAGACAGTTCGATTGTGAGGACTTTTCCGTCAAAAAAAGCGTCGGCCTGGTCCCGGCTTAGTTCAATGCTCGCTGTCTCAGTCCTAAGATGAAGTTTGTGATCCGCCAACGATTCCCACTCGGCCAGCGCCTTGCGCAGATAAACCGCCTGGTCCAGCGCCTCCTCATAGGCGTCACGCAGCGAGTTACGTCCATCGTGCGGCCGAAGCGGGCGATTGTGTTGAGCCCATCCAATGCGATCGCGCTCACGAAGGTCGGCAATGACGAGATCGAAGATATCTTGATTAGCCGTCTCCGCTTCGCGATTGGCGCTCATCGCATCCGCGGCGGCAGCAGCCTCGGCGATTTGTGGATCATCGGGACGGTTTTTTCCGAGTCTAATGCGTTCACTAATCCATGCTCGGATTGCGGCTGAGGCCGCGACATCTCGTCCGAGGAGAACGAACGTCATCTCGTCCTCGCCGGCCCGATTCAGACAACTCTGCGGATCGCGCAATTCGTCGCGTTTTAACAAAGGCTGATCTCCTCTCCTGTCTTGCCCCGCGTCTTCCCCCGAGGCGCTAGAAACGCGTTCTCATGCCTGCACGGAGTGACGAGGAAATTCTTTTAGAATGAGAACGGAGGGGCGGAGCGGAGAGCCTAGAAAGCACTTTTAATGCGGTGGTCGCGGGTTCGAGTCCCGCCCGGCTCACCACGTAAATCATACAGTGCACGTTATGCCCTCTGGCAATTACTGGCCGGACGGGATTGACATACACGCTGAAATCGCTGGACTTCCCGGGGATGGCGTCGAGTTTGCTCTACCCCATGTGGAGGTTCCATGAAGTTTCTTCTTCCAATCACCTTAGCTATGTTCCTGGGTGGCGGCTTGTACGCGCAGAATCCGCCGGCGCCGCAGGATCAGCAGGACACGGGCGGCACCACGATCACCGGGTGTCTCACAAAGGGGACAAGTACTGGCGAGTACGTGATCACGGATTCCAAGTCCGGCGAGAAAACGACGTTTGCCGGACCGGACCGGCTGGAATCGTATGTCAATCACACGGTCCAGTTGACGGGAAAAATGATGGCCCACGGCGGCGAAAAAACGTTTCAGCCGCAGAGCATTAAGACCGTTTCCAATACCTGCGCAGGCGAACAGTAAGGACCGCTATTTCAGAAACGGATTTCTTGATTCGAGTTGGACGTTTTTGGGCCATCGCGCCCCCTCCTGAATCCATTTCCGGATGGTCTCCAGTTGCTGCGCCGACAGCTTCTGGGGACCGGGAGGCATGAAGCCGGTCTTACAGGCGAGATAAAGAGTGCTGTCATCCGGATTTTTGGGAGTGATCACCCGCATGGCGCGATCGGCCCGGTCGAGGCGCAGGCTCTTCATTGCTCGCTCGCCGCCATGGCAGCGCACGCAGTGATCTTCGAGGATGGGCTTGATGTCGCGGACAAAATTCACCTTGGCGAATGAAGGTAAGGCGAAAAGTAGTAGAGCGAGACGCATCTATTTATTTTCACCGCTTCGGAAGGCTGAGATGAATTTTTATGACGGAAATTGTTCTGAAAGATTATGACGGTAGCGAGACGCTGCTCCAGCGCGATCCCCCATTGCCGGAGGTGATTCATACGCGCGAGACCGAGCCTGAGACCAAGGCTCTGATCGCGAGGCACTATTTGAAGACGCGAGAGGTGGACAAAGAAGGCAGGCCGATCTACGTGCAGAGTAACCTATAGACGCAAAAAGGGGACCGGTTTCCCGGTCCCCCTTCTTTCAGAAACAGCTCAGTTGAACTAGAACGCGACGCGAAGTCCGAACTCCATCCAGCGCGCCTGCGCGCCGTTCGGTTGCGTGTATTGGCTGGTTACGACACCGAAGGTGCTTGGCGAGGCCAGGCTGAGAGCCGGATCGGCGGGCGTGAAGTGATTCAGGATGTTGACAAACTGAATCGTCAACGTCGCGTTGATGCGCTCGGTGGCCCGGAAGTTCTTCGACAGCGTGGCGTCGAGGTTCCAGAACGGGAAGCCGCGGACAAGTCCGAGGGCCGTTGTGTTATCGATGCCGAGAATCGGAGTGCGGAACTGGTTGAACACCGCAATGGGATCCGCAAACAGGTTGACGCCCGTCGCGGTTTTTCCACCCGTGGTTGCGACGCCATTCGGGTTGGCCGAGCCGGTGACGAGCGGCACGTTGTAATGTGCATCGTTTCCACCGGTAAAGGTGCCTGTCGAGAGCACAGCGCCTTCGTAGTTGGCGCTCTGGCCGGAGTAGATGGCGCCGAATGCGCCACCGTTGCTCGACAAATCGGTAACGCGGAGAGGCAGACCGCTACGGGCCGTGAACAGCGGTGAGAGAGCCCAGCCGCCGAGGACTTTTCCGAGGACGCCCCTTTGGTCGCGGAAGAACGGCTCCTGATAGAGCATCAGGAGGCTGTAGGTGTACTTCACGTCGAACGGTTGCGGGCCGTATGTGCCAAAGGTGCTGAAGTTGAACGGATCGGGGACCGTGATCGAGCTCGATGACTGCGTGACCGATCCGGTTCCGAGGGCGCGGCCCCAGGTGAAGTTGGAGCGAGCCGTGAGACCATGCCAATCCTTCGCGGTGAACGAGAAGAATGCCGCGTTGTAGTTGCCATGACCCAGGGAGTTGATGAAATCGAACGCGCCGGTCAACTGCTGACCGCCGGCGACGGCGCTGTTGCCGGTAGCGAGCAACGTACGGCCGAGCGTCCATCCGGCTGTGCCGGAGAGATCGTTCCAGACGTTGTAAGCCTTGCCGTTCTGGAAGTTGGCAACTTCTTTCTTGACCACCGCCGCCGTGCAGCTCGCCGAACCCGTGCAGAACGCCGAATTCGGACCGCCCATCACAGCTTCAAAGAACGGCTGCGCCTTCACGTTGGCCTGGTTCGGAGTACAAACGGTCACCAGACCGCCGCAGAGCTGCTGGTAGACCGCGGCGAACGCCTGTTCGTAACTCTGACCTCCAAGGGTGGTCATGTACGGCACGGCGTCCAGGTTGATTTCCTGGAACTCGTTCGAGATCTTGCGGCCGATGTATCCGACTTCGAGAATCATCTTCGAATTCAGCGAGCGCTGGATCGAGATATTGACTTCGTCGGAGACATTCGGACGCATCTTCGGGTCGAGAATGGAGCCATCGGCTGCGGCTACGTTCGTGATTCCGTTCTGCACGCCGCCCGGAATGTAGGGCTGGGGCAGAGTCGTCGGCAGTTGACTCGTCAGGGCGCCCTGACCTTGCAGGGGTGCGACGTTACCATCGACGCCGATACGGAATCCGGTGGTCGGCGTGCCGACACTGCACTGGCCCGTGATGGTGGGAGTCGGACAGGAGACGGCTTGCAACAGGCCTGGTCCGAGCAGCGGAACCAGCAGCAGGTTCACGCCGTTCAGACGGCCCTGGATCCGGGCGTAGCCGCCGCGGATGACCGTCTTATTCTGGCCGAAAAGCGTCCCCATGATGCCGCCGGAGCTATTCGGGCTCCATGCCAGCGAAACGCGCGGGCTGAATCCGCCCCAATACGGATCGAACGGGTATTTCAGGTTCTGACCCGGTACGTTGCGGATGTTGGCGAACGCGATCTGCGGCTCATAGACCGAGCCGGCCAGAGCGGCATTCTCGCGCGCCTGGAGGTAGCTCTTGATGTCGATCAACTGGTTGGTGCTCGCGTTGAGCATCTCCACCTGCTTGCCGTTGACTTCGTACGGCGGCATCGCCACGCCCCATGAGAGGCCATACGTCAACGTCAAGGTCGGGCGGAGGTGCCATGTATCGGAGGCGTAAAGCTCGTAAGTGGGGAGAATGCTCTGGTCGAAACCAGCCGTTCCAAGGGGATTCAGCGTCAGGTTCTGTCCGCTGCGCGTGTACATCACCTGGGTCTGGTTTACCAATCCAGTGATCTCATTGAACAGGATCGGGTAGTTACTGAGGGCGGAGGTCGCAGCGCCAGTCGGCAGAACATAATTGGCCGAGTTGAGGTTTGTACCGCCAACCTGATACACAATCGACGTATTGATTCCGACGCCGTTGTCGTCGCGGCCGTGCATATCGTTGTTGCGCAGATACGTCCCGCCGTACTGGATCAGGTGATTGCCGTGCAGGTGGCTCACGCTATCGTTGATGTTGACGTCCTTGCCGTCCCAGTAGCGCTGGCGAACGTCCTGCGAGTCCACGTTGTAGGGAATCAGAGAGCCGGCAAGGCTTTCGCCTCCGATTTCCACTGCTCCGCCAAGGCCTGCAAACTGCGGCGGGCCGGCCTTGGAGAACCACTGCCAGTAGTTGCGGAGGAACCCAAAGCGGAAATCGTTGGTGATGTTCGGTGTGATCGTCGTCGTCAAGCCGGCGGCCCAGAAGGACGGCTTCACGGGACGAACGGCCGTCGCCGTTGGCGTTCCCTGAGTTCCGCCCAGAAGACCTCCGATATCGACCTGCGCGGGAACCGTGGGAGTAAACGTGTAGTAGCGATAGCTCGACATGAACTTCCACTTCTCGCCGAAATCATGGTCGATGCGGCCGACGACGAAGTCCGAAGTCTGCGGCAGCGCGACGTTGTTCACGTAGCCTTGAGCATTGATCCCGTCCACCAATCCGGTGGTCGCGCTGCCCGCCGTGAAGGCTGGATCGTTTGGCAGCGGCAGAGTGTTCCAGATCTTCGTGATCGTCGGATTCAGACCGAGGCCGCGAGGATCGCACGGTCCCGAGGCTCCGCCAAAGACGCACTGCGCCGGAGCGATTCCGTTCACGGTGACCGGATTGAGGTTGTACTGAGTCAGAACACCCGCGGTATTCGGCAACTGCAAAATGCCCTGACGCATCAGAGCCGTCGGAACGCCTTTTTCAAACGTCTGCCCGTTGGGATAGCGCATTGCTTCGTAGTTCACGAAGAAGTAGGTTTTGCCGCCCCAGAACTTCGGAGTCAAAGGACCGCCAACCGCGAAACCGAAGCGATTACGATGCGTGGCCGGCAGAGGCAATCCTGCGCATACGCCGGTGGTGGAGTTGCAATTGGCGTGGTTATTCGACCACAGATTCGCCGCGCCGACGTTGTTGCCGAAGTAAAACTCATAGAGCGCGCCATGGAACGCATTCGTTCCGCGCTTGGTCACCATCTGGACCTGGCTGCCTGCCGCGGCGTTGAATTCCGCCGTCTGGCCCGTGGTGCCGACCTTGAATTCTTCGATCGACTCGATCGGAGTCGGCATCACACCGGAAGGCGTGCCGCCCGAGCTCGCGTTGCCGCTAAATCCGTTCGACACCGTATAGACGGCGTTGCTGCCCGCCATGTCGTCGCTGTTGTTGACGCCGTCGAGCGAGAACGAATTCTGGTCCGTCGCCGCGCCCGCTACGTTTCCGCTCAGCGAAACGCCAACCTGCAATACCGAAAGAGCCGAAGCGTCGCGGCCCAGGTTCGGCAGCAGGTTCAGCGATTCATTGGTGATCGTCGTGCCGACCGTCGCGTTCAAAGTTTGCAGTTCCGCGCCCGCGGTGGCCTGCACTTCGACCGTCGTCGTCGTTGCGCCGATGGTCAGCGCGACATTGAGCGTCAACACACCGCCGACGTCGATTTTCTGCGCCGAATACTTCGCAGCGGTGAAACCCGTTTTCGTCACCGTGATGTCGTACGTCCCCGGCGGGATGTTCACGATCGTGTATCGCCCGACGTCGTTGCTGGTCACGCTGCGCGTGCTGTTCGTGGTCACGTCGACCATCTTGATTTCAGCACCGGCGATCACCGCGCCTTGTTGGTCCGTGACGGTTCCATCTAACGTTCCGGTCGCAGCTTGTCCGAGAACCGGGCTCGCGCTGAAGCTGAGCAGCATGCTCAGACCGATCGCGAACACCAGTCCGTAAAGTAGAGATGCATTCCTGGCATGATTGAGCTTTACGCTCGAACTCATGTGCCTACCTCCATCATTTATGTGGTGTTGTGGAAACAGAAAAAACCCTTGCCCCCGCCTTTCGGCGAATCGATGACATTTGGGTAATTCTAGGGCCGGAGCGCTCATCAAGTCAAGAAGTATTTCACTGTTATGAGGTTGCGGTGATTTTTCTATTGATAGTTGGAGCGCCCGGCCGGGGATTTCCGATAAATGGAATCCTGAGTTGCTTTAGAGCACGCCATTCCGATCTGTCTGGGTTGCGTTGTATCCTGTTGATCACGACCCGTGGATATTCTTCAAGCCACCCGGGAATACGAAGCCTGGCTCGGCGAGCGGCTCACGCTGATTCCGGAAGACATCGAGAAGAAGCACGCTCTGATGGCCGAGAGTCCTTTTCCTTTCCTTCGAGCGACTTTCTACCGTTGGGCTCAGGAATGGCCGCGGATTTCTCCCGAAAGCGCCGACGGCCCTCGCGTCCTTGCCATCGGCGATCTGCATGTGGAAAACTTCGGTACCTGGCGCGACAGTGAGGGTCGGCTGATCTGGGGTATCAACGATTTCGATGAAGCCTACCCACTCCCCTACACTTGCGATCTAGTACGACTTGCGGCGAGCGCCCATCTCGCGGCCGCGTCAGAGAATCTCTCCATCGAAGCCGGCCGAGCCTCTGAGGCGATTCTCGAAGGCTACCGCCAGGGGTTGCACGCCGGCGGACGCCCCTTTGTTCTCGCCGAGCACCATCCATCCCTGCGCGAAATGGCGGTCGAGCGGCTCAAACAACCCGAGCACTACTGGGAAAAGTTGAATGCGCTGAAAACGTGCCGGCGCAAGATTCCCGCGAGCGCGCGGAAGGCTTTGCGCCGCGCGCTCCCCGAGCGGAATCTCGATTACCGCATCGCGCACCGCGCGGGCGGCCTCGGGAGCCTCGGACGGCGGCGATTCGTCGCCCTCGCTCAATGGAACAGCGGAACGATCGCGCGCGAGGCAAAAGAACTGACCGTTTCCGCGTGGTTGTGGGCTCATCCCGGCCGCAAGCGCGAGCCGCGAATCTACTATCAGGAAGTGATGGAGCGCATGGTGCGTTGTCCCGATCCGACGGTGCACGTCCGCCGCCGATGGATCGTTCGCCGCCTCGCGCCGGATTGCTCGCGAATCGAGCTTTCCTCTCTGCCGGGCAAACACGACGCGACGCGTCTTCTTCACGCCATGGGATGGGAAACCGCCAACGTTCACCTGGGATCGCAGAAGGCCGCGGTAATCGCCGCCGATCTGCGAAGGCGTCCCGGCGGATGGCTGCGCCAGGCGGCGCTCAGAATGTCTCAATCGGTTGAAGACGATTGGAACACGTGGCGGAAGCGAAAATGACAGAACCGCGCGCCGGCGGATTTCCGGCTGTATCGATCGGTCACAAAACGATCGATGGACGCACTCTCTTTTAATGCGAACCCTGCTCGCCATCCTTGTGATCGGATCAGGCTTCGCCGCCGGCCAGCCTCTTTGGATCACGCGGGCGCATCGCCACGTTTTCGATCAGCTCATGACCGATGGCCGTTATCGCGAGGCCGAAGCAACCGCGCGCGCCCTCATCGCCGATTCCGAAGCGAGGCATGGCGCCGGCTCGATCGAGACGGCGCTCGCGCTCGAGATGCTGCTGGAGGTCTACTTCTACGGCAACTACGTTCGCGATCCCGAAGCCGAGCAGGCCGGCTTTCGCGCTCTGGCGATCAAAGAAAAGATCCTGGGCCCGGATCATTCCGAAGTCGCGGTCACGCTGCGGCTGCTCGGGGACCTGTTTGCGGTCCGCGCCGATTATGAACGGGCGCGCGGCCTTCTCGAACGCGCGGCCGCGATTCACGAAAAATCTCCAGACCAGCTCATGCAGCAGGCCAACGCCCTTCGAGCCCTGGGAGGCTTGCTGACGAAATCAGGCGAGTTCGCCCCGGCCCGCGCCGTGCTTGAACGCGCCCTGGCGATCCGCGAGAAGAATTTCGCTCCCGATACGCTCAACACCGGAAGCGTTCTCGCCGAATACGCGATTCTTCTTCGCGAGGCGGGCGACTACGAAACGTCGCGCGCGAATTTTCTCCGCGCTCTGGCGATCTTTGAAAAGAAAATGGGGCCGGATCACGTCTTTCTCACGGATTGCCTGGTTGAATACGGCGCTCTGCTGATCAAGATGGGCCGTCCGCGGGAAGCCGCGCCGATTCTGGAACGCGCGCTCGCGATCGAAGAGAAGGCGTTCGGACCTTCGCAAGTCGATCTGGCCTTCGTGCTGCATCATCTCGCGGACGCCTACACCCGACTCGGCGGCTACGATCGCGCTCGTCCGCTGTACGAGCGTGCGATCGCGATCGCTGAAGGCGCCTATGGGACGGACCATCCCGAAGTCGCGCGAATCCTCGCCCGCTATGCGGATCTGCTGATGAAAACGGGTGACCGCAAAGGCGCGCTCGCCGCAGCGCTGCGAACCGAGAAGATCGGGCGCGAACATCTTCTGGCGACCATCCGGATGACGCCGGAGCGGCAGGCGCTCCGGTACGCCGCCACGCGGGCGACGGCGCGCGATCTGATGCTCGATCTTGCTTTAAAGGATCCGGCGGCCCGCGCACCGGTCTACGACGCCGTACTGCAATCGCGCGCCGTGGTCTTCGACGAAATTGCTGCGCGCCGCCGCGCGATAACCAGGCCCGCCGATCCGGAGACCGTGAGGCTGGCCGGCGCCCTTGCGGCGGCGAGCACGGCGCTCGCCCGGCTGGTGGTCCAGGGTCCGGCCCGATTCAAACCGGGCGAGTATTCGGCGGCTCTCGATCGTGCGCGGGCGGAGAAAGATCGCGCCGAACGCGCCCTGGCTGAGCGCAGCGCGCCCTTCCAGGCGGAGCTCGACCGCCGCTCGGCCGGGGCAACGCAGATTGTCGCTTCGCTTGCGCGCGGGGACGCGCTGGTTTCGTTTGTGCGCTATGGAAGCGATCCGTCCTATATCGCTTTCGTCCAGCGCGAGGGAGCGGCATCGCCATTGGTGGTGGCGATCGGCCCCGCGCGAAAAATCGAACAACACGTCGCCGCGCTGCGCCGGCAGGTGGAGGCGCAGGCAGTGTCGCCCGGACGCGCAGAAAAGCTCTCGGAGTCCAAATATCGAGAAGCCGGCGACGTTGTTCGCCGCGAGATTTGGGACCCGCTCATTCCCGCGCTCTCCGGCGCTCGACGCGTATTCCTCGCTCCCGATGACGTTTTGAATCTGGTGGATTTTGCCGCGCTTCCGGACCGTTCGGGCGGGTATCTTGTCGAACACGCGCCGCTTCTCCACTATTTGTCGGCCGAACGCGATCTGGTCCCCCGGCAGGGGGCGGGGCGGGGAACGGGACTTCTCGCGCTTGGCGCGCCGGCCTTCGACCGCGCGCCTCGCGCGGAACCTCAGCTTTCGGCCACAATCTTCCGCGGCGGGCGATCCACGTGTTCCGATTTTCGCAGCATGCGCTTCCAGCCGATTCCCGCGTCCCTGCGCGAAGTCAAAGAAATCGGCGCGCTCTGGGACAAAACAGGATCCGGCAATGTGATTGAGCGTGTCGGCGAACGGGCCAGCGGCAGCGGCTTCAGGCAGGACGCTCCCGGCCGCCGGGTCGTGCACGTCGCCGCGCACGGATTTTTTCTCAACGGAGCCTGTCCTTCGTCGACCGACCAAGCCACGGGCGAGAATCCTCTGCTGCTTTCAGGAATCGCGCTGGCCGGCGCGAACCGGCGCGATACATCGGAAGACGGAATCCTGACGGCCGAGGAGATCGCGACGCTCGATCTGCACGGCGTCGAGTGGGCAGTGCTTTCGGCCTGCGAAACAGGCGTCGGAAAGTTGCTCGCGGGCGAAGGCGTGTTCGGTTTGCGCCGCGCGTTTCAGGTCGCCGGCACCCGGACCGTGATCACGAGCCTGTGGCCCGTGAGCGATGAGACGACGGAGCGCTGGATGGCGTCGCTCTACCGAAAGCGTTTCGCCGACCGGCTGGACACGCCGCAATCGGTGCGAGCCGCAAGCCTCGCGGCTCTCGCCTGGCGCCGGGAACATCACCTGAGCACGCACCCTTTCTATTGGGCCGGTTTCATCGCCATCGGCGATTGGCGATAACGGATGTCCGGTCCGCCCCTTTTCCGTTCGGGATATCCCGCCGGAATCCATTTTTCAACGAAAATCAATCTGGTTGGTAAACAAACCGTTAACCTCGCCAGGGCGATGAGGCATCTAATATGTAGGTATGTTCCGCGCCGCGCTTACTCTCATCGCCGCCCTCGCGCTCGCGCAAGCGCCGCCCCCGGAGCGGCCGGAACCTCGCGCGCTCATCGCCCAATCCGCTGCGGCGATTAAGAAATACCAGACGTATCACCTCGAAACTCTCGTCACCGTCGATATGCGCGGAGGCCAGATGGACACCCACATCGAGATGCCCTCGTCCGTTTCCGTCCGCCGGCCCGACCGCATGCGCATCCAGTCGAAGAGCCAGGCGGGAACCGTCACCATCGTCAGCGACGGCGAAAACACCTGGTTCTATCTATCGGCGGTGAAGAAATACGTCAAACGGGAGGCGGTTGCCTCGCCCGAGGCCGCCATCGGCAATTCCGGCCTGCTGCCCAAAGATCTTCCGGACGTGGAGAAATCGATCAAATCGATGAAGATCGTAGGCGAGGATGTCGTCGAGGTCGGCGCAGCCAGATATCCCTGCTGGATGGTCGAAACCACCTATGGAATGATTCTCCTGCCCGAGCAGAACCTGGTGATTCGCAATGCGATTCAGACGAATTGGATCAGCAAGGCGGAACGGCTCAGCCTTCAGAACAACTTTTCAGGCGAAGTGGATATGGCCGGCGTCCCGGAGCCGGTGACGATGACGCAATCGACGCGCACGACCGTTCTCCGGCTGAATGCGAAGCTGCCGGATTCGGAATTTGTATTCACGCCTCCGGCGACGGCAAAGCAGGGTGATGACTGGACAATTCCCGGAATCGTTAAGCCCGACCTTGTGGGAAAACCCGTTCCGCAAATCAACGGTATCGAGCCGTCCGGCAGGGTCACGGTGGTAACTTTCGGCGCCGGTTGGTGCGCTCCCTGCAAACGCCAGTGGGCCGAGCTCGAAAAGCTTCAAAGCTCGCATCCGGACATTAAAGTTGTGGGCGCCGCGATTGGCCCGATCTCCTCGGTGAAACCGAAATTCCCGGTCGTCCCGGCCGATGAATCGGACGAGCTGCTGGCATCACTCGCGATCAACTCCTACCCGACGACGATCATCATCGGCCCCACAGGAAAAATCAGTTCCTACGAAGCCGGTTTCCGGCCTGCGGCGGCGCTCGCGCCACTGCTCCGCTGACGCGGCCGGTCCGCTCAACGGGGTCTCCGTGCTAACCTATTCTTTTGCGCGAATTCTATGCCCGCGCGGGTCGCCGAGACATTTGTCCTGCGCACTTACCCCTTCAAGGAAGCGGACTTGATCGTGAGTTTCTTCACACGTGACGAGGGAAAGCTGCGCGGTGTCGCCCGGCGCGCGCGGAAACCGAACGGTCCGTTCGGCGCGGGGCTCGAGCGGCTGTCGCACGTCCGCATGGCCTACTGGCAGCGGGAGAATGCCGAGCTCGCCAATCTCAGCGGCTGCGAACTCATATCGTCGCAGTTCGATCTCGGCTCCGATTACGGCCGCGGCATCGCTCTCGACTTCATGACCGAAGCCGCCGAGCACCTGCTCCCCGCCCATGAGCCCAACGAGAAATTCTTTCGATTGATGATCGCCGTGCTCGCGTATCTGCGGGGGGGCGGAAACGTGTGGGCCGCGGTTCTCTATTTCAGCCTCTGGGCGGTCCGCCTTTCCGGTGTGTTTCCTGAAATCCGAGTGAAACAGGAATCGGCCGAAATCGCCAACGAAATGCTCGAAAAACCGTTGAGCGGATTGACCGAGCGCGAATGGTCGAAAGCGACCGCAAGCGATCTGCGGCGCGCCCTGGTCCGCACGATGGAACAGCACGTCGAACGAAAATTTCTGACCGTACCTCTTCTGGAGGCACTTTAATTTTGGATACGTTTCAAGACACAGTTTTCAAACTGAAGCGCTACTGGGCCGACCGGGGCGCGATCATTCAGGAACCCTACGATGTCGAGGTCGGCGCGGGCACCATGTGCCCGGAAACATTTCTGCGTGTTCTTGGTCCCAAGCCATATAAGGTCGCTTATGTTCAGCCGAGCCGCCGCCCGGCAGACGGCCGCTACGGCGAAAATCCGAATCGCCTCTACAAACACCAGCAATTGCAGGTGATTTTGAAGCCGTCGCCGTCCGACGTGATCGATTTGTATCTGGGATCGATCGAGGCGATCGGTATCGATTTGAAAAAACACGACATCAAGTTCGAAGAAGACAACTGGGAAGCTCCGACGCTCGGCGCATGGGGGATTGGCTGGCAGGTGATGCTGGACGGGCTGGAAATCTCGCAATTCACGTATTTCCAGCAATGCGGCGGAATCGATCTGGATCTGGTTCCGGCGGAGTTGACTTACGGTCTCGAAAGAATCAGCGCATTTTTGCAGGGCGTCGACAGCCTTTACGACATGGATTGGGCGCCGGGGGTGAAGTACCGGGACGTTCGGTTCGCGGATGAATTGCAGTCGTCGGTCTACAACTTCGAGATGGCGGATGTGGACCGGTTGAGAAGGCTTTTCGATGAGCACGAAGCGGAAAATAGGCGGCTTTTAAGCCTTTTTGACCCTAAATCCGAGTGCAAAACGCGCTTTCCGGCGATCCCGGCATATGAGCAGGTTTTGAAGTGCTCGCACCTGTTTAATCTGCTGGATGCGAGGGGAGCGATCTCGGTTACGGAACGAGTCGGTATGATTAAGAGAGTACGGGACTTAGCGGTTTCGACGGCGGCCGTCTGGGCGGAACAAAACGCATGAATTTCCTGCTCGAAATCGGAACAGAAGAGATCCCGCACTGGATGATTCCGGCCGCGCTCGACCAGCTTTCGAAGTTGGATCTGCTCGGCGCAGTTCCGCTGGTGGATGCGACGCCGCGGCGGCTGGTGGTCAAAGCGGGGAACGTGCCGGAGCGGACTCCGGATCAGGAACAGGTGATAAAAGGTCCGCCGATTTCGGCCGGCGAAAAGGCTGCGGCGGGATTCGCGAAGAAGCAGGGTGTCGAGCTGTCGTCGATGCAGAAGGCCGGCGATTACTACGAGCTGCGCAAGACCGTCGCGGGAAGAAATGCGATCGATATTTTTGCGGAGTATCTGCCGGGCGCGATTCTGGGGATTCAGTGGCCGAAGACAATGTATTGGACCGCGAAGAATGGGCCGCGGTTTATCCGGCCGATCCGGTGGATCGTTGCGCTGCTCGACGATCGCGTGATTCCGTTTGAGATTGCGGGCGTGAAGAGCGGGAACGCGACGCGCGGGCACCGGCAGCTCGGCGCGGATTCGATTCCGGTGACGTTTGAGAATTTCAACGAAGCGCTGCGGAAAAATTTTGTGCTGCTGTCGTCGGCGGAGCGGCGGCGCAAGATTGAGAGCGAGGCGAAGAAGCTCGGGGCGAAGATCGATCCGGAGCTGCTCGAGACGCTGACGTTTATTACCGAGTATCCGGCGGCGATCCGCGGGGATTTCGATCCGAAGTTTCTGGATCTGCCGGCGGAAGTGCTGACGACGGTGATGCGGCATCACCAGAAATATTTTTCGGTGGGCGATCCGCTGGAGCCGCACTTCGTCGCGATCATGAATACGAGCGGCGATCCGGATGGGTTGGTCAAGCTCGGGAACGAGCGCGTTCTGAAGGCCCGGTTCAATGACGCGCGGTTTTTCTGGGATGTTGATCAGCAGCGGACGCTGGAGCAGCGCGTAGAGGATCTGAAGAAGGTTACGTTCCATGTGAAGCTCGGGTCGTATTACGAAAAAACCGAGCGAGTGGTCTCGCTGGTTCGTGAATTGGGCGGCGGAGCGGAGGCGGAGCGGGCGGCTCGATTGTGCAAAACGGATCTGACAACCGAGATGGTGAAGGAGTTCACCGAGCTTCAGGGCGTCGTCGGCGGACTGTATGCGCGAGCGCAGGGCGAACCGGAAGAAGTCGCGAAGGCGATTTACGATCACTACAAACCGGTGAGCATGGAGGACTCGATTCCTTCGACGCGGGAAGGGCAGATCGTATCGATCGCCGACAAGCTCGACACGCTGCGGGAGTGTTTCAAAGCCGGGATGATTCCGAGCGGATCGAAGGATCCGTTTGCGCTGCGGAGGGCGGCGCAGGGGATCGTGAAGATTCTGGCGGAGGGGAAGCTCGATCACGATTTTTATCCGCTGGTGGAAGGCCCGGTGAGGGACTTCATGCTGGAGCGCGTTCAGTATTACTTCCGCGAGGTGCGCGGATTTAAATACGACGAAGTGAATGCGGTGCTGGCGTCGAGCCGGGGAACGCTGGCGGATGTCGAATCGCGGCTCAGGGCGCTGGCCGATGTGCGGCCGACGGAAAATTTCGAGCCGCTGGCGGCGAGTTTCAAGCGCATCCGGAATATTTTGAAGCAGGCGAATTTCGAAGCGAACGGGAAACTGAAAGAACAGCTTTTGGAATCCGGCGCGGAGCGGGATTTGTTTGACGCCTATCAGCGCGTGCAGAAAGAGATTCAGGGCGCCGGCTACAAGACGGCGCTCGAAAAGATTGCTTCATTGCGGCCGCAGGTGGATTTGTTCTTTGACAAGGTGCTGGTCAACGCGAAGGAGCCGGAGGTCCGGATTAACCGGCTGACGCTGTTGTCGGATCTGTTGACGGAATTTTCCACCATCGCCGACTTCTCAGAAATCGTAACCGCAGGAGAACAGAAATGACGAAATACGTTTATAGCTTTGGGGGCGGCCAGGCCGATGGCGACGGCTCCATGAAAGATATTTTGGGCGGGAAAGGCGCCGGGCTGGCCGAGATGTCGCGGGCGGGCGTGCCGGTGCCGCCGGGATTCACCATTTCCACCGAGGTGTGCAACATCTTTTTCAAGAACGGCAACAAGGTGCCGGATGAGATCAACCGCGAGGTGCTGGAGGGGCTGGCAAAGCTCGAACAGCAGATCGGGAAGAAACTGGGCGATCCCGAAAATCCGCTGCTGGTCAGCGTGCGGTCCGGCGCGAAATTTTCGATGCCGGGGATGATGAATACGATCCTCAATCTGGGGCTGAATGACGAGACCGTGGAGGGTCTGGTGAAGCGGAGCAATAATCCGCGGTTCGCCTACGATTCATACCGGCGCTTCATTCAGATGTTCGGCGAGGTCGCCTTGAACATCGACATGGAGAAGTTCGACCACATCTTCGATGAGCGCAAGAAAAAAGCGAAGGTGAAGCTGGATACGGAACTGACGGCGGGGGATCTGAAGGCGATCATCGCAGATTACAAAAAGCTGGTGCAGAAGGAAACGAAGAAGCCGTTTCCGCAGGACACGCGGGAGCAACTGGCGCTGGCTCGCGACGCGGTGTTCAAGTCGTGGTGGAATCCGAAGGCGGTTTACTACCGGAAGATGGAGAAGATTCCGGACGAGATCGGGACGGGGGCGAGCGTGCAGGCGATGGTGTTCGGGAACATGGGCGACAGTTCAGCGACGGGCGTCGGGTTCACGCGGGATCCCGCGACGGGCGAGAAGACGTTCTACGGCGAGTTTCTGATCAACGCGCAGGGCGAAGACGTGGTGGCGGGAATCCGCACGCCGCAGCCGATTTCGGAGCTGGAAAAAGTTATGCCGGCGGCCTACAAGCAGTTGCGCGAGATCACGACGAAGCTCGAAAAGCACTATCGCGACATGCAGGACTTCGAGTTCACGATCGAAGAAAACAAGCTGTATATGCTGCAAACGCGCAACGGGAAGCGGACGGGGCCGGCGGCGGTGCGCGTGGCGGTGGAAATGGTCGAGGAAGGGATGATCGACAAGCGCGAGGCGGTGCTGCGGGTGCAGCCGCAGCAGCTCGATCAGTTGCTGCATCCGGTGTTCGACGCGAAATCGCTGAAGACGCTGACGCACATCGCGACGGGGATCGATGCGTCGCCGGGGGCGGCGGTGGGACGGGCGGTGTTTACGGCGGATGGAGCGGTGGAGATGGGCAAGTCGGGTCCGGTGATTCTGGTCCGGAAGGAGACAACGCCGGACGACATCCATGGGATGGATGTCGCAAAGGGGATTCTGACGGCGGTGGGCGGCAAGTCGAGCCACGCGGCGGTGGTGGCGCGCGGAATGGGGCGGCCGTGCATTGTCGGCGCGGGATCGATCCACATTCAGGAAAAGGCGAAGCAGTTCACGGTGACGGTGGGCGGCAAGACGGTCACGGTGAAAGAAGGCGACTGGATTTCGATGGACGGAACGACGGCCGAGGTTTATCTGGGCCAGGCGACGACGACGTTGCCCGATCCGAAGTCGGGTTATTTCGCGAAGCTGATGGAATGGGCGGATGAGTTCCGCGGCGCTTTCGGCGTGAGGGCGAACGCGGACATTCCGCGCGATGCGAAGGTGGCGCGGATGTACGGGGCGGAAGGAATCGGGCTGTGCCGCACCGAGCACATGTTCTTTGCGGAAGATCGCATCGGGCATATGCAGGCGATGATACTGGCTCGCGACGAGAAAACGCGGCGCCAGGCGCTGGCGAAATTGCTGCCGTTCCAGCGGAAGGATTTCGCGGGTCTGTTCGAGGCGATGGACGGACTGCCGGTGATTATCCGCACGCTCGATCCGCCGCTGCACGAATTTTTGCCGAAGCGCGAGGACCTGATGGTGGATATCGCGCGGCTGCCGCATGCCGACGCCAAGACAAAGAAGGAATTTTCAGGGAAGTATGGGATTCCGGCGGGGGAACTGAAGAAAAAGCTGCCGGAGCTGCTGCGTCGCGTGGAGGAGCTCCACGAGTTCAATCCGATGCTCGGCCACCGGGGATGCCGGTTGGGGATCACCTATCCGGAGATCACCGAAATGCAGGCGCGCGCGATTTTCGAGGCGGCTGCGCAGGTGGCGAAGAAGGGGAAGAAGGTCATTCCCGAAGTGATGATTCCGCTGGCGGGATCGGTGAAGGAAGTTGAGAACCAGAAAGCGATCGTGGTGCGGGTCGCCAAGGAAGTTTTGGAGAAGGCGGGGATGCCGAAGCTTCACTATCTGGTCGGGACGATGATCGAGATTCCCCGCGCGGCGCTGACGGCGGATAAGATCGCGGAACAGGCCGAGTTCTTCAGTTTTGGCACGAACGACCTGACGCAGACGACGATGGGCCTGTCGCGCGACGACTATACGAAGTTCTCGAAGGAGTACGAGAATCTGAAGATTTTCAAAGGCGATCCGTTCGCGACGGTCGATCAGGAGGGCGTCGGGAAGCTGATCGAGATGGCGATCAAGCTGGGGCGGCAGACACGGAAGGATTTGGACATCGGGATCTGCGGGGAGCACGGCGGCGATCCCGCGTCGGTGGAGTTTTGCTATCGCGTGGGGATGAATTATGTATCGTGCTCGCCGTACCGGGTGCCGATCGCAAGGTTGGCGGCGGCGCAGGCGGCGATCAGCGGGGACAAGTCGGAGATGACGCGGACGGCTTAACGCGATGGCCGCCGCGACGTGGGGCCCGCAGGATATCGAATGCCGCGGCGTGTAACGTTGCAGGCGTAAGCGGCCCTAAGCAAGTAAGAAATACCACCTAGCGGCGGGCAACATTACCGGATCAGCAATTTTTTCGGAAATTGCGAGCTGAATCCAGGCGTAACTGTGGCATACTGGTCGTGGTTCGATTATCAGCAGTCGCAGGCGCAGGAACCAGCGCGGCAGTCGTCTCCTGGTTTTCTCCCTCGCTGTTCGAGGTGTGCAGAAAAATGCAGAGACGTACGGCCTTAGCGGCCCTGCTCGGTGCGCCCCTTGCGTTTAAAGGGCTGAACCTTCGGGCTGCCGCCCTTCGAAAAACCGACGACGAGTTCCTGGACGACTTATCCAGGTCTGCTTTTCGATATTTCTACGAGCAAGCCGATCCCCAAACCGGTTTGATTCTGGACCGCGCGCGATCGACGGGCGAGCGCGTGAGCAACGTTGCGAGCATCGCTGCGACGGGGTTCGGGCTGACAGGGCTGGCGATAGGAGCCGAGCGCAAGTGGATTCGCGAGGCGGAGGCGATTGAGCGGGCTCGCAAGACGCTGCGGTTTTTCTTTAATGCCGCCCCGAACGAGCGGGGGTGGTTTTATCACTTTATAAACGCTTCGACCGGCGAGAGGGTGTGGAACTCGGAGGCTTCATCCATCGACACGGCGCTGCTGCTGGCGGGGATTCTGACGGTCCGCGAGAAATTTCAAGATCCGGAGATTTCGTGGCTTGCCTCGCAGATTTACGCGCGGATCGATTTTCCATGGATGCTCGACGGGGATTCGAATCTGCTGTCGCATGGATGGACTCCGGAGAACGGATTTCTGCCGCACCGATGGGACCGATTTTCGGAGCTGCCGCTGTTGTACATTCTGGCGATTGGATCGACGCGGTCGGCGATTTCTCCGGCGTCGTGGTATGCGTGGCAGAGGCCGAGGGCGACGTATGGAGGCTTCACGTACGTGAACGGGCCGCCGCCGCTGTTCGCTTATCAGTATCCACAGGCGTGGATCGATATGCGGGCGATGCGCGACGGCGATCCTTCGGGGATCGATTATTTCCGCAACTCGGTCATGGCGACGCGGGCGCACCGGGCGTACTGCATCGACATGCGGTCGAAGTTTCCGAAGAGCTATTCGGAGAACGTGTGGGGGATCACGGCGTCGGACAGCGCGGCGGGGTACGTGGATTGGGGGATCGCGCCGTCGCGAGTGGAGATCGATGGGACGGTTGTGCCTTGCGCGCCGGCGGGATCACTGATGTTCGCGCCGGATATTTGCGTTCCGGCGGTTCGGACGATGTGGGAGAGATTCGGCGACAGAATTTGGGGACGCTACGGATTCTGCGACGCGTTCAATCCGACGACGGGATGGATCGGACCGGACGTTCTGGGAATCGATCAGGGAATCACGCTGCTGAGCGCGGAGAATCTGCGCACGGGGAGTGTGTGGGGCTGGTTCATGGCGAATCCGGAGATTCCGAAGGCGCTCGGTTTGTGCCGGTTCCATCGCGACACGGATGAGAAGACCGAAGTCGCGCGGCGCGAGCTGATGCGTCAGTTCACGCTGGTGAACAGAAAGAAATCGTAGACGGCCCGCGCGATCTGGGCGATGGTCCGCTCGCTCAGTTCGGGTTTCGAGCCTTGCTTGATGAAGGCCGCGAGGACGACGTGACCGGCATTGCCGGGGAGCGTCACGATGCCGACGTCGTTGACGGTTCCGCCGATGGATCCGGTCTTATGCTCGACGACGGTGCCGGGTGGAAGCATCCCTTTGATGCGCGCATCGCCGGTCTGGCAGCGGCGCATGATATCGAGCAATAAATCCGCGGTCTCGGGCTTGTGAAGCTTGCGCTCGCAGATCTTTTCAAGCAGCGCAGCCATGGCGTCGGGCTGCGCGGTGTCGCGCTCGTCCTGGTTGAAGCGGTCGGCGGCGGCTTTCTTTTCGTCGTCGGGAACGGCGGCGTAGAGTTTCGGCCAGAGATCGGGCGTCCACTCCCTTTCGGGCGGGAGCCTGGCGCCGGCCCAATCGGAGATGAGGGCGACCGTGGGGCGATTCACGCTGATGCCGGCGATCCCGAGCGAGCGCATTTTCGCCGTGACGGCTTCGGGGCCGCCGGCGAGGCGGAGGATGATGTCGGTGGCGCTGTTATCGCTGATGAGGAGCATGAGCTCCATAAGATTACGGACACTGAGGGCGACTCCGGGCTTGTTGAAGAGTCCGGTAAGGGTGCCGCTGCCGGGGTGGAGATCGTGAGGCTCGACGGCGACCATCTGGTCGAGGCGGACTTCGCCCTTGTCGACGCGGCTGAGGAGTTGGACGGCGATGGGAACTTTGAATGAACTCGCCATGGGGAAGCGGTCGGTCCCGTGGAGGGATACGCGGCGGTTGGATTCGATATGGACGGCGGAGATGCCGACGACTCCGTCGGAAATTTTGGAGAGGCGGGAAATTTCGTCGTTGATGTGGTCGGCGGCGAGGAGGGGGATGGGCGGCAGGATTGCGGCGAGGAGCAGAGCGAATTTCATGGGTGGTATTGTAGCGCGGGTGGGTTAGGACGGGCCGCGGTATTCTTGAATGTCATGAGGTCGCGGAGAGAGTTTTTGGAGCTGGCGGCGGGATTGGCGATTGCGGCGCAGAGCGGCTCCGCCCAGGACAGCGTGGAGGAAGCAACGATCGCGGAATTGGGGCGGTTCAGCTCGGTTGAGCTCGTCGAGAAGTATCTGGCGCGGATTGAGTCGCTCGACAAGAGGGGGCCGAGGGTGAACTCGGTGATCGAGTTGAATCCGGACGCGATGGCCATCGCGGCGGCGCTCGACCGGGAACGCAAAGAGAGGGGGCCGCGGGGACCGATGCACGGGATTCCGGTGTTGATCAAAGACAACATCGACACGGGCGACAAGATGATGACGTCGGCGGGATCGCTCGCGCTCGCGAGCCGGGCGGCGAAGGACGCTCCGCTGGTAACGCGGCTGCGGGAAGCCGGCGCGGTGCTGCTGGGGAAGACGAATCTTAGCGAATGGGCGAATTTTCGCTCGACGCATTCGACCAGCGGATGGAGCGGACGCGGAGGGCAGACACGAAATCCGTACGCGTTGGACCGGAATCCTTCGGGATCGAGTTCGGGGACGGGCGCGGCGGTGTCGTCGTGTTTTTGCGCGGCGGGAGTTGGAACCGAGACGGACGGCTCGATTGTTTCACCGTCATCGATCAATGGATTGGCCGGGATCAAACCGACGGTTGGATTGATACCAGGCGCGGGGATCGTTCCGGTGTCGCGGCGGCAGGATACGGCGGGGCCGATGGCGCGGACGGTAACGGATGCCGCGTTGCTGCTGGGGGTGCTTGCCGGGGCGAGTTACGGGCAGGCGCTCGATCCCAACGGGCTGAAGGGCGCGCGGATCGGCGTGGCGCGGCAGATTTTCGGGTTCAACGATCATGTTGACAAGGTGATGGAATCGGCGATCGATACGTTGAAGCAGCTTGGCGCGGAAATCATCGATCCGGCGATGATCCCGACGTATTCGAAGCTCAGTGAGCCGGAGAACGAAGCGCTGCTCTACGAATTCAAGGCGGATTTGAACGCGTATCTGGAAGGCCGCGGGGCAGCGGTGCGGAGCCTGAAAGAAGTCATCGAGTTCAACGAGAAGAACCGGGATCGCGAGATGCCTTACTTCGGCCAGGATCAGATGATCAAGGCCGAGGCGAAGGGGCCGGTGACGAGCCGGGCGTATCGCGATCTGGCGTCGAAGCTCAACAAGCTCGCAAAGCAGGAGGGGATCGATGCGGCGATGACGAAGCTCGCGCTGGATGCGATGGTCGCGCCGACGGACAGTCCGGCGTGGCCGACCGATTACGTGAATGGGGATCACTTCACGGGCGGGGCGTCGACCCCGGCGGCGATTGCCGGATATCCGCATGTGACCGTCCCGGCGGGATTCGTCTTCGGGCTGCCGGTGGGGATTTCATTTTTCGGGTCGCCGCGGACCGAGGTCAAGCTGATCAAGTATGCGTACGCGTTCGAGCAGGCGACGAAGGTCCGCAAGGCTCCGCGGTTTTTGGAAACCGTGAAGCTATAACCGCAGATGAACGCAGATGCACGGCGAGGCGCGCTGCTGGTTCTGGTTCTGACCGGCTGCGCGAAGCACTATCGCGTCGAGGGGCTGGTGGTTCAGGCGAATGCCGCCGAACGGACCATGACGGTGACGCATCGTCCGATTGAGAATTACATGCCGGCGATGACGATGTCGTTCCACGTCGCGCCGAAGGAGGATTTTTCGAAGCTGGCTCCGGGGGCTCGGGTGACGTTTGATTTGCGTGTAGGCAAGGATCAGTCAGTCGCGCGGAACGTGCGGGTGCAAACGGCCAAGCTCGATTATCCGGTTCCTGCGCCGGCCAATAAACTTGCGCTTGGGGAGAAGGTTCCGGATTTCTCATTGACGGATCAAGCGGGGCGGGCTGTGAGGCTCGGGGATTTTGCGGGTCGGGTGGTCGCGGTGGATTTTATCTATACACGATGTCCGCTGCCGGATGTGTGTCCGCGATTGTCGGCGAATTTTGCTTATCTTGCGAAGCGGGTTGCGGAGGTGGAGTTGCTGTCGGTGACGATCGATCCTCAGTACGACACGCCCGCGGTACTGGCGGAGTATGGGCGCCGCTACGGGAGCGACGGAGAGCGGTGGCGATTTCTCACGGGAACTATGGATCAGGTGCGCGAGGTCGCAGGGTTATTCGGGTTGGTGTACTGGCCCGAAGAGGGGTCGATCACACATACGGTGGCGACCGGAATTATCGGGCGCGATGGAAGGCTGGCGGCGCTGGTAGAGGGATCGAGCTACCGGCCGGAGCAGTTGCGCGATTTAGTGCAACACGAAGTGGAGAAGCGCTGATTACTTCTTTTTCTTCACGGCGACGTTGGTCCATGCCTGTTCCATCGCGCGACGGACGACGGTAACTTTCGCGGCTTTGAGCTGAACCAGAGTCGAGCCGTTGCGGCCCCATCCGCCGGGGACTGGTTCGAACATGGCGGGCTCGTCTTTGACGAACATCGCCTGCTGCTCGGGCGTGAGCTTGATCATTCCGACTTTCTCATCGGGCTTCGGGAACGTCGCGAAGATTTTTCCGCGGGCGCGGAAATCGGGATGGCCCATATGCGACGCTTCGATCGCATCGGGAAAGCTGAGCGCAAGCTTGCGAAAATCGGCTGCCGTCATGTGCCACATGATAACCTGACACGGTGCGGATTACACGGATCGAGGCGTACCGGGTCGAGTTGCCGCTGCACGAGGGCAGCTATAAGTGGTCGGGGGGAAACGCGGTGAGCGTTTTCGATTCGACGGTAGTGGCGATCCACACCGATGGCGGGATCACGGGATATGGAGAGGTTTGTCCGCTTGGTCCGGCGTATTTACCCGCGTATGCGGCGGGCGCGCGGGCGGGGATCGCGGAACTGGCTCCGCAGTTGATCGGGCTCGATCCGACCGAGGTGGGTGTCGTGCATCGATTCATGAATCAGAAGATGCGCGGGCATCCGTACGTCAAATCGGCGCTCGACGTGGCGTGCTGGGATATTTTGGGCAAGGCGTCGAATCAGAGTGTCGCGACGCTGCTCGGGGGGCGGTTCGGGGCGGACTTTCCTCTGTATCGCGCGATCTCTCAGGACGAGCCGGCGGCGATGGCGGAAATGGCCGCGGCGTATCGCGCGCAGGGGTACACCAAGTTTCAATTGAAGGTCGGAAGCGATGTGGAGACGGATATCGCCCGGGTGTATGCGGTCGCGGAGAGATTGCAGCGCGGGGATGTGCTGATCGCGGATGCCAACACGGGATGGACGCAGCATCAGGCCTTGCGGGTGGCCGACGCGGTGCGGCATGTCGATGTGTACATCGAACAGCCGTGCAGAACTTACGAAGAGTGTCTCGCCGTGCGGAGGCATACGAATCGTCCGTTTGTTCTTGATGAGGTGATCGACGAAATCGGGATGGTCGCGCGCGGCGCGGCCGATCATGCGATGGACGTGATCAATCTGAAAATCTCCAAGGTGGGTGGGCTGACTCCTGCGCGGCAGATCCGGGATTTGTGCGTCTCGCTCGGGATCGCGCTGACGATCGAGGATACGTGGGGCGGGGACATCGTCACAGCGGCGATCGCGCATCTGGCGCACAGCACTCCACCCGAGATGCTGTTCACGACGACGGATTTCAACAGCTATGTGACGGTCAGTATTGCGGAAGGGGCTCCGCAGCGTGTAGATGGCAGAATGACGACGACTTCGCGGCCAGGGCTGGGAATCGAGCCGCGGATGGAAGTGCTCGGTAAGCCGGTGCTGTCGGTGGGATAGGAAAATCCGTAAGGAGACCGGTTTTGTGGGGTTTATACCGCAACGGGCCGTGGCGTGTCCGCGACGTCCGGATGAGCGCCAGACAATCCTTGTTCGTTCGGAGGGACCACACGATATTGCGCGGTGAGGGCTTGGGGATTCTCAGGATTTTGCGCGTTCGACGGCGGCCGAGCGCAGCATCATGATCGCGGTGTAAACGACAACGACGATCACCAGCCAACGCACGGCTGCGATTGACATGGACTTGACGATGAACGCAGCGATCAGGACTCCCGGCACGCCGCCGATTGCGAGGCCGAGGGCCGCTTTGAGGTTGTAGCGTTTTTCGCGGATGAAGCGCGCGCTGCCGACAGGCATGAGAAATGCGCAGGAACCCATCATGATGGGAAACGCCGTCGTTTGGTTCATGCCGAGCAGCGAAATCACGGCCATGCAGGGGCCGTAGAGTCCGATGCCGAGCGTCATCAGCGCGCCGAGCATCGCGTTGGCGCAGACGGCGATCACAAGTTTGATTCCCGTGAGCCCGAGCGCGTCGCCGCCCGCAGGTCCGGCGTTGAGCGCGCTCATCAGAAAGAATCCGGCCATGATCAGCAGCGCAGTCCCCATGCCGATCTGAATGTAGCGCCGCGACCAGCGCGCCACGACGCCGGCGCCGAGCCATGCGCCAATGGTGGCGGCGGCGAGCATCAGGATCAGCGTGGTGATATCGACCTTGACGACGGCGATATAGATAAACGCTTCGACCAGGGTCGGGATGGTGTGGCCGACGTTGAGCGTCCCCGGGATTTGTTCGTCCGGGACGATTTTCCAGAGCTTAAAGAAAGACGTTGTTGGCGCGTACGATCCGATGCCGAGCGTGTCGAAGAAATTGGTGATGAATCCGATAAACACGCCGCGCGCGTCCGGCGCGCTCCTGTCCTTTTGCCGGGTCATCGACGCGAGCCAAGTGTAGAGATAAAACGCCGCGAAGATTCCCAGCGCAATGAAGAGAGCGGTCTTCATGCGACCCGATTCCGCAACACGCCGATATTCTCGATCTCGACTTCAACCGTATCGCCCGGATTCATCTTTCGGGTATTGCCGGGGGTGCCGGTGTAAATGATGTCGCCGGGTTCAAGGGTGACCCACTGGCTGACATATTTCACGATCGCGGGACAATCGAACATCAGATCGGACGTGTACTGCCTCTGCACGGTTTCTCCGTTGATGCGGGTCTGGAGCAGCAGGTTCGAAAAATCGATTCCGGTGACGATCGCGGGGCCGAGCGGACCGAACGTGTCGGCTCCTTTGGCGCGCCACCACTGGAGATCCTTGGCAGGACCATGCTGCCAGTCGCGCTCGCTGACATCGTTGCCGCAGGTGACGCCGAAGATGGACGATCCATGGCCGATGACGATGACGAGCTCGCCTTCAGAATGGACGTTCCGGGCGTCCTTGGGAATTACAATTTGATCGCCGCTCGCGATGAGGCAGGAGACCGGCTTGTAGAAAATCTCAGGAGCGGCCGGAGCCGGACGGCCGTTCAGATGGCTTCCGTAATTGAGCCCGACGGCGAGGATCTTCGAAGGAGTGCAGGGCGGGAGCAGCTTCACGTCAGCGAGCGCGCGAGCCGCGCCCGTGGCGCGATGCCCGAACAAATCCCCGTCGAGTTCTTCGACCGTTTCGTTGTGGAGAATGCCGTAGAAATTCCGGCCGCCGTGCCGATAGCGGATGAACCTGGTCATTTAGTCGATGAGTTTCTCCAGGACCCGATGGACCATATCCAGAGTGGAGGGCCTGAAAAGAATCGCGGCACAGATCGCCAAAGAGAGAACGATGGGTTTCCAAGGCAGCGACCGGCGACGGGTATCTCCATGAATCAGGCGATCGACGCGGGCGGCAAGATCCTCGCCAAGCAGGGGAGTCGCCAGCGGCGCCATTTGAGGCCCGCCGCCTAAGCGGGCGACTCGGACCAAAGCTTCCGCAAGGGCCATGGATCGTCGCCGGTTCCCGGCAACCGCACAATCATCGGCAGCCCACTCGGAGTAGCGCCGCCAGGCCTGATCGATGCGGCGAAGCGGAACCAGTTCGGGAGCGAGCAGCATGGCGAGGCGCTTGAGATTGTCGCGAGCAGCCGCATGCGAGCGTTCATGCCTGACAGCCGCCTCGAGCTGTTCGCGGGAAAGAACCGCAAGGACGTCGGGGGAAATGAGGATAACCGGCCGCAACAATCCTGCAAGGACTGTGGTGCGCTCGGTGCGCACCACCAGGACGTTTTCCCCCGCGATCGACCTCTTCTTCCCGATTGCCGCGCACGACTCGAGATATCGCTCCGATTTCACGATGGCGAAGCACGATTGCCAGATCGCCCATAACCACAGCGCGACGGCTCCCCCCATGGAGAGAAGGCAAAAAATACCCAATTCCTCGGATGCGGCGGATTCGGGTTCGAGCCATAGATAGCTCGGGATGCACAGCGCGAAAACCGCAAACACTCCGATGGCGGCGGGAGCGATTTTCAAGGCGAAGAGCAGGCGCGCCGCGGATTTCGCCTTCATGCCCTCAGCAAACCGGATCGCCTTTGGCGACAGCAGGGCGAGCAAAAGTCCGGTCAGGACGTTCACGGCGAAAAACGACGCGAGCGAAAAGCCGGCGAGCCGGAGGAAATACGCGGTGTTCATGAATTTCTCAACTTCCCAAGCTCGTGCCTTTTCTCCTGAATCTTCCGTTCCAGCTCGTCGAGCAGCGCCTCATCCTGCTGGCCCACCGCGTCCACCAGGCAGGAAATCAGCAATTCGCTGGAGTGTTCGCGAACCGACAGCAGCCCGGCCACCAGATCACCCGCGCGCTTCTGCTCAAATTCGCGGCGCGAAAGTACCGGCGAATAGAAGAATGCCCGGTCAACCTTGCGCCGGTTCAGCAATCCCTTCTTGAAGAGACGGTCGAGCGTGGTCATTACTGTCGTATAGGCGAGCGGCCGCGTCAATTGATCGGCCACTTCGCGAACGGTGCTTTCGCCGCGATTCCACACAATGTCCATTACCGCGCCTTCCAGCCGTCCGAATTCCGGGCGAGTTTTGACGAATCGAATCACGATTTTTGATTATGCCGCACGACGCTGGTGTAGGCGATCTTGGTCCAGGCGTCGGGCTTGAACATACCCTTTCCGAATCTGTCGTCGAAGTCCTTCGTGGGCGCCGCGGCAACGGCTTCGTCCACCGATTTTCCTTCCTTCACCATCTTCTCCAGCCGCTGTGTGACGGCGGCGAGCATTTCATGGGCAGCCTTCAGGTCGTCTTTTGTCGCCAGCGGTCCGTGCCCGGGAATAATGCGAGTCTTCGCGTCGCCGACCTTACCCATGGCTTCGGCGGCAGCCGCCATGCCTCCGACCCAGCCGCCCGTCGAGTAATCGATCACCGGATAAAATCCGTTGAACAGCATGTCGCCCGTGTGCAGGATGTTTGGACCGGGAAAGAAAAGGTACGTGTCGCCGTCCGTATGGGCGGCCGGGATGTGGACGTATTCGATCTTCTCCTTGCCGAAGGTCATCTTGCCGCTCCTGGAAAACTCCTGAGTGGGAAGGCCCTCGGGTTTCAACGGATCGAAGGTGCGGCCATTCGCTTCCATGGTCGTCTTGACGCTGAGACGTTTCTTCACGTTCTCGTGCGCGATGATCTTCGCGCCGGCCCGGCCGAGCATCTCATTCGATCCGACATGATCGAAATGCCAGTGGGTGTCGAAAAGGGTTGTGACTTTGTGCGCGTCCACCTGTTCGCTGATTGCTTTAGCCAGGTCGCCCGCGCGATCGGGAACACCGCCGTCAATCATCATCAGTCCTTCGGGCGAGATCACGACGCCGACGTTGCCTCCATCGCCCATCATGACCGCGAGATTGTCGGAGAGCTTGGTGGCTTTGATCGGCGGAGGCGCGTTCTGGCCGAAGGCCCGGTAGGTGAAAGTCAAGCCGGCCGCGCCCCCGACAAGCGCGGAGAGGAATTCACGGCGATTGGAAGCGAACGTAGACATAAGATGCAGCTTACCTGAAATTCGCCGCGTTCGCACAGCGATCCGCCGGCGGAATGACTGAAATCCGTGAAGGAAGTTTCATATTCGAGTGAGATAATGTTCTGGCGGGTTTAAATATTCAAGTGATCGTAGGCCGAATCCTGTCTGTTCTGCTGCTCTGGGCGTCCTGCTTCGCCGCTCAGGAATCCCAGAAGGAGACTGCCGCGGCGGAAAAAGGAGACACGTTTTTCGCGGGTACCGTTTCCGCATGGGATTCGCAGAAAATCGTGGTCTCGCGATCGGTAGCCGCCAAGCAGGAGCAGAAAACCTTCCGCATGACGCCGGAAACAAAAGTGGAAGGAAAACTTCGAACGAAGGTCCGCGTTACCGTTCGATACATCACGAGCGAGGACGGCGACCTGGCGACGTTGATTGTCGTACGCCAGTCGAAATCGAAATAGCTAGGATTTCTTGTTGCGCTTCGCCACCCAGTCCGTCTTCACCACTTGCCTGCCGCGCCCCAGCGCGAGGGCTTGATCGGGAACCGGATCGGTGACTACGCTTCCGGCTCCCACGTAGCTTTCGGTTCCAATCACGACCGGCGCGACCAGCGTCGAGTTGCTGCCGATGAAAGCGCCGGAGCCGATATGGGTTTCATGCTTCTCCTTGCCGTCGAAGTTACAGGTGATGGTGCCCGCGCCGACGTTGACGTTCTCGCCGATTTCCGCATCGCCAAGGTAGGCGAGATGCTGGCTCTTCGTGCCTGCTCCGATGCGGCTTTTCTTCACCTCGACGAAATTACCCACGCGAGCACCCTTGCCGATCCGCGCATTCATCCGCAGCCGTGAGAAGGGCCCGATCTGCGCCCCTGTTTCGACCCTGGAATCGCTGATCAGGCTGTACGGCCTTACTATGGAACCGGACGCGAGCACCGAGGATACAATGATCGACCCCGCGCCGATCACGCAGTCCTCGCCGATTTCGGTGTCGCCGAGCAGGCGCGTGGACGGTTCGATGACGGTGTCCATGCCGACCTGGACCCGCGAGTCGATCGAAACGGTCTCGGGCTGCTCGATGGTGACGCCGCACAGCATGAGTTCATCGGCCTTCCGGCGGCGCAGCAGGCGATCGGCGTCGGCCAGTTCAAGCCGGGTGTTGATGCCAAGAAGCTCATTCGCATTCCCGACGTTCATCGCCTGGACGCGGTGACCGTGCCCGCGCAGAATCGACGCCATGTCGGTCAGATAGTATTCCTGCGAAAGCGCGTTGGGCTGAATCTCGCGCAGGTGCGTCCACAACAGATCGGCGCGAAAACAATAAATCCCGGAGTTGATCAGGCGGATGGATCGTTGCTCAGCGGTGCACGACCGCTCCTCGACGATGGAGCTGACTAATCGATTCTCGTCGAGGATAACCCGGCCGTACCCTGTCGGATCGTCGAGCGAAGTGGTGATCAGCGTCGCGGCCGCGCGCGAATTGGCCTGCGTGTTGCGCAGATGAAGCAGAGTCCCTTGGGAGAGAAGCGGGGTGTCTCCGTAGAGCACCATCACCAGATCGGAAATGGGAGCCGACTCGCGCGCGCAGGCGAGCGCATGGCCGGTTCCTTTCTGTTCGGTTTGCCGGGCAAAGCGGACGCGCGACGCGGCCAGTACGCTCTCCACTTCCTCCGCCTGATGGCCGGTGACGACGACAATATTTTCCGGCGGCGCGACGGCGCGCGCGGCGCCGACAACGTGCTCCACCAATGCCATCCCTCCGGCCTGGTGCAGAACCTTGGCGCGCTTCGATCGCATGCGGGTGCCGAGACCCGCGGCCAAAATCACGACTGTGGTGGTCATGCCTTCTCCATTTTCGCCGACCGGCCGCGCTCGGCGAGTTCGAGCACTACCGCGCCGAGCGCCCCCTGGTCGTGGCGAATTTTCTCCTCCGGCTTGACCCCCGATTTTCGCAGAAGATCCACGCCCAGAATTTCCAGTCCCATGCGTTCCAGGGCCGGGACATCGATCTGTACCGGCTGCGCGGCCTGGGCTCGATAACGAGTGAGCGCTTTTCCGCGAATGGACCGCGTGTTGATGACGCATACGTCGATCACAGAACGCCGCGCGTGGCGGAAAATCGCCTCAACGTGATCGGAGGCGCGGAAATTCGTTGTTTCCCCCGGCTGCGACATCAGATTTAAAAAATACGCCTTCAACGCTCGCGATTGCGCGATGGCGCGGGGAATGCCTTCGACCAGCAGATTCGGGATGACGCTGGTGAACAAGGACCCCGGCCCGATGGTGATCAGATCAGCCTCGGCGATCGCTTCGAGCGTTTCGGGCAACGGCTTGGGACGGTACGGGCGAAGCTCGATCTTTTCGATTCTCGACCTGGTCCGGCTGATTTTCGATTCGCCGAGCACTTTAGATCCATCGGCAAGCGTCGCCTCAAGCGCCACATTGGCGGCCGTCGAGGGATAAATTCTCCCCAGCGCCGCCAGAACTTCCGAGGAAAGCTTGACCGCCGTACCGAAATCGCCCGTCAGGTGAGTCATCGCGGTCAGGAAAAGATTGCCAAAACTATGGCCCTTGAGACCGCGGCCGTTGGAGAAGCGATATTGAAACAATTTCGTCAACAATGTTTCATCTTCGGAAAGGGCAACGATGCAGTTTCGAATATCGCCGGGAGGCAGGACGTCGAATTCACGGCGCAGCCTGCCGGAGCTCCCCCCGTCGTCGGTCACGGTCACGACCGCGGTAATTTCGACTCCCCCTCTACCGGCCCTCGCGTAACGCTTCACGCCCCGCAGGAGCGTCGAAAGCCCGGTCCCTCCGCCAATCGAAACAATTTTCAGCGGTTCCGTTTTCAGATCCACAATTACTTTGAGGATCTCATGGCGGCGGGTCAACACGCCAGATCTAAATCCACTCAGTCTTGCGATTTTCGCGCGCGACAGCGCGCCGGAGACGAAACGGCGCAGATTCACGGCCCCTTTGCGCGATCGCCATGGATGTTTAACATGCGAGCCCTATTCTGGCCGCAATGGCGACACAATCGACCGGTGTATTCGACGCCGCGCGTTCCATGCTGGACCGGGCTCCGATTGGAGGCGTTCTCCAGAACATCCTCTTGCCCGGTGAACTGGAGCGAGCGTGGCTCAAGGCCGCCCGCGCTGCGGACGGGGCCTCGGTTTTTTCCAGCTTTCTCGATACGATGCTGGTTCGCTACGAGTGCGCCGAACAGGATCTGGCCCGCATTCCGGCTCACGGACCCGTGGTCGTGGTGGCGAATCATCCTTTCGGATTGATCGAGGGCGCGATCGCCGGGGCCCTGGTCGCGCGGGCGCGAACCGATTTCAAACTGCTCGCGAATTCGTTGCTTGCCGATATCCCCACGCTCAAGGACTACGTGATTCCCGTGGACCCGTTCGGCGGCGCGGCGAAAGCCAACTGGAAATCGCTGCGCGCGAGCCTGGAATGGTTGCGCAAAGGCGGAGTTCTGGTCACATTTCCGGCCGGTGAGGTCTCTTCGCTGAAGCTGCCAAAGTTTGAGATTGCGGATCCGGAATGGAACGAAAATATTGCGCGAATGATTCAGATCAGCCGCGCGGCATCGGTTCCGGTATATTTTCACGGCGCGAACGGAGCCGGATTTCAGGTCGCCGGGCTGATTCATCCGTCTCTGCGCACGGCGCTGCTCCCCATCGAACTGCTCAACAAGCGGGGCCGCACGATTCATGTTTCGCTCGGCCGTCCGATCGCCGCCGAACGGGTGGCCAAGCTGCGCGAACGGGAGGCGACGGATTATCTCTGGAACCGCACTTATTTGCTTCAGGCGCGCGGAAAAGCCCGCCGGCCGCTGTTTCGCAGCGAGCCTCGCCGCGCTCCGGTGGCGTCTCCGGCCGGGCCGGATCTGCTTCGCGCCGAAGCCGAAAAAATCGAACCGCTTCTCGCATGCGGCGATTTGTCGGTCCGCGTCGCCGATGCAGGCTCCATTCCGAATACCCTTCGCGAAATCGGCCGCTTGCGCGAGATCTCTTTTCGAGCCGCCGGTGAAGGCACCGGCCGCTCACTCGATCTGGATCGCTTCGACCGGCACTATCTTCATCTATGGATCTGGAACGCGAAGACGAACGAAGTCGCCGGAGCATACCGGCTCGCGGGAACCGATACGGTAACGTCGGATCGCGATCTTTACACCAGCACCTTGTTCCGATTCCGCCCCGGACTGCTCGAAAGCATGCATCCCGCTCTCGAACTCGGCCGTTCCTTTGTCGTACCCGGATATCAGCGCAGCTACACGGCGCTTCTACTCCTTTGGAAGGGAATCGGGGGCTATGTGGCGCGAAATCCTCGCTATCGAGTCCTGTTCGGACCCGTCAGCATCAGCCGCGACTATAACCCGGCCTCGCGAGCCGTGATGGTCTCATATCTCAAGTCCCGTTGCGGGAATTCTGAATTAGCCGGCCTGGTCAAACCGAAGCGGCGCTTCCGTTCGCGGCGTCTGCGCGCGTGCGATCTGCAACTGCTCGGCTCGCTGCTCGCCAATGTGGATGAACTCGCCGAGGTGGTCGCCGATATCGAGCCGGACGGCAAGGGAATCCCCGTCCTGCTGCGTCAATATCTGAATATTGGCGGCGAAATTCTCGCGTTTAATGTCGACGCGGATTTCTCCGACGTGCTCGACGGGCTGGTTGTGGTCGATCTCGCGAAAATGAATCGTACGCTTCTCGAAAAATATCTCGGCAAGACGGGCGCGGCCGGCTTTGTCGCGTTCCACGGCTAGAGCGATCGGCGCGTTTCCGGGCGTCGCCGCGCTACGGAGGAAAAAACACGATTTGTAACGAATGTTTTTTACCCCGCAACACGATTTGTAACAAAGCCCTGATATCAAAGGTGCATGAAGTGCGATCTGCACGTCCACACAGTTCACTCCGGCATGTGCACCATCCCGCTGCTCAACCGGATCTGCCGCGAAAGTTACAACGACCCTCGCCAGCTTTACGCGACCCTTAAGGCCCGCGGCATGGACCTGGTCACCGTTACCGACCACGACTCCATCGATGCGGCCGAGTCTCTCCGCAGTCATCCGGATTTCTTCCTGAGCGAAGAAGTGAGCTGCACCACCAGCAGCGGAACGCATCTTCACATGGGCGTCTATGGAATCGAAGAGCGCCATCACATCGAGTTGCAGCGGCGCGCCGGCGATATGCCTTCGCTGCTCGCCTACCTCGATGAGCAGCAGCTTCTGTTTAGCGTCAACCATGTGTTCTCCGGACTCACCGGATCGCGCAATGAAGCGGATTTTGAAGAGTTCGCCGCGCGCTTCCCCGCGGTGGAAACCCTGAACGGACAGATGCTCGCCGCGGCGAATCGATATGCGGCGGCGTTCGCCGGACGGGCGGGCAAAATCGCGATTGCGGGCAGCGATGCCCACACCATGGCGTCGCTCGGCAGAACTTTCACCGAGGTGCCCGGCGCGAGGACTGGCGGCGAGTTTCTCGCCGGATTGAAGCTCGGCCGCGGCCGGGTTTCCGGTGTTTCGGGCGACTACGGAAAGCTCACGCAAGCGATTTGGGAGATCGGATGCTGTCTCATGCGCGAGCGGCGCGGCGCCTTACTGCTGGCTCCGCTGCTGGCAGCCGTACCGGTGATTACACTGGTGAATCTCTGCCTGGAACTGGAATTCGCCTACCGCTGGGGCCGCCGCGTCGAATGGATGTGGAGCGCCGCTCCCCGCCAGGCGACGACCTAGGTGGCGCAACCCGGACCGGCCGGAAGCCAGGCAAGCCGCCAGACCTAACGGCGATCAGGACGCCCGTTTCTCGCGCGGTTCTTCCTCAGAGGCATCATCTTCATACAACGGAACCTGTTCGAGGTCGTCGGCTTCAAAGACGTGGTCGCAATCCATGCACCGCATGTAGTCGACCCCGTCACGCCGCATCAAAAATTCCGTGCGCTTGTGCTCACAGCCCGGCATAGGATGCAGATTTCCCTATTCTAGTCATGACGGTAATGTTGTCAAGCCCCTTGCGTTCTTACAGTTTTTTACCCGATCTCACGATATAGTGGGATCAACCTCATGAAACGTACCCTGCAATCCATTGTTTTTTCGTTTGCGATCTCCGCGCTAGCCCACGCCGCCCCGAATTTCACCGGCGAATGGAAAATGAACGTCGCCAAAAGCGAGTACGGCCCTGTTCCCGCGCCGACAGAACTCACCCGCAGCATCAAACACGCCGATCCGAACCTCGATATCAAGACCTTTCAGAAGACCGCCCAGGGTGACATCAACACGGAACTCAAATACACCACCGACGGCAAGCCCTGCGTTAATAAAATCAACGGCGCAGATTCTAAAGGCACGGCGAAGTGGCAGGGCGACAATCTCATCATCGAAAGCACGCGAGAGTTTCAGGGCATGGAGCTTCAATCCAAAGAAACCTGGACGCTTTCCGATGGCGGTAAGACACTCACCATCGCGAATCACATCACTGTCCCGCAGGGCGAGTTCGATTTGAAGCTGGTTCTGGAAAAACAGTAGCGTCCCTGATAACCTTTATGTTTTATGAAACGATTCGCGGTAGTAGTCTGTATTCTCGCGCTCTCCCTCGCCATTCCTCTTAGACATGCTCTCGCGCAACGCGGCGGCGGACCGCCTCGCGCAGATGGACCTCGGATCGAAGGCCCCTTCAAAGACATCCGCTGGCGTCAGATCGGTCCATTCCGGGGCGGACGCGTCCTAGCCGTCGCCGGAGTAACGTCTCAGCCTCAGGTTTACTACTTCGGCGCGACCGGCGGGGGAGTCTTCAAGACCACCGACGGCGGAGCCACATGGATTCCCGTGTCCGACGGCCAGTTCGCCACCGGAGACGTCGGCGCGATCGCTGTCGCGGAATCCGACCCGAACGTGATCTACGTGGGCATGGGCGAAGCCTGCATCCGCGGCAACGCGTCCCCCGGCGACGGAGTCTACAAATCGGTCGACGCCGGAAAAACGTGGAAGAACATTGGGCTGAAGGACACGCAGCAGATTGGTCGCATCATGATCGATCCGCGCAACGCCAATGTCGTCTTCGTCGCGGCGCTCGGCCATCAGTTCGGACCGAACGAGGAGCGCGGCGTCTTCAAAACCACCGACGGCGGAGCGACCTGGAAGAAGGTCCTGAGCCGGGGTCCCAAAGCCGGGGCGGTCGATCTCTCGATGGATCCGAACAATCCGAACGTAATATATGCGGGATTCTGGGAAGTTTATCGCACGCCCTATTCGCTTGAAAGCGGCGGACCCGGAAGCGGACTCTGGAAATCGACCGACGGCGGCGAAACCTGGACGGATCTTTCGGCCCGGCCCGGCATGCCCAAAGGACCGCTCGGACGCGTCGGCGTGGCGGTCTCTCCCGCCAATCCGCAGCGCGTCTACGCGCTGGTCGAAGCGGCCGAAGGGGGAGCGTTCCGGTCCGACAACGGCGGCGACACCTGGATTCGCGTCAATCCCTCGAACGAAATTCGGCAGCGAGCCTGGTACTACACCCACATCTTCGCCGATCCAAAAAATCAGGACACGGTCTATTTCCTCAACGTGAATTTCTTCCGGTCTACCGATGGCGGCCGCACGCTTCAGCCGATCCGTCCCCCGCACGGCGACAATCATGGCCTGTGGATCGCTCCGAACGACCCGCAGCGGATGATTGAATCGAATGACGGCGGCGCGACGATCTCATTCAATGGCGGCCGCTCCTGGTCCACCGAAGACAATCAGCCGACCGCGCAGTTCTATCGCGTCGCTCTCGATAACGATTTCCCCTATCACGCTTATGGGGCGCAGCAGGACAATTCGACCGTCAAGACCGCGACTCGCGGCCGCGGCGGTATCACCGAGCGCGACTGGTACGATGTCGGCGGCGGCGAAAGCGGCTGGATCGCGCCCGATCCGCGCGACACGACGATTGTCTACGCCGGATCCTACGGCAACCTGATCACGCGCTTTGACGCGAAGGCCGGCACGCTGCGCAACGTGAATCCGTGGCCCGACAATCCCATGGGCCATCCCGCGAGCGATCTCAAATACCGCTTCCAGTGGAGCTTCCCCATCGTCATTTCTCCGCACGATCCCACGGTGATCTACGCGGGCGCGAATATGGTGTTCAAATCCACCGACGAAGGCCAGTCCTGGACCATCATTTCGCCCGATCTGACTCGCAACGATAAATCGCGGCAGGGATCTTCGGGCGGTCCGATCACCAAAGACAACACGTCGATCGAATACTACGACACCATCTTCACCATCAACGAATCGCCGATCACCAAAGGACTCATCTGGGTCGGCAGCGATGACGGGATGATCCATCTTACGCGCGACAACGGCAAAACGTGGCAGGACGTCACTCCGCCGGAATCGATGATTCCGAAGTGGGCGCAGATCAATGCCATCGATCCGTCGCCGCACGATCCGGGAACCGCGTGGGTCGCGGCGACACTTTACAAAGCCGACGACTTCCATCCGTACATGTACAAGACCACGGATTACGGCAAGACCTGGACCAAAATCACCACGGGCATTCCGGAAAATCACTTCACTCGCGTCGTTCGCGAAGATCCGAACCGCAAAGGTCTGCTGTTCGCCGGAACGGAATTCGGCATCTACGTTTCCTACGATTCCGGCGACCACTGGCAATCCATCCAACTCAACCTGCCCGTGGTTCCGATCACCGATCTCGCGTTCCACAAGCGTGACGATGAACTTGTGGTCGCCACTCAGGGGCGCGCGTTCTGGGTCATGGATGACATGAATCTCCTGTACGAGATTCGCGGGCAGACTCCGACCGAAGATGCGAAGCTGTTCGCGCCGAAGCGCGCGTTTCGTGAAACCGGCGGCGGCCGCGGGGGCGGGGGCGGCGGAGCGCCCGGCGCGGCCGTAGGGTCGAATCCTCCGGGCGGCGTGGTTGTCGAATACTATTTGAAGAATCGCCCGCAGGGCGAAGTGACGCTCGAATTCGTCGATTCGTCCGGCAAGAGCGTGAACAAGTACACGTCGCGCGCTCCGGAACGTGCGCGTGAAGAAGGCCTGGCCGAAGGAATCGCGGAGCAGGAATCGAATTTCAATCCCTTCGCGAGCCCCGGTCCCGCTCGTGTTCCCGCGCAGCAGGGGATGAACCGCTTTATTTGGGACATGCGTTATCCCGATGCCACGGTGTTCCCGAACATGATTCTTTGGGCGGGAAACACGCGCGGGCCTGTCGCTATCCCCGGTAATTATCAGGTGAAGCTCACCGTCGATGGCAAAACGCAGAGCGTTCCGTTCACCATCGTTCGCGATCCGCGCCTGAAGACCACGCCGCAGGAATACCAGGCTCAGCTCGCGCTCGCGCTTCAGATCCGCGACAAACTTTCGCAGACCAACCAAACCGTGATCGACATTCGCGAAGCCAAGAAGCAGCTCGGCGAATATGTTTCGCTGTGGAAGGACAACCCGAACGCCAAGCCGATCGTCGATAAGGCTAAGGAACTGACGGAAAAACTGTCCGGCGTTGAAAGCGAGCTCTACCAGGTCAAGAACCAGGCCGCCGAAGATCCGCTCAACTATCCGATTAAGTTGAACAACCGTCTGGCGGCTCTACTCGGCGTCGTTCAACAGAACGATGCCGGCCCCACCAGGCAAACCACCGGCGTCTACGAAGAAGTCGCCACTGAGACGAACGCGCAACTCGCCGCCGCACGAAAGCTGCTGACGGATGAAATCGCCGCCTTCAACAAAATGGTGAAAGACGCGAACATCCCGGCAGTCACCGTCAAAGGAGCCCAGGCTCCGAAGTAGCAGGAGCGGACCCCCGTGGGTCCGCGCGGCATTCCAACGCGAATCCCGCTTCCCTGAAAATTAGTGTCGAATGAAGTTACAGCCTCATGGAACTCTACCTCCTCCGCCACGGAATCGCCGAAGACAAATCCCCCAGCGGCCGCGACGCCGACCGCCGGCTCACGGATGAAGGGCGCTCAAAACTGCGCCGCGTGCTTGAACGCGCCCAGAACGCCAGAGTAAGTCCATCGCTGATTCTCACCAGCCCCCTTAAGCGCGCGCTCGAAACGGCCGAAATTGCCGCGCGCGAACTCGGCTACGAAGGCCGCATTGTCCGCGATGAAGCTCTCAGGCCGGACTCGACGCCGGCGAAGGTCTGGTCGGCTGTTCGCGATCACTCCGCGGAGCCTTCCATCCTGCTCGCCGGTCATGAGCCTCTCTTCTCCGATACCGTCGGCTATTTTCTCGGTTCGACGCGCAAGATGATCAACTTCCGAAAAGCCGGCCTGGTCCGCATCGATTTCGCCGGCCTGAGCGCCGAACCGCGCGGCGTCCTCCAGTGGATCCTGACGCCGAAGATTTCCTGAAGTGCTATTGTCTGAGTGATGCTCTCCCGACGCTCGCTTCTTTCTCTCGCCGCGATGCCGCCGCTTCTTCGCGCGGCAGGAAAACACATCCCGATCGGGCTCGAAATGTATTCCGTCCGCGGCCGTTTCGAAAAGGATCCGGAAGGCTCCATTCGCGACGTAGCGAAGATGGGCTATGAAGATGTCGAAATCTACTCGCCCTATTTTTCATGGACGCCGGAGAAGCTCAAAGGGATCCGCAAAGTTCTGGACGATCTGGGCGTGAAGTGCCTCTCCACCCACAACGGCATGGCCGCCTTCTCCGGCGATGGATTCCAGAAAGCGATCGATCTCAACGGCATTCTCGGCGCCCGTTACATCGTCCTCGCCAGCGCCGGTGACATAAAGACGCTCGACGGCTGGAAGGGTGTCGCCGACGCTCTGGCCAAAGCATCCGAGAAGTTCGCGCGCGCAAACATGAAACCCGGCTATCACAACCACGCGGGAGAGTTCAAAACCATCGACGGCAAGCGCCCGTTCGACGTTCTCGCCGCCAACACTCCCCCGAACGTCATGCTGCAACTCGACGTCGGGCATTGCGTTTCTGCCGGGGCCGATCCGGTCGCATGGATCGATGCCAACCCCGGCCGCAGCAAGTCTTTGCATTTGAAGGACTGGTCGCCGGAACTCAAATTCAAAGCTTTGTTCGGCGAAGGGATCGTGCCGTGGAAGCAAGTGTTTGCAGCCGCAGAGAAGACGGGGGGCGCCGAGTTTTACCTCATCGAACAGGAAGACGCGCCGGACGAATTCGAGGCGGTCCGCAGATGTTTAGAAGCGTACAAGAAGATTCACGGGTGACGCCTAAAATACGTATTCGCGCGCTGAATATCGATCAAAATCCGGCTTTTTAGCGCTTCCGGCGACTCAAATTTGCGTTCATCGCGCACTCTGCGCAGGAACTCCAGACGAATCCGCGGCGGGGTTTCTCCGATCAGCGGCTGTAGCAGGAACGTCTCCACCGTGAGCTCATTGTCACCCCCGAACGTCGGCCGAAAGCCGATATTCGTGATCGAGTTCCATTTCCGGGCCGCGCTCAGATCCGTCGTCCTGGTAATATAGACGCCTCGTTTCGGAAGCACTTCCGCCGAAGTCTTCAGATTCAGAGTCGGCACGGTCTGCTTCGATCCGACTCCGCGGCCGTGCACAATTTCGCCGGAAACGGAATAGGGGCGGTTCAGAAAGCGGCAGGCGCGCGAGACGTCGCCGGCATCGATCAGTTCACGCACCGCACTCGAGGAAACAATTCTGCCGCGGCATTTCACGGCTCCGACGATTTTCGTTTCGATCAATCCGGCAAGCGTCTTTGTATCGCCCGATTGCTTGTGGCCGAAGCGGAAGTTGTCGCCGACCAGCACGATTTTCGCGTCGAGATTTTTCCGCAGGATCTGATCGACAAACTGCTCCGGAGTCAGGCGAGCGACTTCGGAGGTAAACGGCAGCACCAGCACCTGCTCGATCCCGTACTTGCCCATCAAGGCGATGCGCTCGCCGGTAGCGGTCAGCAGGCGGGGCGCGCGTTCCGGAGCGACGACGCGCGCGGGGTGCGGATCGAAGGTCAGGACCGTCGCCTTCAGCGCCCGTTCGCGGGCGGCGTCGATTGTTTCCTGAAACAGATGCTGATGGCCGATGTGGATTCCGTCGAAATTGCCGATCGTGACGGCGGATGGGCCGAATGCTGTCGCTTCGGCGGCGGTGCGAGCGATTCGCATGTTAGTCAGCGTGCTCCACGTCGATTTCCAGGCCGTCGTAGGCGAGGTGCACGCCGGAGGGCAGCGAGGCCTCGGTCGCCTGGTGAGGCAGATCGTGGCAGATATGAGTGAAATACGTCCGCCGCGGTTTCAACTCCCGCGCGGTCGCGATGCTCTTTTCGACGGTCGAGTGCGTCGGATGCGGGCGATGACGTAGCGCATCGAGGAACAGTACATCCAATCCGCGCAGTTTTGCTTTCGACTCTTCCGGAATCTCGCTGTGGTCGGTGAGGTAGGCGGCGTTGCCGAAGCGGAATCCAAGAATTGGCGATTTTCCGTGCATGACCGGAATCGGAGTGAACCGCAAGCCGAAAAGATCGAACGGCTCGCCGTTCAGAGAGTGGATATTGAGTTTAGGTACGGACGATTCCTTGGGAGCTTCGTCGAACGCATACCGGAAAACGCGCTGTATCGCTTCGAGCGTCTCCTCCATTCCGTAGAGGGGAATCGAGGAGCGCTGTATGTAGTTAAACGGGCGAACATCGTCGAGGCCCAGGATATGATCCGCATGGGAGTGGGTGTAAAGGATCGCGTCGATGCGCTGGATGTGCGCGCGGAGCGCCTGCTCGCGAAAATCGGGTGTCGTATCGATCAGAACCGTGCGATCTCCGTAGCGAACGAGAATCGAGGGCCGCAGGCGGCGGTCGCGGGGGTCCGGTGAGCGGCACACTTGGCAGGAACATCCGATGGTCGGAACACCGGAGCTGGTGCCGGAGCCCAGCACCGTGATATGAATCGGACTCATTCGCTCGCGCCGGCCGGCTTGTGCACCTTATCGCTGACCTGCACGAAGCGGAATCGCAGCTCGGTAAGCGAGTTTTCCAGCAAGCGTTGTTCTTCCAGCGAAAGATTGCCGCGGGTTTTTTCCGAAAGCATCCCGAGCATGTCGATGGCGTGCCGCGCGGCGGCCAGGTCTGGGCCAGGCTCGGCATCGCCTTCACCGGAGGCCGGGCCCATCAGGCCAAGCCGCATCTCCGCCTGCATTTTCAGCGAAATCACCAGCAGCTCGAAACTCGGAGGTGGTAGTGGGAAATCTTGCTCGCTCATTTTCTGTCCAAATATTAGTTTAATGGGATGAGAAGATGCCGCGGTACTTCACCCTGGATGAGTGCCTGGCGCTGCTGCCGGAAGTGGACCGGGCGTTGCGCGATGCGATTTTTCATAAGTCCGAATACCAGAAGGCTGACGCTGAACTGGATTCGAGCATGAAGCATATCCGCGTTTCCGGCGGAGCGCGTGTGAATCGCGGCGCTTATTTGGCGAGCAAAGCCCGGCGCGATTCCAGCGCGGCGGCGGTGCGCGACGCCATCAGCCGGGTGGAACAGACCGGCGCGGTGGTGAAGGACCTCGATATCGGCCTGATCGATTTTCTTTCCACGTATCGAGGCCGGGAGGTCTACCTGTGCTGGAAGCTCGGCGAGGAGAAGATCGCATTCTGGCACGGAATTGAGGAAGGTTTCCGCGGCCGCAAAGCGATTGACGACGACTTCCTGCGGTTCCATGGGGCGGGGAACGAAGCGGACTCCCCCAACTGACGGTCGCTTCCTGCCTGCCGGTTTTGAACGGAGGGGCAAAATCGTCATTTTGAGACAGACCTGTTAGACTGAATCAGAGGGATGCTGCTCGCTCGAGAGTTAGTAGATTACATTTCGCGCCAGATCATCAAGAAACTGACTCCGGTTTGGATTGAAACAACCGACGTTCAGGTTGCATCGGAATTCATTGCCAACGTCATCGAAGAGGATCTATCAATCGAAGATCGTTTGAACGACGAAGTTCGCGATCTGCTCAGCCAATACTCCGACTACATGCGGAAAGAGGGCGTGAGCTACCAGGAGATGTTCCGCCGCATCAAGAATACGCTGATTTCACAGCGCAAAGTGATCCGGGCTTCAGGGCGGGATACGGGCGATCCGATGAAGCTGTCGCGCGACAAGATCAACGATCTTTCCCACAAAATCGTAACTGCTCTGCGCAAAAGCCGCGAGTTCCGGCTGAAACGCGATCCGAACGACGTGCGGCTGGAACTAGTGAAAGTGATCACGGAGCTTCTTCAGACCGAAGAAAAAGTCGATCGGGCTGCGCGAACCAAGATCCGGTCCCAGAAGCGCGAGATCTCAGAAGGCACCGAAGAGTGGGATCTGCTTCATAAGCGGTATTACGCCGAGGAGCTGAAGAAGCTCGGGATCGATTTGAATCACTAGTCTGGCGAGGCAGGCAGAAGCGAGGATCTAAGAAAGCCACTTCAGGACGTTGATCACGCCCAGGCTGCTTGCTTTACGGTGCGCGGAAACGTTCTTGCGAGCCTGGATCTCGCGGCGGTGCTGGAAGTAGTAGCGGTAGGCGCGATAGAGCATTTCGTGGTTTGAGACGGTCGGCGCCCAAACCAGCTCGCGTTTGATGGCGGATGTATCGAAGGAAAAATCCTCCGCGATCATTTTGTAGTGGTATGGGCCGAGGGGTGAAATTCCCGTGTGATAGGCAAGCTTCATCGCCATCAAGGTCGGGGCCTTGGGCAGAGACATCACGCGCGATCCGCTTCCCGCTTTATCGATCACGTACTGATACACGTCGCGCATGGAGCGCACGTCGTCAGATCCGATTCCAAACGTTCCGGAGCGCTTGTAATCCCATACGCGAAGCATCGCGTTGATCAGATCCTGGGCATAGATGAACTGGTAGTGATTGTTGCCGCCGCCGACGACCCACACTTTGCGGTTTTCGGCGATGAAGTCGAACAGGATCGTGAGGAGGCCCAGGCGCCCTTCATCGATGATCGTGGGGCAGCGGAGGGTGACGATCTGTAGATCGTTTTCGAACTTCTTCAATTCCTTCTCGCCTTCCCACTTCGAAACTCCGTAGGTTTCGACCGGCGCCGGCGCATCGTCTTCGCGAACGGGACGTCCGAAGTTTTGACCCCAGAGGCAGTTCGAGGAGGTGTAGATCAGCCGCTCGACGCCGGCGCGCCGCGCTTGTTCGGCGACGATTCGCGTTCCATCAACGTTCGACGTCCACAGCGTTTTCTCGTCGATCGAGCCGTGGGCGAGCATCGCAGCGACGTGGAAAACCGTGTCGATCTTTTTGCCCGCGAAGATCTTCCGGAGACCTTCGGCATCGCGAATGTCGGCCTGGTGGGATTCGAGATTCGGATGCTCCTGCGGGCTCGGCTGCAAATCGACATTGATCACGCGCAGTCCTTGGTCAGCCAGACGGGATACGAGCAGGGATCCGAGAAATCCGGATCCTCCAGTGACGGCGACAGTCCTCATGTGCCTGGAATCGGCGGATTTACACGAATCTGTATAAGGTGCTTACCTGATTGGTTCTGAAGGGCGGCGCGAATCGCGCGAATCCTCCGAGCGGGCGGTGCGGAGCAAAAGGCGGGAACCGGGGCTAAAGCCGGCGCGAGGATCGATGCATGGCGCGGGGGCGCTGAGGATTTTCACAGTGATCCCGCGGAATGTTTCGCCGTCCGGCGGACTGCAACGGTATATGGGAGACGTTAGACTACGTCGACGCCCATGGACCGGGCGGTGCCCTTGACGGAATTCATAGCCGCTTCGACCGTGAAGCAGTTCAGATCAGGCATCTTGATCTTGGCGATCTCTTCCACCTGCTTGAGCGTGATCTTGCCGACGCGATTTTTGTTGGGCTCGGCAGATCCCTTGGCGAGGTTCACGGCGCGCTTGATCAATACCGGCACGGGCGGAGTCTTCGTGATGAACGTGAAGGAGCGGTCAGAGTAGATCGTGATCACCACGGGGATGATCAGGCCTTCCTGATCCTTCGAAGACGTTTTCGCATTGAACGCCTTGCAGAATTCCATGATGTTGACGCCCTGCGGACCAAGCGCCGTGCCGACGGGCGGGGCAGGGGTCGCCTTACCCGCGGGAATCTGAAGTTTCACCGAACCAGTAACTTTTTTCGCCATTTTCTTCTCAGACCTTTTCTAACAGCCTACGGCTTTTAAACTTTACTAACAGCCTAGGGCTCTTAAACCTTTTCTACTTGCAGGAAATCCAGCTCGACCGGCGTTGCGCGGCCGAAAATTGTGACGAGCACACGAAGCGTGTTGCGCTCGGTATTGACCTCGTCGACCTTTCCAGAAAAGTTTGTAAACGGCCCGTCGATGATGCGGACAGTTTCGTTCTTTTCGAAACTGAGCTTGGGACGCGGGCGCTCGGCAGAACTCGCCTGGCGGTACAAAATCGAATTGACCTCATCGGCCGACAGAGGCACGGGCGCGTTTCCGCCGCCGACGAATCCAGTAACGCGCGGCGTCGCCTTCACGGCGTGCCATAGCTCGTCATTCATGTCCATCTCGACCAGGACGTAGCCCGGGTAGAGCAGACGCTTGCTGGTGACCTTTTTTCCGGCTCGCAGCTCGACGACTTCTTCGGTAGGGATCAGGATCTGGCCGATCTGGTGCGAGAATCCGAACGCATCGGCGCGGCTTTTGAGCGAGTCGGCCACTTTCTGCTCGAATCCGGAATACGTGTGGATGATGAACCACTTTTTCGTCGACGGGTCGAGCGCGGGAGATGCTTCGGCTTGCGCGGACTCTTCCGAGTTATCCGCAACGGGCATCTGATCTTCAGGAAACATCTCGTCTGGCATGTCGGGGGCCCTTTATTTGGGAGCGAAGATCTCGAACAGTTTGTTGATCAACCTCAGGACAATGTTATCGACCACGAAAAAATAAGCTGCAAACGCGAAGGTCGCGGCAATCACGACGGCCGTCGTCGCGCGAACCTGTTTCCAGGAAGGCCACGTTACCAGCCGCATCTCCTTGCGGAGATCCTCGACGTAGTTCTTGACCTTCGCCGGCCAAGCGGCTGGGCCTTGCCGGATACTCACAACTCCTTCTGCCATAGTGCCTCTTTTAGTCTCTACCTTTGAACCCCAACCTTTGAACCCCAACCTTTGAACCCCAACGCCACTGTTGAAGATCGCGCCAATTCCGGCGCAGCCGGTGGCAGGGGCGGAGGGATTCGAACCCCCACTCGCGGTTTTGGAGACCGCTGGTCTGCCGTTAAACCTACGCCCCTGTACTGGTAGCTAGTAACAGTTTACTTGATCTCCTTGTGCGCGTGGTGCTTGCGGCAGAAAGGGCAGAACTTTTTGAGCTCCAGCCGCTCCGTCATCGTCTTTTTGTTCTTCATGCTGGTGTAATTCTTGCGCTTACACTCGGTGCACTGAAGGGTGATCTGTTCTCTTGGCATCTTTCACTCCAATTCTGTTCCGCGCGTTTACTCCAAAATCTCCGCGACCGTCCCGGCTCCGACCGTGCGGCCGCCTTCGCGAATCGCAAATCGCAACCCCTTATCCATGGCGACCGGCGTGATCAACTCCACCACCAGATCCACGTTGTCTCCCG
>Ga0209062_1001252_pt1 | contig 48211 bp, 43 predicted proteins | sample Coa_R2_2_FD_187158 | JGI IMG/M metagenome (GOLD analysis project Ga0209062, IMG submission 187158) | Surface soil microbial communities from Centralia Pennsylvania, which are recovering from an underground coalmine fire - Coalmine... | ecosystem: Environmental > Terrestrial > Soil > Unclassified... | reverse complement strand
CGGCGACACAGCCGTTCGAGAACAACACGCACGAGCGCACGACGTCGTACTACGGGCAGGAGCAGGTCGTCACCCTCAGCGACCGGCTGCTGGTCGAGCTGGGGCTCCGGGCGGAGCAGACGAGCGCCAACGGCAACTCGAACAAGTTCTTCTTCTACCCCAAGTTCGCGGCCTCCTACCATCTTCCGATCGAGCGCTTCGTCGGCGTCGGGACGGACGTCAAGCTCCGCGCCGCCTACGGCATCACGGGCAACCAGCCGCTCTTCGGCCAGAAGTACACGCTCCTCGCCAACTCGTCGATCGGCGGGCTTGGCGGGACCGGCGTCGCCACACCGGGCGGCGCGAGCGCGATCTTCGGCAGCCCCACGATCCGTCCCGAGACGACGCGTGAGACGGAGTTCGGGACCGACATCTCGACCTGGGGCGGCCGCGCCGACCTCGAGGTCACGTACTTCCACCGCCGCACGAGCGATCTGATCCTGCCGCGCACGCCGGCGCCGTCGACCGGGTTCGCCGAGATCATCGCGAACGGCGGCGAGTTCCAGAACGAGGGAATCGAGATCGGCGGCTCGATCACGCCGATCCGCATGCAGAACTTCAGTTGGACGTTCCAGACGAGCTTCACCTCGCTGCACAACGAGGTGCTCTCGCTGCCGTTCCCGAGCTTCCGTCCCTTCGACGCCGGCTTCGGCCTCGCGTTCGGGGAGTTCCTCGTTCAGCCGGGTCGTCCGATCACGCAGATCATCGGTCAGACGAGCATCAACCCGAGCGGCGGCTTCAATGTCACGTACATGGGCCAGCTCAACCCGGACTTCCGCTGGTCGTTCGGCAACGAGTTCACGCTCCCCTTCCGGCTCGGGGTCTTCATGCTCTGGGATTGGCAGAAGGGCGGCGTCGAGGAGAATCAGACGTACTCGCTGTACGAGTGCAACAACCTCGGCCCGGACGACAACACGCCGGCCGGCCAGGCGATCGTGAACGACTGCAACACGGGCATCGCGACCCCGTTCGTCCAGAACACGACGTTCCTCAAGCTCCGTGAGCTCCGGCTCTCCTACGATCTCCCGCGGAGCGCGGCGCACGCCTTCTTCGGGTCGGAGGCGGTGAGCCTCAACCTGTCGGGCCGGAACCTGGTCCTCGTCACCAAATACTTCGGCTACGATCCCGAGGTCAGCAACTACGGTCAGCAGGCGATCACACGCGGGGTCGACCTCGGGCAGTACCCGTCGTCCCGCACGTTCCTCTTCACTGTCCAGGCGAGGTTCTGAGCCCATGCTGCGCACTTCGATTCGTGCCCCACGCCGCCTCCGCGGCGCCGCGACACGGCTCCGCGCGCGCGCCGCGGCGCTCGGCATCGCGCTCACCGGCGCGGTCATCGCCGGTTGCTACAACTACAACATCACCGACACCAATGGCTCGACGCTGAGCCAGCTCGAGCAGAACCCGACGCGCGCGAATGTCGCGGCAGCGGTGACCGGCCTCTTCGCCGCCGCGCGCGGCGACATCACGTCGTTCATCTGGCGCGTCGGCTCGATGGGCCGCGAGGGGGTCAACCTCTCCGGCAACAACCAGCCCGATTACGCCGAGCCGTACTTTGGCCCGCTCTCGAGCAGCGAGTTCGGCGGGTCGAACTGGACGAGCGAGTACGAGGCGATCCGCGACGCGGACATCATCATCGATGCCGTCCCCAAGGCCCCGGACCTCCAGCCGGGCGAGAAGGCGGCCACGCTCGCGGTCGCCCAGACGATCAAGTCGCTCATGTTCATGTACGTGGTCGAGACGCGCGCCTTCCTCGGCGCGCCGGTCGATGTCGACCGCGCGCCTGATGCCCCGCCCGCGCCGTTCGTCACGGAGGACAGCGTCTACGCCACGATCCTGCACACGCTCGACTCGGCCCGGGTGCATCTGGCGGCCGGCGTGGGTGCCGGAACGAGCTTCCCGTTCACGCTGCCACCGGGCTACGCGAGCTTCAATACGCCGGCGACGTTCGATCAGTTCACCTGGGCGCTCACGGCCAAGGCGCTCTGCTTCCGTGCGACCGCGCAATCGGAGAACACCGGCGGTCCCGGCGCGGCCGCGCTCTACGCCCTGGCGCTCACCGCGCTCGACTCGTCGTTCATCTCGGCGGTGCCCGCGAACTTCGCGAACGGGGTGTACTTCGACTTCGGCCCGGGCCCGGGCGACTTCACCAACGACCTGTCCGAACCGCTCACCGGCGCCACGTTCTTCGCCGACTCCTTCAACCTGACGGACGCGCAGCTCCAGACCGGCGGCGCGCTCGATCAGCGGGCGCTCACCAAGATCGCCCCGATTCCGCCGGGCACATCGCCGCAGGTGCTGGGCGGGATCCCGATCGCCGGCACGCTCAAGTTCACGATCTACCTCTCCAACGGGAACGCCAACCCGGCGGCCCCGATCCCGGTCATCCGCGACGAGGAGCTGGTGCTGCTGCGGGCCGAGGCGGAGATCGGCACGGGCAACCTCGGCGCCGCGGTCACCGATCTCAATACGGTTCGGCAGGGGTCCGGCAACCTCCCCGCGTACTCGGGAGCGGTCACGGCACCCGCGCTCATCAACGAGCTGCTCTACAACCGGCGCTACTCGCTCCTCTGGGAGCAGGGCACACGATGGATCGATGCCCGGCGCTTCGCGGTGCTCAACACGATCGAGCCGGGATGGAACAACGTGTCAGGCTTCTCCAACCCGCAGGTCCCGCTCGTCATGCCGGTGCCGAGCACGGAGTGCCAATCCCGGAACCTCGGCGCCGTCTGTAACCCGCTGCACACGAGCGGCCCGGCAACCGCCCGCATCGGATCACATCGCGCGCCGGCGGCCGGTGTGCTGCGACGCCGGTAACGGTCGATCCTCGGGCGGCACCCAATGCCGCCCGAGGCTGATGGTCGCTGCCACTGACGAGGCCACTCGGGTGCCGTCGGCACCCGAGTGGCCTCGGTCATTCCGGTCCGACTGGTCCAACCACCGCGGCCGAATCGACGCCCAACATCGCGCGGCCGACGGCGTCACGCTCGGGGACGACCTCGCGAACGACGCGGCCGGCGAGGACGAGCACACGGTCGGCGAGGCTCAGCACCTCGTCGATGTCGCTCGCGTACACGACCACCGCCGCGCCGCCCGCCGCCGCCTCCCGCAGCGCGGCATGGACCGCCGCCGTCGCCTGGATGTCGAGTCCCCGCGTCGGATTCTCGGCCACGATCGCCGCCGGCGGCGCGCCGACCCGCCCGCCCGGTCCAGGCGCGCCCCGTGGCTCACGCGATGCCGCGGCCGGTCGCTCGCCGGATGGCTCGCCCGGTAGCGCACCGGATAGCTCGCGCGCGAGCACCACCTTCTGCTGGTTTCCACCGGAGAGCGCCGAGGCGCGCGAGGTCTCGCTGCCGCCGCGCACATCGAATCGCTCGAGCAGCGCCCGCGTGCGCGACCGGAGCTCCCGCCAGCGCAGCCGGCCGCGTCGCGCCCCCGCCCCACGCAGCGCCATGTTCTGGTAGACGGGGAAGCTCGGCACGAGCGCATCCCGGTTCCGATCTTCGGGGATGAACCCGACGTCGGCGGGTGCCTCGAGCCTCCCAGCCGAGACGGAGAGTCGCCCGGCGATGGCGCGCAGCAGCTCGCGCTCGCCTTCCCCTTCGGCGGCCGCGACCCCGACGATCTCTCCGGCGTCGACCGCGAACGTCGCGCGCTCGACCCGAGTCACGCCACGCGCATCGACGATCGTGACTCCGTCGGCCCGGATCACCGGCTGCGCCGTCGGGCCGGACATCGGTGCGGGATGCGACGAGCGGGCGGCATGAATGCCGCCCCTACCGGTACCGGTGGGCTGGCGGTCAGACCAGCGGGCGGCATGAATGCCGTCCCTACCGGTACCGGTGGGCTGGCGGTCAGACCAGCGGGCGGCATGAATGCCGCCCCTACCGGGCCCGGTGGGCTGGCGGTCAGACCAGCCCCTACCGGTATCGGTGGGCTGGCGGTCAGGCGCCGGGTCGCGTGGCGGGTCGCGTGGCGGGTCGCGTGGCGGGTCGCGTGGCGGGTCGCGTGGCGGGTCGCGTGGCGGGTCGCGTGGCTCGCTGCGGACGCGTGCGTCGGCGGGGGCGCCGCCCAGCATTGCGTCGGCGAGCGCATCGGCGCTCATGGGCCCGGCGAGCGATGACAGGACGGTTCGTCCGCGGCGCAGGACGGTGACGTCGTCGGCGACCGAGAGGGCCTCGCGCAGCTTGTGGGTGATGAGCACGACGGCGCGACCGTCGCGCGCGAAGCCCCTCAGCCAGGCGAGGAGGGCGGCCGCCGGGGCGGGCGCGAGGACGGCGGTCGGCTCATCGAGGATGAGCAGGGTCGCGTCGCGCGCGACCGCCTTGATGATCTCGACGCGCTGCTGGTTCTCGACCGACAGGTCGGCGACGCGCGCCTCCGGGTCGACGGCGAGCCCGGTCTCCTCCCCGATGCGGCGGACGCGGGCCGCGGCGTCGCGTGCGTCGAACCGGCCGCGCCCGCCCAACGCGACGTTCTCGGCCACGGTCATCGCGGGCACCAGGGCGTAGTGCTGGTGGACCATCCCAATGCCGGCGGCGATCGCGGCTGCCGGTGAGCCGAACCGCCGGACGGCGCCTCCGACGCGAACGACTCCGGCGTCAGGCCGGAGCAGGCCGTAGGCGATCCGCATGAGCGTGGTCTTCCCCGCGCCGTTCTCACCGAGCAGGGCGTGGATCGTTCCGGGTCGGACGGCGAGCTCCGCCCGATCGAGCGCGACCGTGTGCCCGAAGCGCCTGGTGATCTCCACGAGCTGGAGGACGGGCGTCGTGGCGTCGGGACTGTCCGGGCGGTCCGGGCGTCTTGGGCGTCCCGACCCTGGCGCGGGCGCCGTCGCGGCCGACGGTGGCACGCCTGGCCCCGGGTCCGGCGGGCTCACGTGCCGGTCGGCGCGTCGATGAAGGACCAGGGGAGCCCGAAGGTGTCATGAAGCTCCCGCGCCAGCGCCTGGACGCCGAGTGTCTCCGTGGCGTAGTGGCCGGCGTAAACGATCACCAGTCCGCGCTCCGGCGCGTCGACCGCCGTCCAGTGCGGTCCTTCCCCGACGATGAGTGTGTCCACGCCGAGGGCCGCCGCCTCATCGAGCGTTTCCGCGCTCGCCCCTGCGCCGGTGCAGAGTGCCCACGACCGCGTGCGCCGATCCGGGTGGAAGGCGGATGCGCGCACCGATCCGCCATGGGCCTCGGCGAACGCCGCCGCGCGGTCGACGAGCGTGGCGGTCGCGATGTCCGACGTGCCGCGGACCCCGACGGCGATCGACTCGTAGCGCGCGAACGCGCCGGCCGGCGTCAGTCCGAGGGCGTGGGCGAGCAGGACGTTGTTGCCGAGGCTGGGGTGGCGGTCGAGCGGGAGGTGCGCGGAATACACCGCGATCCCCTGCGTGATGAGCGTCCGGATGCGCTCGTAGCGGAACCCGGTGAGCGACTGGACGCCGCCCCAGAAGAGGCCATGGTGGAGGAGCAGTAGATCGGCGCCGGCGCTGACCGCACCATCGATCGCGCGCCGTGAGCCGTCGACGGCGGCGGCGACCCGCGTCACCTGTCCCGCGTTCGCGACCTGGAGGCCGTTGAGCGCGTTCGGGTAGTCCGGAGTCTGGTGCGTGTCGAGCAGCCGATCGAGGTGGGCGACGACGTCGGAGAGAGCGGCCACGACCGAGCGGTTGTGGGGGGAGGGGCGGAGCTTCTGGGTATCGTCGTCCGCGCGCGCGCGGAGCTGCACCGAACGCGGCCCCGGACCCTGCGCCCGCCGGTCGACCCCCGGTCCGAGGTTCCTAATGTACTCCGGAGTCGGACGGAGCTCGCGTCCCGGGGGCGCGCGCTGGTGAACGGCCGCCACTGTCTCCGGACTGGCCGGCTGGTGACGCGACAGTCGACCCCTTCGCGGGGAGGGCAGTCGCGCGTCCGCTCCCGACCGGTTGTGCCGCGCTTTCCGCCGTGGCCGGGTCGGCGGCCGTGGCGCCCCGGATGCTGGCGTCCGCGGTGGCCTCGGGATCGATGTGGAGCACCAGTCGGCCGAGTGCGAGGCTGCGCTGGACGGAGTCGACCGCCTCGCGGACCTGGGCGGGGATATCGGGGCCGAGCGTCGGATTGAGGACCAGCTTCACGACCTGTTGCTGGGCGCCGAGTGTGATGACGCGGGGGATGAAGAGTCCGGCGCGGACCTGTTGCGCGACCATGAGCAGGGCGTGGGGGAGGTCGATGACGACGCTTCCGAGCGTGACCGTTGGGGCGACGCCATTCTGGTCGGAGTTCGAGCCCAGGATCCAGACGCCCTTGGAGTCCTTGACCGCCTGGAAGGCGCCGAGTCCAGCGGCGTCGGCGTTCTGGAAGATGACATCGGCGCCGCGGCCGATCTGGGCGAGCGTTTGCTCCTTGGCGGCGCTTGCGTCCTCCCAGTTGCCGATGTAGGCGCTGAGGATCTTGACGCCGGGGTTGACCGACCGGGCGCCGGCGGCGAAGCCGGCGAAGCCGCGTCGGACGGGCGGGAGGTCAGTGCCGCCGATGGTGGCGATGACATTCGTTCGGGTCATCATGCCGGCGACGATCCCGGCCAGGTAGGCGCCGTCCTCGAATCGGAAGTCGATCCCCGCCCAGTTGGCGCCGGTGCGGTCGCCGGATGTCGTGATGAAGATCGACTGCGGGTAGTCGGGCGCGACCCGTTGGATCACGTCCTGGTATTCGAACCCGTTCGCGAACAGCAGGTTGTAGCCCTGGGCGCCATATTGCCGGAAGTTCTCCTCGAAGTCGGCCGGCGTCTTCGTCTCGACGTGGCTGACCTGAGCGCCGAGGCTGTCCTTGATGCGGAGGAGGCCCCGGTAGGCGGCGGCGTTCCAGGCCTGGTCCGTGACGGGTCCTGGTGTGAGGAGCGCGACCTTGAACGTCGACTCGGCCCCGCCCCCTTGCCGGCCGATCCGGTGCGAGTGTGCTCCGGGGTCTTCTCCACATGCGAACAGGCTTATGAACAGCGCGATGTGGAAAACCGTGGATTGACCAACCCGCACCGTCCCCCCCGAGATTACGCCTTTCGGGCGCCGGTGTCAGCGCACTACCGCGACAGGGGCGCTCTTGAGCTCGATCTTTGGCATTGTCGAGCTGCGGGCGATGTCGTCCATGCGGACGGAGCCATTGATGCGGCCGCCCTCGAGGACCACGATCGACTTGGTGTAGATGTCGCCGGAGATCGCGGAAGTTCCCTGGACCTCGACCCGTTCCGAGGCGCTGATCGTTCCGTCGACCTTGCCACCGACGACGACCTCACGGGCATGGACGTCGCCTTTGACCTCGCCCTGCCGGCCGACGAGCACCTGTCGTGCGCCTCGGATCGTTCCCTCGATCGTGCCTTCGATCTTGATGACGCCGCTCGTCTCGACGTCACCGAGCACCTTCATGCCGAAGGCGATGATCGACAGCGCGGCCTCGGCGGTCGCCGCCGCTTTGACGTCGGTCTTTTCGGGCGAGTCTTTGGAGAACATGGCGATCGGGGCTGAGTGAGAATGGGTGGCGTACGGACTCCCGTGTGACGACCGGCGTGCCCGCGAGGGCACGCGCGCATCGGGCAGTACCGCGGCGGTCCACGTCACCCGCCGAGCAGGTATTCAGTGCGATGCCTCGAGAGGAAGAGTTCCTGGAAGTGGGACTTGAGCGGCGGTTTGGGCCGGGCCCCCGCCGCATCGGACATGGCCTCCAGCGACCTGAGTTGGTCGGCCATGTCTACTCGCACGGCCGCCCGGATCGACGCCTTGTCCGACGAGCATAGGACCCAGGCGCGGTCGCCCGTCCTGGCGCGCTGGTAGGCGTGCGCGAACAAGTCCTGCTCTCCAGCGTCCATGCCGACCGCCCCGGGGTCGGCGAGTAGGTACTCAGCCCGCTCCCATGTCGACACCGGGTGTACGCGATGGGCGAGGTCGGCGTCCGAGACCGGCACGTATGACGGGCGAGTCGAGTCGCCACGGCGAGCCTCATCGCGACACTCCTCCACCGTCTCGACACACACGGCGCCGGGTAAGGGCGTTCCATGTCCCGGTGCGCACGGCCTCGATGATGACGTTCGTGTCCACTAGAACAACGGTCGTACGGAGGGGGACATCCGCGATGAGATCGGCCACTGGTACCGCCGTTCGGTCGGTGCCGCCGGGCCGTCACACGTCGTACGACAACGGCCGCCCGTAGCTGCGGCACACCTGCGTGGCGCCTCGACGGCACCTGAAGTTAGTAGCGCGGGGTGGGTGTCATTGCGGCTCCGCCTGCGGATTGGGGGCGGCGCCGGAATCCGGCTCGGCGGCATCGGCCGTGTCGGCGGAGGCGGCGCGGGCGCGCCGACGTGAGCGCCGGGCGCGGCTCACGGGTGTGGCCGCAACGGGTGCGGACACCGCGCCGAGTCCCTCCGTCGGGCTCACCCGAGTCCCGCGGACGAACGCCGGCCCCGCGCCCGTCGCCGCGTCACCTGGCGGGGCGGTGGCGGTCGCCGGGGCGAGGGGTGGCGTGGGGGCGAGCGTGGCGGCGACGTGTGTGGCCGCGTCGGCGCCCATCATCGTGCGCACCTGGTCGTAGCGCTTCTGGAGCGCCGTCAGCGAGCGCTCGAGCGTGTCGAGGCGATCGGCGGTGTGCTCCATGCGGGCGATGCGGGACGTGAGGAGCGGAACGCGGGCGGCCTCGAGCGCCACGAGGACGATGGCCGCCGAGCAGGCGGCGGCGAGCAGCTTCCCCGTGCGCGAGGTGAGAAAGCCGAGGATCCGGACCTGGCGCGGCGACAGGATGATCGTGCGGCTCTGGAGGCCGCTCTCGCGCTGGACCTGGATGATCATCGAGCCCGCGTGCGGCGTGTAGATGTTGCCATCGCCGAGCGACAGGCGCGGCTCGGACGTCGCGGCCGACGGCGTCGCGTGGCGCGGGCGGGCCGGCGCGGCGGTGGTGGCCGGAGTTACCGGCGTGTGGGGGTCGTGCGAGCTGATCGAGCGGGTGGGGCCGGCGGAGCTGGTCGACGCGGGCGGAACGGGTACAGCTGGTTGGTCGCCCGTGTCGATCGAGGTCATGTCGTGTCTCCACTTCGGCCGAGGATGAGCTCGAGCACGCGTTCGAGGTCTTCGTTGGAATAAAAGAGGATCGAGAGCTGCCCTCGGTCACGCGCCGAGAGCGAGAGCCGCACATCCGTCTGGAGATAGCGCCGGAGCCGGTCCTCGACCTCCCGGGCGTGGGGTGTAAGCCGCTGTGATGGCTTGGTGGCGCGTGACTGTCGTTTATCTGTCCCGCTGCTGTCGCGCGCAAGCGCCTCGATGTCACGCACCGTGAGGCCGCGCGCGACCGCCTCGGTCGCGGCGGTCGTGATGGCGCGCTCGCCGTCGAGCGCCAGCAGTGCGCGGGCGTGGCCGAGCGTGAGCTGGCCGTCGCGCACCATGGCGCGGACGGGCGCCGGCAGGTTGAGGAGGCGCAGCGTGTTGGCGACCGTCGATCGGTCCTTGCCGACCGCGTCCGCGACGGCCTGCTGGGTGAGCGAGAAGTCGCGGATGAGTCGAGCGTACCCTTCCGCCTCCTCGATCGGATTGAGATCGCTGCGCTGGAGGTTCTCGACGAGCGCCAGCGTCAATGCGGTGCGGTCGTCCGCGTCCCGGATGAGCGCCGGGATCTCCGCCCACCCGAGCTCCGCGGCCGCGCGAAACCGGCGCTCGCCGGCGAGCAGCTCGTACGCGACCGGGCCGCCGGCGCCGGCGCGCCCGCGCACCGGCCGCACGGTGACCGGCTGGAGGAGGCCGGAGGCCTTGAGGCTCGCCATCAGCTCCCCGAGCTCGTCAGACCGGAACTCCTGTCGCGGCTGAAAGGGGTTGGCCCGGATCTGCCCGATCGGGATCCGCTGCACTCGGCCCTCGTCGAGCTCGGCGGCCGTCGGGGCGATCGGCACCGCGGTCGGCGTGAGCAGCGCTCCGAGTCCACGCCCCAAGCGGCGCGAGTTGTCAGGTGGGATCATTCGACTGCGCTCCGGCAGGAGTGTCGACCGCGTACGGACTGCGATATCTCACATGGGCTCGGCGGCCGGCGCATCACGACGGACGTCTCCGCCCGCGAGTCGGTCGCCCTCCTGGGCGCGCACGGCCGATGTTCCACGTGGAACATCGGGCGGCCCGTGCGGCGGGCACCCCCGCATCGGGCAGCACTAGCCCAGCTCGGACGCCTCGTCGCCACCCCCGTCCCGCCCGGCGCGATTCCCTTCCCCCGCGTCGTGGCCTGCCAGCCGCCGGTCCGCCCCACGAGGCGGCGGCGCCGACTGGTCGGCGTCCGGCCGATGCCGCTCGACGCCCGCATCTCGGCCGGCCTCGGCGCGACCTGCGGGCCGGCCGCCCGCGTCGCGACCCTCGGCCGCATCCTCCGGATGCGCCCCCCCGGGCGCCCGCGAGCATGCCGCGGATGCGGGGGATGCGGGGGATGCGGGGGATGCGGGGGATGCGGTCGACCACGCCGTTGCCGGGGCGGCGCCCCGTCCGGAATCAGGTCCGTCCGCCGACTCCCGCCCGGGCGCAGGGTCCGATGGCTCGTCCGAGGCCCGCTGCTCTCCGCCCGGCCGCCCCCCGGGCTCCCCGGCCGCTCCTCCGGCTGCCGCCCCGCTCGCTGCCTCGCTCCCCGTCCCACCCCAGGCCGCGGCCGCGCCAGGGTGCCGAGCCTCGTCGCCCGCCGAACGCCGGCTGTCGGCCGCCGCAGCCGACGCCGCAACGTCCAGCACGTCGGCGAGCGGCACATACGCCTCGCTCGCCGACGCAGCCCCGGCATCCTCGGCGAACCAGTCGTCGACCGGCTCGCGCTCGGCGGCCCTGGCACCCGGCACGTCCGCCCAGCCGCCGCCCGCCGGCGGCTCCGCCCCCACGCGGCCAGCCTCGGCACTGAAGCCCGCCGCCGCCGCGCCGGCCGCGCCGCCCGCGCCGGCAACGCTTCCCGCCACGCGCCCAGGAAGCTCACCCACCCGCTCATCAGGACGGCCGTCCGGGCGTGTCCCCGCCCGGTCGCCCTGCCCCTCCCCCGCCCGCGCGTCCGGGCGCCCACCGCCCGGCTCGGTCGCCGCGGCCACCGCCGCCCCGGCCACGGGCGCCGGCTCAGGCGCTCGCCCCGTCGGACGATCCGCCGCGACGACGGGCGGACGATCGGACGTCCGCTCGTGCGCCACCCGTACGGTGGTCTCCGCGGCGGTCGGCGCCCGCACGGCCGAATGTGGCCGGTGCCGCCGGAGTAGCTCGTGCGCGACGCCCATGTACGCCTGGGAGCCCGCCGAGGTGATGTCGTACAGCATGATCGGCTTGCCGAAGCTCGGCGCCTCGGCGAGGCGCACATTCCTCGGGATCACGCTCTCGTAGACCTTGGGGCCGAAGTACTCCCTGGCGTCGGCCGCGACCTGCCGCGACAGGTTGAGGCGCGCGTCGTACATGGTCAGCAGCACGCCCTCGATCGAGAGACGCGGGTTGACGCTCTGCTGGACCAGGTGGACCGTGTTCAGGAGCTGCGACAGCCCCTCGAGCGCGTAATACTCGCACTGCACGGGGATGATGAGCGCGTCGGCCGCCGCCAGCATGTTGACCGTGATGAGCCCGAGCGACGGCGGACAGTCGATGAGCACGAAGTCGTAGTCCCCGGCGATCGGCGTGAGCGCGTCGCGCATCGCCTGGTCGCGACGAGGGTGCGCGACCAGCTCGACCTCCGCACCCGCGAGGTCCGGCGTCGCCGGCAGCACGTCCAGGTGCTTGAACTGCACCCCCCGATGCCGCGCCTCGGCGGCCGTCGCCCCACCGAGCAAGAGGTCGTAGACGGTCGCCCCCAGGGACTCCCGCTGAAGCCCGATCCCGCTCGTCGCATTCCCCTGGGGATCGCCGTCGATCAACAGCGTGCGCTGCTCGGCCACCGCGAGGCTGGCCGCGAGATTGACGGCAGTGGTGGTCTTGCCGACGCCGCCTTTCTGGTTTGCGATCGCCAGGATGTGGGGCACTGCTCGCGGGGTCGAAGGCCGGTCGACGAGGGCTGGGGATCGGATGGGCCGGAATATAGCGCGCGCCATCCGGCCACGCGCCCGCAAATTGTTTCACGTGGAACATTGGTGCCCGCCGCCCGCGGGAAGTCGGCCCGCGGCCCGGTCCGGCGGCCGCATTGCCACAACAATGCGCCACGATCCGCCCACCAACGCACCACAATACCGGCGTGCGCGCCGTAGGGGCGGCATTCATGCCGCCCGCGACCCGCATCCCGCACCGATGGCGGGGCGGCCGCGTCCCGCGGACACCAACGGAATGGGTTTGTTGGATGGTGTCAGGGGCAATCGCACAGCGATTGCCCCTGACACCGGGCACGGCAACGACGGGTGGGGCCATCGGCCGCCGCGGCACGCCGGCGTGCGGCCGTCGGGCACGGCAACGACGGGGTGGGGACACGATGCCGTCGCGGGCACGTGGCCGCGTTGGGGGGGGGTGGCGTGCGTGTCCCGGCGCACCCGGAACGGCAACAACGGGCGCGGGGTGACGGCGCCGTGGCCACGGGCGGGCGTGTGGATGCCCCAACAACCAACGACGGGGGGGGCGCATCGTGACGTCCCGTAGGGGCGGCATTCATGCCGCCCGCGACTTGCATCCCGCACAGAAGCCGGGGCGGCATTCATGCCGCCCGCGATTCACATCCGCACGGATGCCCGGCACCGGGAACGGCAAACGGCCGGCGGGATGACGGTGCCGTGGCGACGCGCGGGTGCGTGGGTGCGGATGCGTGGGTGCGGACGCGTGGGTGCGGACGCGTGGCGCGGCGAACGACGGGTGGGTGACGGTGCCCGGCGTGGGCGCATCGCAACGTGGTGTACCGTAGGGGCGGCATTCATGCCGCCCGCGACCCGCATCTGCACGGATGCCCGGCCCGGCATTCATGCCCCCCGCGACGCGCATCCGCACGGATGCCCGGGCGCCCCCACCCGCACGGACGCCCCGCCCGCCGACGCGGGTACGCCCGCCGGTGCCTCACATCGGCACGGATGCCTGGTCCCTCCCCCGATATGTGGCGTCGAGCCACCGTCGCGGGTTGTGCGCGATGTAGGTCCGGCAGCGGTTCCAGTCGCGTGCGTCGCGAATCACGCGGTCGTGATACCCGCGCTGCCACAGAGTCCCATTTCGGCGCCGGAGAACCGCGCTCACGCGTTTCGCGGAAAGCCCCTTGAACAGCCCCACCACGCGACCCAGAGGCAGCGGCGCACCCGTGTCCAACCGCAGGATCGCGTGCACATGGTCCGGCATCACGACCGATGCGTCCACGATCAGGGCAGGGATCCGCCGGGGCAACTCGGCCAGGGCATCCGCCACGATCCGCCCCGCGAGGGTGAGGGCGAGCGTCCCTGCTTCCACCCGCGCCAGTATCGGTGCCCGACCCCGCACGACCGTCGTGATCAAGTACGCGCCCGGCGCCCTGTAGTCGTGCCCGGGTCGTCGCAACGTCCGACGCCGGATGCGCCTCGGGAATGCCCTCGCCATGGCTGACTCTTGCCGCGATGCGTCATCGCCCCGTCGCGGCGACGGTCCACGATGCGACGCAAACGCCTGCGCCCCCGGCGCCCCGGCGCCCCCGGCGGCCGCACATGTCCGGGGAGCGACCGGGCATCCGTGCGGATGCGGGTCGCGGGCGGCATGAATGCCGGGCCGGGCATCCGTGCGGATGTGAGTCGCGGGCGGCATGAATGCCGCCCCTACTACGACAACGGGCGCGCCGCGGTGCACCTTTGTGGGCGATGCGCTACATCGGGAACAAGACCAAGCTCCTGCCGTTCATCGATGACCTGCTCGACGGGCTGGGGCTCAGGCCGCGCCGCGCGTTCGATGCGTTCTCGGGGACGGCGGCGGTCGGGAGCTTTCTCAAGGCGCGCGGCGCACGGGTCGTGAGCTGCGACCTCATGACGTTCAGCTACGCGTTCCAGCGCGCCTATATCGTCACCGATCGGTACCCGGCCTTCGAGGGGCTGATGGACGACCCCGATCTCCGCGCCGCCCGAGCGCGCGCGGAATTCGCACACCGTGTGGATGCCCGGGTGCGCGAGCGGGAGGCGGCCGGCGAGGGGCGCGGTGCGCGCGCGCACGGGGCGCGCGATGCCGGCCGACGCGCGGACGGGCGCAGCGGGACGGGGCGCGTGCGGGCTGCCGCCGCGGCCGGTGACGCGGCGACGCGCGGGAACGCAGCCGCGACGCGCCGCCTCGACGAGATCCTCGTCTTCCTCGATTCCTACCTCGACCCGCACACGTCGTTCATCTCGCAGCACTTCGCGGCCGCACTCGCCCCCGCGGAGCGCCCGACATGCGAGACGCACTCGACGCACTCGACGCACTCGACGCAGGAGACGCGCGAGGCCCAGGCGACGCACGGGGCGCAGGCGACGCACGCACTGAATCCGACGCACGCCACGGCGCAGACGAGGACGGGGCAGACGAGGACGACGGACACAAGGGGCACGGCGCTCGTGACGAGCTCGACACAGGCGACGAGCACGGCGCACACCGGATGCGCGAGCGGGGCGCGGAGTGGCGATCCCGGCGACCTGGACGCCGGCGATGACGGACGGGCGCGGCACGGAGGGGCGGGGACGCTCACCCGGCCGAGCGCGCGCGGGAGCGGTGCGACCGATGTGCCGCCCGTGGCGCGGATGTACTTCACGCTCGACTGCGCGCGGCGGATCGACGCGGTGCGCGAGCGGCTGCACGAGTGGCAGAGTGCCGGCGCGATCACGGACGAGGAGTTCTATCTGCTCCTGGCGGCGCTCGTCGAGGCCGCGGACGCGGTCGCCAACACGACCGGGATCTACGCGGCGTACATCAAGCAGTGGCAGCCCAACGCGCTCCGTCCGCTCCGCCTCCGACTGCCGGTGATCGTCCCGCCCGCGGACGTCGGCCCGGATGCGGACGATCGCGCGCGCGCGGATGAGGCGCGGTGCGTGGCCCATCTCGGTGATGTGTCGGCGATCGCGCCGCGCGCCGGACGGTTCGACCTGCTCTACCTCGATCCGCCGTACAACTCGCGGCAGTACAACGCCTACTACCACGTGCCGGAGCTCATCGCGCGCGGCTGGTTCGGCGCGCCGGTCGCCTTGCGCGGGAAGACGGGGCTTCCGCCGGTCACCGACACCAGGTCGGTCTGGTCGACGCGCGGGGGATGCGTCCCGGCGCTCGAGCAGTTGATCGCATCGGTCGACACCGATCACGTGGTGCTGAGCTACAACAGCGAGGGGATCATCCCGGAGGCCGAGATCGAGCGGATCCTGCGGGCCGCCGGCCGGCCGCGGACCTTCCGGCGGATCACGCGCGAATATCAGCGGTACCGATCCGACCGCCCGAGCGCGACCCGGCGGTACACGGCGCATTCGGTCTCGGAGCACCTCTACTACGTTCGCCTCGCGGGACGGTAGGCCGGCACGGACGAGATCCCGCGGGCGCCGACGCACGACGCGGACACGCGAGGCGTGCGGCCCGGGTTCGAGGGCGGCGGCGAGCCGTCAGCACGATGGTGACGACCGACGTCGCGCGCGCCGTGCGGTCACGGTCCCGGCCAGGACGCGCCGTCCATCCCCGTTGGCCGGCCCGCCCGCTCCGCACGATGACTGCGCTGTGGCGTCGATGTGACCTGTCGCACGGCTGCGGCGTTGACTCGTCGTGAACGCGAACGCCGGCGCCGAGGAAGAGCCGCCACGCACCGCGCGCGCGGGGGCCGGAGGCGCGGCGGGGCCGAGTGTCGGCGCGAGCGGTGCGTCGGAGGCACCGTCGGGTCGGCGCCTGGACTCCGGGCGGTGGGCGGCGGGGAGCGCCGCGGCGCTGCTGATCGTGCTCGGGTTCTTGCCGGTCGCGCAGTGGGCCGGCGGGAGTCTCGACGGGCTGTACGCCGGTCTCGTCCGCGAGTGGGTCAGCGGCTCGGCGATCGCCGTCGGACTCGGCGCCGTCCTCGCCATCTGCTCGCGAGATGTCCCCGCGCTCTGGCCCGCACAGCGACTGACCCGGATGGCCACGAGGATCGACGGGTGGGCGGCGCGGCGCCCGCGTCACTGTGACGCCGCGATCGCCGGCGGTGCGACGGCGCTCGCCCTCCTGCTCGCGGTTTGGCTCTTCAACGCCCGCCCGATCCTGATCGACGAGATCGCCCAACTGCGCCAGGCGCAAATCTTCGCCGGCGGCCATCTCTGGCTCACCGCCCCACGCTTCCCGGCCTTCGTCAGCTCGCTCCTGATGGTGAACGCCGGCGGCCGCCTCTACTCGCAGTTCCCGCCCGGCGGGCCGGCGATGCTCGCGCTCGGCCAGCTCCTCGGCGCCCCCTGGATCGTCGACCCGGTCGCCGCCGGCGTGTCGATCCTGGCCTTCGCCGCCCTCGTGCGCCGAGCCGAGGCTCGCCCAGTCGTCCGCGCCGGCGCCGTTGTGCTCTTCGCCTGCGCGCCCTTCGCGCTCTTCATGTCCGCCTCCCACATGAACCACGTCACGGCACTCATGTGGCTCCTGGTCGGCGCCGCCGCAGTCGCCGCGGCGCTGGCCGACGACACCCCCCATCCCCTGCTCGCCGCGGCGAGCGGCTTCGCCTTCGGCGCTGCCGCGACGATCCGACCGGCCGACGCGCTGGCCTTTGCCATTCCTGCCGCTGTCTGGTATCTGGCGCGCGTCTGGCGCGATCCGACGCGCTGGGGTGACATTGTCGCCGCCGGGCTCGGGCTCGCCCTACCCATCGGGGCGATGATGGCGGTCGACGCGGCCACGACCGGCGCGCCGCTCCGGCTGGGGTATGCGGTGCTGTGGGGGAGCGGCCACACGTTGGGCTTCCACCGGGCGCCGTGGGGCGAGGCGCACACACCGCTTCGTGGTCTCGTCCACGTCAACACGTACCTGCTCCAGCTCCAGCGTTATCTCTTCGAGACACCGATCCCGTCACTCCTCCCCGCCGTCATCGCGCTCGCGTCGGCGCGGCGATTGACGGCGGTGGACCGGTACCTGCTCGCGAGCGCGGGCCTCCTCCTGGCGGTCTATTTCGCCTACTTCCACGAGGGCTTTTACCTGGGCCCACGGTTCGTCTTCCCCCTCGTGCCGGTGCTCGCGCTCTGGACCGCCCGTGCTCCGGCGGCACTCCGCGGCCGACTCGCCGAGCGGCCACTGCTCTACCGCGGCGCGGTCTACACGCTGGCGGTGAGCGCGGGCGTCGCGATCGTCGTCGGCATCCCGGTTCGGGCGCTGGCGCATGCGCGCACGGGAGCGAGCGAGCGCTGGGCAACGCCGCAGGTGGCGAGCGCCGCCGGCGTGCACGGCGCCCTCGTGTTCGTGCGCGAGCCGTGGGACGCGCAGCTCGTCGCCCGCATGTGGGCGCTCGGTGTCTCGCATCCGGACGCGGAGGTGCTGTACGCGCACGTCGACGCCTGCCGGCTGGAGCTCGCCCTCACGGCGCTCGAGCAGGATGCGTCGGACGGTGGCACCGCGAGTGGCACGGCGAGCGGCACGGCGACGCGTCCCGGGGCCACGGTCGGCGCGCCGACCGCCACCCGGGCGGCGGGTGCGGCCACCGGTGTGCTCCGGGCGCTCCTCCGCGACTCGGCCCGCGTGCACCGGCAGGCGCTCGCATCCGGTGTCACCGTGCACATGCAGGACGGTTACGAGCCGGCGCCGGTCTGCCTCGCCCGCGTCCGCGAGATGCTAGTCGGCACGGCGCCTCTCGCGCCCTTCCTCCTCCTCGACGACGGGAACATCTACGCGCGCGACCTGCACGAGCGCGACACGCTGCTCGTGGCGGCGTATCCCGGCCGCCCGGTCTATCTGCTGCGCACCGACGGCCCCGGGGCGGAGGCGCTCCCCCGTTTTTTCCCCTACCGCCCGCCCGCCTCGGCGCCCGCCCTGTCCCCCTGAGCGCGTGTGACTCCGCGGAGCGCCGGCCGCGGCCCCGGGCGGGCGTTCCGGTGCACGCCATTCCCCGCGGCCATGTCGACGGTCGACACGAACCGTCTCCGACACGGACTCCGGCGATTGGCGTGCGATGCCATTGCCATACCATTTATGTGGGTCGCAAATGGCTTGACAGATGGCGTGAGTCGATGCCAGGTTGTGGTATGTCAATCACCATCACAATGGATCGTGCCGGCCGGGTTGTCCTGCCGCGGCCGGTCCGCGACCGGCTTGGCCTTACCGGCAGCAGGTCGCATCGGATGGAGCTCATCGAGGCGCCCGAAGGGATCATGTTGAAGCCCGTCGGCGCGGATGTGCCGGCGACGCGCGACGCGAGCGGGTGGGTCGTCTTTCATTCCGACGTGGACGACCAGTCGGCGGAGTCGACTGATGCGGCGGCGCTTGTCGATGCCCTGCGCGAGCGGCGCACCCGTCAACTTGGTGGCGAGTGAGCCCGCGGCGACGGTCCGGGACATTTTTCTGCGACACGTCGGTACTCGTTGCCGCCTCGGACACCGCGCACCAGCATCACCGCGCCTCTCTTGCCCTCGTTACGGCGGCCCGTCCCGGACAGGCATTCTGTGCCGCGCATACGCTGGCCGAGCTGTATGCCGTCCTGACCGCCACTCCCGCCCCCCGCATGCGCCGCACGGCCGACGTCCTTGCGAACGTGGAGCACGCGGCGAGCGTGTTTACGGCCGTCGCGCTCGAGGTGGAGGACTACCGGTTCGTGCTCCGCCACACGGCCGGTGCCGGGATCCGAAGCGGGAACGTGTACGATGGCCTGATCCTCAAGGCCGCCGAACGATCGGAGGCCGACGCGGTGTACACCTGGAACGTCCCGCACTTCCTCCGCGTTGCCTGGCCGGGCATCGTCGCCCGCATCCGCGCTCCCCAGACTCTCTAGACTGCTAGACCCGCAGCATCAGGTGCTCCTCATCGACGGCGCGGTCGCCGATCCTGATCGCCTCCTGCTCGACGCCGCAGAGGACGAAGCCCAGGGAGCGGTAGAGCCGGCGGGCGGGCTCCTGGTCCATGCTGACGCAGAGGGAGAGGATCCTGATGTCGGGCAGCGTGCGGGCGCGGTCGATCACGGCCTGGACGAGTCGGCGGCCGATGCCGCGGCCGCGGGCGTCGGCGGCGACATAGACGCCCCAGATCCGGCCGCGATGTCGTGTCTTGATGCGCGCCTCGCGCGAGAAGCCTGCGACGCCGCGCAGCCGGCCGTCGATGAACGCGCCGACCACGAACACGTCGGGGTGTCCCGCCCGCAGTGACGGCGCGATGGCCGCCGCCGGCGTCCGCCGGTGCTCCTCGGGCGTTGTGCCGAAGGCCCAGGGCTCGCGCTCGAGGCCCTCGAGCCGCACCGCCCAGAACTCCTCCGCATCGGCTTCACCGAGCACCCGGATCTCCACCATCGCCGGAATGTATTCGCGCCGCTCCCGCCTCACCGAGGCGCGCTCCTCATGTGAGCGGATATATCGTTGTCTTTACAGCGTTCTATCGCAATGATATATTCACTTATGCCGCGCAGCCTCCCATCGCTCCCCATTCCCGTCCGCCGCGACTTGCGGAAGCTCGGCGCGGACCTGCGTGACGCGCGACGGCGGCGCCGGATTACCGCAGCCGTTCTCGCCGAGCGCGCGATGATCTCGCCGCCGACGCTGCGGCGCGTCGAACGCGGTGATCCTGCCGTTTCGCTCGGCATCTATGCCACGGTGCTCTTCGTGCTCGGCTTCGCCAACCGCCTGGAGGCGCTGGCCGCCGTCGAGCGAGACGCTGTGGGGCTCGCGCTCGAGGAAGAGCGGCTCCCGAAGCGCGTGCGGCAACGTCGAGCGGCAGTACGGCCCGACCGGACGCACGAGCCGCCGGGCGGTCCCGAGAGACAACACCCGTGAGCGAGCCCACCGCGTTCGTCCACCTCGCGCTGGGCGGACGAACGACGCGCGTCGGCCGCCTGTGGACAACTGCCGCGAAGGGGCGCGAGACCGCCACGTTCGAATACGACCCCGAGTGGCTCCGCCACCCGGAGCGCTTCGCCCTCGAGCCGGCACTCGCACTGGGGCCGGGCCCCTTCCACACATCACTCGGTCGCGCCCTCTTCGGCGCCCTCGGTGACTCAGCGCCCGATCGGTGGGGCCGCACCCTCATGGCTCGGGCCGAGCGGCGGCGGGCCGCCGTGGAAGGGCGCCGGCCGCGTACCCTGCGCGAGAGCGACTACCTCCTCGGCGTCTCTGACGTCGTCCGCCAGGGCGCACTCCGGTTCTCGACAACCCCCGACGGGCCGTTCCTCGCCGCGGACCCCCGCTGGAGCGTGCCGCCGCTCGTGGAGCTCCCGCGTCTGCTCGCGGCAAGCGGCCACGTCGAGGCCGACGACGAGACCGAGCCGGACATGCGACTTCTGCTGGCGCCCGGGTCCTCGCTCGGCGGTGCGCGGCCGAAGGCCTCCGTTCGTGACCGCGACGGCCATCTCCTAGTCGCGAAGTTCCCCTCGCGAACCGACGACATCGACGTCGTGCAATGGGAGGCGGTCGCGCTGGGTCTCGCCGAGCGGGCCCGAATTCCCGTTCCGGCGTGGCGGGTCGAAGATGTGGCGGGTCAGCACGTCCTCCTCACGCGCCGCTTCGACCGTGTCTCCGCCGGAACGGGCGAGCTGATCCGCGTGCCGTTCCTCTCCGCTACGAGCATGCTCGGCGCCGCGGACGGCGAACTCCACAGCTACCTGGAGATCGCCGACGCGCTCCGGCAGCATGGCGCCGCCACCGCGACCGACGTCCCCGCGCTGTGGCGTCGGATCGTCTTCAACATCCTCGTGTCGAACACGGACGACCACCTCCGCAACCACGGCTTCCTCTACGGCGGTCAGGAGGGGTGGCGCCTCTCGCCCGCTTATGACCTCAATCCCGTCCCGACGGACGTGAAACCGCGCGTCCTGTCGACAGCCATCGGCCTCGACGAGGACGCGACGGCGTCGCTCGACCTCGCGCTCGAGACGGCGAGCGAGTTCGCGGTCGGCGCTCGCGAGGCCCGAGTTGTCGTGCACGAGGTGGGTGCCGTCGTGAGCAGGTGGCGTGAGGTGGCGGCCGGGCTCGGCCTCTCTGCGGCAGCATGTGACCGGATGGTCTCGGCGTTCGAACACGAGGACCTCTCGGCGGCGCTCGCGGTCCGGCCGTGAGACCCTGACACACGCGCGACCCGCGCGGCGTGCCCCTGCGGCGCGTGGCGGCCGAAGCGCCCTCCCTGCCGGACACCTCCGCGCGTCATTTTGCGATGATACACCATAGGGTGTAATGTTCGTGGGTATGGACCGCCTGATGGATGTGTTGACGGCGATCTCGCACCCCACGCGCCGGGCGATCATCGCGCAACTGGCGGCCGGAGGGCCGACCCGGTTCCTCGACGTCGCCCGACGCTTCGATACGGCGCTGAACGCGGTGACCAAGCACCTGAAGCTCCTCGAGCGGGCGGGCCTCATCGAGCGCGAGAGACGGGGACGCGAGGTGCTGATCTCGTTCCGCGCCGAACCGCTACGCGACGTCGCCGGTTGGGTGCACGGGTACGAGCGGTTCTGGAATACGCAGCTCGATGAGTTCGAGCAGTACTTCACGAACAAGAACGCGAAGCACGGGAAGCACGGGAAGCACGGGAAGCACGGGAAGCATGGGAAGGATGGGAAGCACGCGAGACGGGAGACGACGCGATGACCTCCATCAGGACGCTCGAGCTCAGGATCGAACGCAGCATCCCCGCGCCGCCGACCGACGTGTTCGACGCGTGGCTGGACCCCAGGGTCCCCGGCACGCCGTGGAACGCCGCGGAGCGGTTCATCGTGGACGCGAAGGTGGACGGGCTCTTCTACTGGACCCTCAAGGGGACGGCCCACTACGGCCGGTTCACCGCGCTCGAGCGGCCAGCGCAGATCCGCCACACCTGGGTCTCGCCCAACACGCTCGGCGAAGAGTCGACGGTGACCGTGACCTTCCAGCCCGAGGGTGACGAGACGCGCATGATCCTCGTGCACGCTGACCTCCCGGATCACGAGCGGGCGCGCGCCCACGAGGCTGGCTGGACCTACTTCCTCGGTGTGTTCCGCGAGCAGTTCGGCGACGGCTCGCGCAAGCCGTACCGGTGGGAAGAGGCGCACCCGCCGGCAGCGAGTCGGTGAACCCATCGCCCCGAGCACACGGCGAACACCCGGTACCAGCCGCCACCACCCGCCGCCACCCGCCGCCACCCGCTACCACCCGCCACCACCCGCTACCACCCGCTACCACCCGCTCACCGAGGACGACGCCGCCATGACTGCGCTCAGCGAGAGGACGACGACCGCCACCGGCTATGCGGCCGTCAACGGTCTCGACATGTACTACGAGGTCGACGGCACCGGCGACCCGCTCATCTACATCCCACCGGCATTCGGATTCGCCGGACAGAAGTCGTTTCCCACCCTGGCGCAGCGCCACGCCGTCATCACGGTCGATCTCCAGGGACACGGCCGGACGGCGGACATCGCGGAGCGCCCGCTGTCGATCGAGCAATACGCCGAGGATGTGGTGGGCCTCCTGAGACACCTCGGCATCACCAAGGCCGACATCTTCGGCGAGAGCTTTGGCGGCAGTGCCGCGGTCATGCTCGCGGTGCGTCACCCCGAGCTGGTCGGTCGCGTGGCGACGTACGGCGCGACGTTCGGCCCGCCGGCGCTCGCCCACAACCCGGCGATGCTCCGGTTCGACGCCCCGCCCACTCCGTGGTCCCATGACATCCAGTTCCAGCGGGAGAGCTACGCCAGGGTTGCCCCCGACCCCGACCACTGGCCGACGCTCTGGGAGAAGGTCGCTCGCGTTCAGTGGAACGGCTTTTCGCGCGACGAGCTGGCGTCGATCACGGCGCCGGTGCTCATCGCCGTCGGCGACCGCGATTTCGTCCGCGTCGAGCACGCACTCGACATCTCGCGGCTCATCCCGAACGCGGAGCTGGCGGTGATCCCCGATGCCGGCCACTTTGCCCTGATCTCCGAGCCGGAGCGCGTCATCCCGGTCGTCGAGCACTTCCTGCGGAAGCCCGCAGAGCGGCCCCCGGTGGCGACCGCCGGCATGGGCTACCATCCCGGCAAGACCCGATGACCCAGGCCGCCCTTGCAGCGCGCCGGCCGCGCCGATACCGGTGCGCCATGGCGACCTCCGGTCCTATCTTCCTGCCCATGAGCCACGATCTCCCGCGCCGGTGCCGCGCGATCGCCACGAGTACGTGGAGCGATGCGCTCGACCGGCTGTCGCTGCCCGGCGTCATCGAAGGACTCACGCTGCGGAGCGGAGCGGGCGCGATCGCCGGGCCGGCGCTCACCGTCCGCGAAGCGGCCGGCGCACTGGGGTCGCACCCGGTGCACGCCTTCACGCCCGGCACGTTCCTCGACGCGGTCCAACCCGGCGCGGTGCTGGTCATCGATCTCGGCGGGGCCGCGGTCTCGAGCTGCGGCGGGCTCGTCGCTCTTGCCGCCGTCCAACGGGGCGCCGTCGGCCTCGTGATCGACGGCGGCTGTCGCGACATCGCCGACGTCCGCGCCGCCGGGCTCTGGGTCTCCAGCCGGCACGTGACGCCGACGTCCGGCCGAGGCCGGGCGAGCGTCGAGGCCATCGGCGTGCCCGTCACGATCGGTGGGGTTCGCGTGGCGGCCGGCGACTACATCGTCGGCGACGAGACGGGGGTCGTATGCCTCCCTGCGGCCCGGCTCGAGGAGCTGCTACCGATCGCCGACGCGTTGTCGCGCAAGGACGACGAGTTCGCGAACGCGCTTCGCGAGGGGCACACGTTCGCGGCCGCGGCGAAGCGATTGAGCCACATCTAGTGGCCGGCGTGCCCCGCCCCGGGCCGGAGGCGACAGGACCGACGTACGCGGACTGCGTCGTCCAGGCGCTGGCGGAGATCGGCGTGGCTCGCCTGTTCGGGATGCCGGGCGGCGGAAGCAACGCCGATCTGATCGAAGCCGCAGGACGCAGCGGCCTCCCCTTCTCCCTCGCTCAGACGGAAACCGGGTCGGCGTTCATGGCGAGCGCGCAGGCCGAGCTCACGGGACGACCGGGCGCGTGCCTGGCCACACTCGGGCCCGGGGCCGCGTCGCTCACCAACGGCGTCGCGAACGCGCACCTGGACCGCGTGCCGCTGCTCGTCCTGACGGACTGCCGAACGGACGAGGCGGCGGCGGTGATGCAGCATCAGACGCTCGCGCACGACGCGATCTTCGGATCGCTCGTCAAGCTCAGCGTGCGTCCGCGCGCGGGTGCGGTCCGCCCCGCCCTCCGCGCGGCGACCGATGCGGTGCTCGGCGCGCCGCCCGGTCCGGTCCACATCGATCTCGCCGCCGAGCTGACGTCGGCCGAGGTGCCGGCCGACGACGTCTGGCTCGCCGCCAAGGGCCGTCGCCCCGCAGGCGCCCAACCGGGCGAGCCCGGGTCACTCTCCCGCGCGAGCGAGGCCCTGCTCCGACGCGCGCGGCGGCCGGTCATGCTCATCGGCCTGGGCGCCCGGACGCCGGCCATCGCCGACGCGGCGCGTGCGCTCGCCGCCCGGTACGCGATCCCGGCGCTCGTGACCTACAAGGCGAAGGGCGTCGTGCCGGACCGGCACCCGTGGTGCGCGGGCGTGCTCACCAACGGCGCGCTCGAGCGCGACGTGCTGGAGCGCGCCGACGCGTTCATCGCCGTCGGTCTCGATCCCGTCGAGCTCCTCCCCCGCCCATGGACGTCGACCGCACCGATGATCGCGCTCACGCCCTGGCCACTGCACCAGTCGCAGCTCCCGCTGTGCGATACGCTCGTGGGCGACGTCGTCACCGGGCTGGCGGCGGTTGGCGATCAGCTCGGCGGGCCGTCCGACTGGGACGGCGGCGAGGTTCGGCGGGTGGCGGCGGCGCAGCGGGAGCGGATGCGGCCCGCGGGGGACTCCGCGCAGCTCCTCCCACACCGCGTCGTCGAGCTCGCGGCCGAGGTGTACGGTGGATGCCGCATCACCGTCGATGCCGGCGCGCACATGTTCCCGGTCATGTCGCTCTGGCCCGCCGGCGAGCCGGGCGGCGTCCTCATCTCCAACGGGCTCGCCACCATGGGCTTCGCGCTCCCCGCCGCGATCGGGGCGGCGCTGATCGACCGTGCGCGGCCGACCGTGGCGTTCACCGGCGACGGAGGACTCCTCATGTGCCTGGCCGAGCTCCAAACGGCGGCCCGCGAGCGCGTGCCGGTCCGCGTCATCGTGTTCGACGACGGCGCACTGAGTCTGATCGAGGCCAAGCAGCGGCAGCGGGGGTACGCGATCCGCGGAGTCTCCATGGGGGAGACCCGATGGGAGCACCTCGGGGCGGGATTCGGCGTGCCCGTCCGCACGGCGTGCGACGAATCCAGCTTGCGCGCGGCGCTCCGCGACACGGTCGGTGATACCGGACCGGTGTTGATCGCGGCCCGGATCGCCGCCCAGGCCTACCTGCCGACGATGCGCGCCCTTCGCGGATGACCGAGCCCGCGGCGTCCGTGACACAGCAGCTCGCCGAGGTACTCGCCGCGACGACCGTCGGCGCGCTGCCGGATGTCGCGCTCGAGGGTGCTCAGCGGGCGGTCATCGATTGGGCGGGGTCGGCGATCGCCGGCGCGCTCGAGGGGCCGGCGCGCCTGAGTCAGCGGGTCGTGGCGGGGCTGGGCCGCTCCGACGAGGCGACCGTGCTCGCCGCCGGTCGCGCATCCGCCGCAGGGGCGGCGCTGGCGAATGGAGTCGCCGCCCACATTCTCGAGCTGGATGACATCCACAAGGCATCGACCGTGCACGCGGCCGCTCCGGTCATCGCGGCCGCGCTCGCGGTGGCCGAGCGGGAGCACGCGAGCGGAGCGCGCTTCATGTTGGCCGTCGTCCTCGGATACGAGGCCGCGCTCCGCATCGGCGAGGCGGTGAATCCCAGCCACTATCGCTACTGGCATCCGACCGGGACGGCTGCGACCTTCGGCGCCGCCGCCGCGGCCGGGAGCCTCATCGGGCTCAGGGCCGAGGCGATGCGAGACGCCCTGGGGAGCGCCGGCACCCAGGCCGCGGGACTCTGGGAGTTCAACGCCGATGGCGCGATGAGCAAGCACCTGCACCCGGGCAAGGCCGCCTTCAACGGAATCCTCGCGGCGGACCTCGCTCGGCTCGGCTTCACCGGGGCGCGACGCATCCTCGAGGGCGACCGCGGATTCTTTCGCGCCATGAGCGGATCGCACGACGCGAGCCGCGTCACCGCCGGACTGGGCGAGCGGTGGAAGATCGTCGAGAACTGCTACAAGCTCCACTCCTGTTGCGGTCACACGCACACCGCGATCGACCTCGCGCTCGGACTCCGTGTGGACGGCCGGTTGGCGGACGGCGAGGCGGGGACGCCTGTGGCCGGGCGTGTCGCGGCGCGTGTCGCGTCCATCGACATCGAGACCTACGGGCCCGGCTACGCGATCGTGCGCGAGGGTAATCCACGGACGCCGTACCAGGCCAAGTTCAGCCTCGCCTACTGCGTCGCCGTCGCACTGCTCGAGGGGCGGGTCGGACTCGAGCAGTTCGCCCCCGAGCGGTTCGGCCCGGACGGCCCGCGCGACGCGGCGACGCGAGCCCTGCTCGCCCGGACGCGGGTCGCCGTCCGGGACGACCTCACGGCCCGCTATCCCGCCGCCTGGCCCGCGCGGCTGGCGGTCACGCTCGAGACGGGCGACGTGCTGGCCGGCGCCTGTGAGTTCCCGCGCGGGAATCCCGAGAACCCGATCGACACGGAGGCGCTCGAGGGCAAGATGGTCGCCCTGCTCGAGCCCCGGTTCGGGGCGGACGTCGCGCAGCGGGTGCTGACCACGGTGCGGAGTCTCGGGTCGCGTATCGACATGGCGACCGCGTTCCGCGACATCGTGCCGGACGCGGCGCGCGCGACGGCATGAGCGCGGAGGCGCTCCCGCTCGCGGGACTCCGGGTCGTGGCCCTCGAGCAGGCGGTCGCGGGCCCGTTCTGCTCGCGTCAGCTCGCCGACCTGGGCGCCGATGTCATCAAGGTCGAGCGACCCGACGGCGGGGACATCGCGCGCGGCTACGACAGCGTGCTTCGCGGGCAGTCGGCGTACTTTGCCTGGTTGAACCGCGGCAAGCGGAGCATCGTCCTCGACCTCAAGCAGCCGGACGACGTGGCAGTCTGCCGGCGGTTGGTGGAGGGCGCGGACGTATTCGTCCACAACCTCGCGCCGGGAGCGGTCGAGCGTCTCGGATTCGCGTACGATCACCTGGCGGCGCGGCAGCCGCGCCTCATCTGGTGCGGCATCTCGGGCTACGGACCCGACGGGCCGTTCCGGGAGCGGAAGGCGTACGACATGTTGATCCAGGCCGAGTCCGGTGTGGTCGCCCTCACCGGGACGCCGGAGTCGGCGGCCAAGGTCGGCGTCTCGATTGCCGACATCGCCGCGGGCCTCTACGCGCACGCATCGATCCTGGCCGCCCTGCTTCAGCGCGGCCGCACCGGCCGGGGCGAGCGGATCGACATCTCGATGCTCGAGTGTCTGACCGAGTGGGTGACGCCGGCGCTGTACGCGTGGATGGGGAGCGGCTCGACCTTGGCGCGCGCGGGGATGCGCCACAACATGATCGTCCCGTACGGCGCCTACGCCTGTGCCGACGGCCCCGTCATGCTCGCCGTGCAGTCCGATCGCGAATGGCTCCGATTCTGCGACCAGGTGCTGGGCCTGCCGGCGCTCGCGCGCGACGACCGCTTCGCCACGAACGCGCAGCGACTCGCGAACCGGGTGGCGCTCGAGCGCCTGATCGAGGACCGCTTCCGGCGGCAGACGGCGGCAGATGTGACGGGCCGGCTCGAGCGGGCCGACATCCCGACGGCCGCCGTCAACGACCTCGCCGCGGTCGCCGCCCACCCGCAGCTCGCCGCGCGCGGGCGATGGACGACGGCCGGGACTCCGGGGGGCGAGATCCCGGCGCTCCTGCCCCCGCACAACCTCCACCGCGTCGCGCCCCGCATCGGCCCGGTCCCCGGGCTCGGAGAGCATGGCGACGAGATCCGGCGGGAGCTGGACGGTGGGCGCGACGGCGCCTGAGGGAGGTCCTACAGCGCGGCGCCCGCGCCGCGGCGCCAACGCTCGACTTCGATCACCAGGTTCTGGAGGTCACTGGGACTCACGCCGGGGACACGGGACGCCTGGGCGAGAGTGCGAGGCCGGAGGGCCGCGAGCTTCTGGCGCGCTTCGTACGTCAGCGACTGCATCTCGCCATACGGGAGCGCCGCATCGAGCGCGAATGCGCCCATCCGCCGCAGCCGGTCGGCCTGCTCCCGTTCGCGCGCAAAGTAGCCCTCGTACTTGATCTCGAGCTCGGCGGTCACGACCGGCTCGCGACCCAGCGTCGAGCCCACGCCGGCGGCCGCGAACAGGGCCTCCAACGACACGCCCTGGCGCCGCGCGAGCTCGATCGCCCGCACCGGCTGCGCGATCGGTGTGGTACCGGCCGCCGCCAGGAGCGACGCCACCTGCTCGGGCCGCACGGCGGTCGATTCGGCCAGTGCTCGCGCCTCACGCTCGGCGGCCAGCCGGTCGGCCACGATCGTCGCCTCGGTCCCGTCGTAGAGGGCGAGGTCCCGCGCGATCGGCGCGAGGCGCGCCAGGGCGTTGTCCTGACGGACGGTGAGCCGGAACTCGGAGCGCGAGGTGAAGAGCCGGTAGGGCTCGTCGACGCCGCGCGTCACGAGGTCGTCGATCAACACGCCGATGTACGACGTGTCCCGACCGAGGATGAGCGGTGGCCGCCCCCGCGTGGCCAGGGCCGCGTTGAGTCCGGCGAGCACGCCCTGCCCCGCGGCTTCCTCGTATCCGGTCGTGCCGTTGATCTGGCCGGCGAAGTACAGCCCCGCGACGGCCCGCACGGCGAGCGTCGGATCGAGCTGCGTCGGCGGATAGTAGTCGTACTCGATCGCATAGCCGGCGCGCGTCATCCGGACCCGCTCGAGCCCGGGCACCGACCGGAGGATCTCGAGCTGGACGGGCGCGGGCAGCGATGTCGAGAGGCCGTTCACGTACAGCTCGGCGGTGTCGTGTCCCTCCGGCTCGAGGAAGAGCTGGTGGCGGTCGGCGGCCGGAAACTTCACGATCTTGTCCTCGACCGACGGACAGTAGCGCGGACCGCGCGAGGCGATCGCGCCGCCGTACATCGCCGACTCGCCGATGTGGTCGGCGATGATGCGCTTCCCCGGCTCGAGCAGGAAGGTGATCCAGCACGGGAGCTGCGCCGGGTGCCGCGCGCCGGCGGCCGAGACGCGCGGGGCCGGCCAGAAGTGCGACCACGAGTAGTCGAACTGGTCGATCTCGCTCTCCTGACGGTCGAGCGCCGAGTAGTCCACCGAGCGCCCATCGATGCGCGGCGGCGTTCCGGTCTTGAACCGCCCCACCGTGAGCCCGACCGACTCGAGCTGCTCCGCGAGATGGGTGGCCGGCGCCTCACCGGCCCGGCCGCCGGCGAGCTGTCGATCGGTGCCGATGTGCATCCGGCCGCGTCCGAACGTCCCGGAGGTCACGACGACCGCCCGAGCTCCGAACCGCCGGCCTTCGATCGTCTCGATGCCGAGCACGCGCGGGATGCCGTCGCCCGAGCCCGAGTCGAGCAGCAGGCGCGCCACGGTCCCCTGGATCGGGTGGAGCCCGGCGTGTCGCTCGAGCAGCGACCGCACGGCGCGCCGATAGAGTCCCCGATCGCACTGTGCGCGCGGCGCCCAGACGGCTGGCCCCTTGCTCCGATTGAGCATCCGGAACTGGAGCATGGCGAGGTCGGTCGCCCGGGCCATGATCCCGCCCAGCGCGTCGACCTCGCGGACGACCGTGCCCTTGGCGACCCCGCCGATGGCGGGGTTACAGGACATCTGGCCGATGGTCTCGAGCGCGCTCGTCACGAGCGCGACGCCCGCGCCGAGCCGGGCCGCGGCGACCGCCGCCTCCGTTCCCGCGTGGCCGCCGCCCACGACGAGCACGTCGAACTCGGCTTCGGTCTCGAGGGTCCGGGATGCGGTCACGCCGGAAAGCTAACGCGACAGCGTGTGGGCTCTGCCGCCTCGACACCGCGGTGGCTGGGGACGGTGGCGTCCTGCGGGGTCTCGGCTGTCGCGGGGATCGCCGAGTGCGGGGCCCGGCGGGTTAGACTTCCGCGATATGCCGATCGCGCTCACGGCCGCCTATCCGACGCTCCTCGTCAGACGCGCAGCGTTCGAGCGGGTGGGACTCACGCGCGCGGCCCTCGACGCGCGGTTCGGTCTCACGCCCGACGAGTTTCAGGTCGAAGGCGATCTCATCGCGCTCGGCCCATTGGTCGGCGAGGACACGCTCACCGACACGATCGCGGAGCTCGAGCGGATGGGCCTCACCTACTTCGACGACTTCTTCGATCTGAGCGGGAACTGGCCGACGTGGCTCCGCCTCTACGCCGCCGCCATGTCGGCCGCGGCTCCCACCGAGGGCGGCCGGCCGGTCACGTAGTCGACCGGCCGGGCCGGGTTACAGCACGACGACCCCCAGGCGGGCGCCGCGGGTGACGGCTTCCGTGCGGGTGGAGACATCGAGCTTCTCGAAGATCGCGCCCACGTGCGCTTTCACCGTGTGGTCGGAGATGCCGAGCCGCCCGGCGATCTGCTTGTTCCCGAGGCCGTCGGCGAGCAGGTTGAGCACCTCCACTTCGCGGCGCGTGAGGCGCTCGACGGCGCGCGGCGTGGTGTCCACGGACGCCTCCGCTCGGGGCGCGGCGGCTCCGCCGGCCAATGCGCGGGCGACGGCCGGGTGCACGGCGACGAATCCCGTCGCCGCGGCCCGCGCGGCCGACTCGATCTCATCGTCGGTCGCCGACTGGGGGAGGAGCGCCCGTGCGCCGGCGCGCAGCGCGTCGCGGATGCTCCCACGCCCGTCGACCGACACCAGGAAGATCCCCGGTCGAACTTCGTGCATCTGCGGAAGACTAGCGGTCTGGCATCACCGCTCGCCGCGGTCACCGACCGTCACGCGGAGCTCGCGCGGCTGGCCCCCGCGGACGATCCGGATCGCGATCGAGTGACCGACACGGTCCGTGCCGAGCGCCGCCATCAGGTCGCCGGCGTGGCGGATCGGCTCGCCGTCGAGCGCGACCAGCACATCGCCCATCACGAGTCCCGCCTGGTCGGCCGGGCTCCCCGGCTCGACGGCAATCGTGATCGCGCCGCGGGCGCCGCCGGGTGGCAGGCCGAGCGACGTGGCAGTCGACGGGGGCAACCGGACCGGCTGCACGGCAATGCCCAGGTAGCCGTGCGGGATGCGCCCGTGCGCGAGCAACTGGTCGATGACGCGGTCGACGGTGGATGCGGGGACGGCGATCGGCGCGCCGCGGCCGAGTCCCGACGTGGTGACGCCGACGATCTCCGCCCCGCCCGCACCCGCTCGGGCGAGCGCGCCGCCCGAGAACCCGTCGTGGATCGCGAGGTCGAGGCGGATCATCCGATCGATCCTGCCGCCGCGCCACGTCCGCCACTCGCCGCCGGCGGTCCGGACGACGCCGAGGGTCGCGGTCAGGTCTCGGCCCGGGCGGCCGAGCGCGAGCACCAGCTCCCCGGGCCGGAGGTCCGCCGCGTCGCCGATCGGCGGCGCGGATCCGGCCGATCCGGCGCCGCTCGGCTCGAGTCGGAGCACGGCCAGATCGGTCGAGACATCGCGCCCGGCGAGCGTTGCGGCGGTCGTGGTCGCATCGCCGAGCGTGACCGTGATGTCCTGCTCGCGTCGGATCGTGTGGCTCGATGCGAGCACGATCCCCGGGCGCCAGAGGATGCCGCTCGCCGGGATGCGCTCGCGGGCGTGGATCGCGACCACCGCGGGACCGACCCGATCGGCGGCCGCTGCGAGGTCCGCTGAGAGCGCCGCCCAGGCGCCGGATCCGGAACTTCGTGCCATAGACCCTCCGTTGATGCCGATGATGACCCGCGTCGCGCTACTCGACGCGGCCGACGTCGAAGCATGACGCCAGCGCCGGCGCGGGTACATCGGCCGTTCGGGGGAGGCCCCTCGTACCGGGCACCGCAACGACGGCGTGCACCCCGGTGCCGCAGCGGGCACGCGGCCACGTTGGCACCGGGAACGACACCCACGGGGCGCCGTGATCCCTCGTAGGGGCGGCATTCATGCCGCCCGCGATTCGCATCCCGCACCAATGCCGGGCGGCATTCATGCCGCCCGCCGTTCGCATCCCACATGGATGCCGGCCGGCGTGGGATGCCGGCCGGGCGCGGTATTTCCCGCGCCGGGCGCCGTGTATCCCCAACCGCAACGGCGAACGGCGTGAATGCCTGGCCCGGCATGTCACGCGGCGCGTGGCATCCCGCACCAATGCCGGGCGGCATGTCGCGCCGCCCGCGGGACGCCGGCCGGCCGGGCGTCGGTGCGAAATGCGGATCGCGGGCGGCATGAATACCGGGCCAGGCATCGGTGCGGGATGCGAATCGCGGGCGGCATGAATGCCGCCCCTACCGGGGGGCGACGGGACGCGGGCGGGGTGACGTGCCGAACGGCGGGCGGCGGGCGGCATGAATGGCGCCCCGGCATCGGTGTGGGATGCGCGTCGCGGGCGGCATGAATGCCGCCCCTACGCGCGGGGGCGCGCGGCGCGGGCGGCGGGACATGGCGAACGGCGGGCGGCATGAATGCCGACCGTACGGGTACACGCCCGGCGACGTGCGCGGACGGCGGCCCCGACATCGCGTCCGTCGTTGCTGTTTCCGGTACCAGGGGCAATCGCGTCGCGATTGCCCCTGGTACCATCCAAAAAATCCCGTTCCTTTGGTGGCCGCGGGACGCGGACGGGGCGACATGCCGCCCGGCATCGGTGCGGGATGCGAGTCGCGGGCGGCGCGACATGCCGCCCGGCATCGGTGCGAAATGCGAGTCGCGGGCGGCATGAATGCCGCCCCTACACGGGGCGGCCTGGCGGCCGCCCCTATGGGATGTCGTACTGCACCGTCGCGTACACCGTGGCCGGCTGGCCGGGCGTGATGAAGTAGCCGGACTCCAGCTCGCGATACTGCGTGTCGAGGACGTTGCGGACGCCGATCTCGAGCCGTGCCCCCTGGCCGATGCGGACGCTGCCGCTCGCGTTGACGAGCGCGAACGCCGGGCGGGTGAGCCCGATCGCCTCCTCGAACGGGGTGTACTTGCCATTGAAGTTGGTGTCGAGGCGGAGTCGCCAGATCGCGTGCGGCGGCGCGAGATCGATCGCCGCATCGCCGACGAACCGCGACGTATTGAAGACCGTCTGCCCCGAGTAGTCGATTCCGTTGCCGGCGTCGACGAACCGCGTGTACTTCGCGTCGAGCACCGTGACATTGGTGGAGAGCACGACCGCCGGGGACGCGGTCAGCCGCCCCGTCACGTCGACCCCGCGGCGCCGGCTCGGGCCGCCGCTGATCGTCGTCACGCCGTTGAATACCTGCTCGTTGCTCAGATCCATGCGGAAGGCGGCGGCGTCGAGCGATAGCCGCCCACGAGCGATCTTGACCCCGGCCTCGTAATCCCAGACCGTGATGAACGGCACCCTGGGATCGAAAATGACCCCGTCAGCCTGGCGGAAGCCGCGGGAGACGTTGGCGTAGACGCCGAGCCAGGGGAGCGCGCGCACGAGCAGCCCCGTCTTCGGGGAGAAGATGCCCTTGCTGTGCTGGAGACTCACCGTCGGCCCGAGCACGTAGAACGGGGCAGCCGGCGAGCTGTCGATCGACGACGGAACGCGCGCCGCGCTCGAGAGCTGGTCGACCCGCGCGCCGAGATCGACGCGCACGAACGGCGTCGCGTCGAACGAGGACTCGACGAACAGCCCGCCCGACCCCTGATGCGCGTGCACCAGCCCGAAGGGGATCGAGTCCTGCCGGAACGCGCTCGCGCGCTCCCCCCAGTTCTCGTAGTGCGAGTGGTCGTACCGCGCCTCGCCGCCGAAGGTGACGTGCAGGTGCGACGTCGCGTATGTGAGCGCGCTCGTCGCGCCGCCGCCATACCGGCCGTCGTACTCCCGGGTCTCGACGCCGCTCCCCTCGCGCAGCCCACCCAGTCCGGGCGGCGTGCTGAGCCAAAAGTTCCAGGTTCCCTGGGTCGAGAAGAGCGTCGTTCGCCACTCGAGGTCGGGCGACAGCATCACGCGGAGACTCGCGCGCTCCTGCGCACGCCGCTTGAACCCGCCGTCCCCGAGGTTCGACACGACGTTGTATCGCCTGCTGAGGTACGAGAGCGTGTCGAGGAATCCGGGGGAGTTGTACGTCGTCGCGTACAGCTCCGTCCCGACGTCCAGCGTCGTCCGCCGCGAGAGATCGTGCACGAAGCGGCCGTGAACCTGTCCGACCTGGTTCTCGTCGTGCGGCCGCCAGCCGTCGTCGTGTGTACCACGAATCCCGAGCACGCCGCTCGTGCCGCCGTGGTCGAAGCCGGTCAGCACCGACCCCAGGTAGCGCCCGAAGTTGCCTGCCTGGAGCTCGGCCCGGGTGCCCTGGACGCGCTCGACCGTGCGCACGTTCACCACGCCGGAGAACGCGAAGTTCCCGAACAGGGGGCTGGTCGGCCCCTTGATCACGTCGATCCCGCTCACCGCCTCCGGGAAGATGAGGCTGAAATCGTTGTAGCCTTCCGCGTGCCCGTTCACGGGCTCGTTGATCGGGACGCCGTCGATCCAGAGTGCAATGTCGGTCGAGTGGTCGGAGCTGAATCCGCGGATCGACAGGTCCGACGCGAACCCCGGCCCCTGCCCCTGCTCGTGCACTTCCACGCCGGCGGTCTCGCGCAGTAGCTCCCACGGCGAGTTGGCCGGCGTCTGCGCGATGATGCTCGGCGTCACTCGCACGACGTCGATCGGCTCCGACGGATGCACGGGCGTGGTGGTGATCGTGATCGCGCCCAGATGGGCGAGGTGGGCACCGGTGCGGGCGATCGAGTCCGCCCGCGCGGCCAGCACCCGCGCGCGGACGCTGTCGGCGTGGGCGCGGCCAGGCGGCTGCGGGATGTGACCGGTGACCGTATCCGCGTACGCGGCGGCCGCGGCGCTGTCGGCGGCGGTGGTCACGCCCTGGGCGGTGTCGGTCGGGGCCTGCGCGGCCACTCGCCGCACCGGAAGTACTGCCAGGAGCGCCAGCGTGGCGACGCCGCCGATCCGACGACGTGTCATCCCGCGTGGCTCGCGTGGCTCGCGTGGCTCGCGTACCTCGGGCGGACGCTGGTCGAGCGGGTGATCGGATGGGTGCGCCGGCCGGCCCAGGGCTCGGCGCGCGCGCACGTGTGGCATGAACACAGTCGATGGTCTCCGCACGGGGAGGTGCGGCCCGGGCGGGAATGCCCGGGCCGATCGCGGTGCGCGGACGCGCACCGCCCCTAGCGACCCCGGATGTCCGAGGTCAGGCGCGGAGCGAGGGAGGACCGAGTGGGAGCGGGAGAACGACGTCCGGCGCAGAGCTCGCCTGGACGGTGGCCGTGGGCAGCGGCGATGCGGCCGCGACCTCGATCGGCACGACCGGCAGGGCGACGAGACGCCCTGCGGCCAGGGTTACGAGGCCGGTGACGCAGCATGCGCCCGGACACGTGCAGTGATGCCCGTGATGGTGGGCCGGGTCGATCGGTGCGCTGCCGCCCCCGCCCCCGCCAGGCCCGCCATGAGCGCAGTGAGACGCGGTGGTCGCCGCCGGGCCCGTCGGCGCACAGGGTGCGGCGCCATGCGGCCCATCGTGTGACGCCCCATGCGGCTGGCCGTGCGATGCGAGGTGCGACGCGAAATGCGACCCGGCGAGATGCGACCCGGGAGCGCTCGCGCCGTGCATCATCAGGCCGCCGTGCTCCGGGCAGACGTGCGACCCGAGCCCGGCCGCCACGGCGGTCGACCAGAGGCCGAGCGCGGCGGCGCATGTCCGCATCCATGGAGACCGGGTGTACCGGGTGGGCCGGCGCATCCGTCGAATGTACACCTGGGGGTGACGGCCCGCTCAGGCCTGCTTCGTCAGCTCGGACGGCTGGGGTTGCGGGGTGAGCGGACCGTGGCGCAGGAGTCCCTCCCACCCGCAGTTGAGGCACCAGCTCGAGCGGAGCGACGGGACGAGCCGGTTCCAGGCCCCGGTCTTGAGGCGTGCCGTCGGCGCATCACAGTTGGGGCATCGATCCCCGCGCGGGAGGATGTAGAAGAACACGATCGTGGCGGCGACGATCCGGAGCACGAACAGGCCGCCGAAGATCAGCACGAAGATCGTAGCGTCGGACATACGCGCCTCCCGCCGTCGGGGGGGAGTCTCGCGGGCAGGGTGGCTCCCCAACGTCTCGCGGCATGTGCCGTGCCGGAGCCAAACTACAACCGTGCTTCGACGCGAGCCCAGGGCTCGACGTAGGCGACGCCGTCCTCGACTCGCTCGATGACGACCTCTCCGCCGACCACGAGCCGGGCGCCGTCCAGCCCCCGCGCCGGCATCCTGCGCGAGACGCCATCCACCTGGAGCTCGATCTCCCCCTCCGCCCCCTCCCCCCCTTCCGCCCCCTCGCCCACCTCGCCACCTCCACCAGCCGCCCCGGCTTCCGCCGCGCTGCCCTCACCACGGGCCGGGCCCTCGCGGGAGACGGTCCGAACGCGGGCGAGCGCGCCCTGGAGCACGTATCGCTCGTCGATCACCTCGGCCCGGGCGGCCGGGATCGCCCAGGCGGCGACGAGCGTCAGCGCGCCGGCCGCGCCGGCGGCCCCGGCGGCTCCGGCGATCCCGACGTCGGCGCCGGGTCCGAGCCGCGAGTAGCGGGCGAGCAGATAGCCCGTCGCGCCGAACACCGTCGCGAAGCCCGCGACCATCGGCACGTTGATGGCGAAGCGGTGCGCAGGTGCCGCGGCCGTCGTCGGGGTGGTCGATACGGGGGTCGCCGAGGGGGCCGGCGGTCGCGCGCGGGCCGGGCGCTCGATCCCGTTGAACATCGCCCGGACGCCGAGGAGCAACCCGAGCACGAACGCGCCGAGGAAGGCGTAGGCCATCGCTCAGCTGCCCAGGTATGTGTGGAACCACGCCAGCGTGCGCGGCCAGGCATCACGCGCCGCCGCGAGGTTGGCGGCGCCCTGCGCGTCGTGTGCGTCGTCCTGGGCGCGGAGGAAGCCATGTCCCGCCCCGCTGTAGACCTGGTCCGCGTAGGTCTTGTGGAGTTGCTTCATGGTCGAATCGGTGGCGGGGACCGTCGCCGAGATCCGCTCGTCGTTCCCGCCGTAGAGGCCGAGCACGGGGGCGCGGGCGTTCCCGAGCTGATCGCTGGCGGGCGGCGGGCCGTAGAAGACCACCGTCGCCTTGAGGGCTGGTGTCCCGGCGGGCGCTGTCGCGACATCGTGGGCGAACGAGACCCCGCCGCCCCAACAGAAGCCGACCGTGGCGTAGACCGGCAGGGCCGACGGGAGATGCGTGGCGTAGGCGGCGGCCGCGTCGATGTCACGGTGGACCGCTGCGGGGTCGAGCGCCCGCACGGCCCGCACACCCTCATCGGGAACCATCGTATCCGGGGCCTGCGGTGGAAGCGTCCGGTGGATGAGATCCGGGACGATCGCGATGTAGCCATCGGCCGCGACCTGGTCTCCGACCGCCTTGATCCACGTGCTCATGCCGAAGATCTCGTGAATCACGACCACGACCGGCACCTTGTGATCGACCTGCGGATAGAAGACCCAGGCGCGGATGCTGTCGCCGGGCACGCCCGGCGTCGGAATCATGACATACTCACGGTGTCGCGGCGAGCGCGCGAGGGCTTCGGCGGCCGAACTGGCCGACGGCGGCGTCGGCGCCAGCCGCGTCGCTGGCGGGTGGCCATGTCGGACGGCGGCCAGTTGGGCGAGCAGCACATGGCGCCGCAGCAGGAGTCCGGCCGCGAGCACGATCGCGACGACGAGAACGGGGAGCGGGACCGAGCGTGGAACCGGGCGGCGCGAGCGCGAGGGCACAGGGGATGGGGCGGGTTGGCTGGACAGTGGCGTGCGCATGGTGCCGATCCGGTACAGGGTTGCAGTCGTCGTCGTCGTCGTCGTAGGGGCGGCATTCATGCCGCCCGCTGGCATTCCGTGCCGATCCCGGGCCGGCATCATGCCGCCCGCTGGCATTCCGCGCCGGGATCGGCGGCACGCATGCCGGCCGCCGTTCGGCATGTCATGCCTGCGGTTGGCGGGTGGCGTTGGATGGCCGCGTCTCCTGGCCGAGAACAATATGTCACCGCGCCGGCTACCAACCTTGCGATATATCGGCAGCCGTCTTAAGATATATCTCACGTAATTACTCGAGAGGTGGACCGATGTTCGGAGAGTGGAGGGAGTGGGGGTGCGGGCCCCGAGGGGCGCGCGGGAGTCGGGGCGGGGGCTGGGGCTGGGGGTGGGGCGGGTTCGGCGGACCGTGGGGCGGTGGGCCGGGTCCGCGCGGGCAGCGCGGCGGGTTCCGCGGGCGGATGTTCGAGCAGGGGGATCTCAAGTACGTGATCCTGCAATTGCTGAGCGACAAGCCGCGGCACGGTTACGAGATCATCAAGGCGCTCGAGGAGCGGCTCGGCGGCACGTACTCGCCCAGCCCCGGCGCGGTCTATCCCACGCTCACCATGCTCGAGGAGATGGGGTACGCACGGGCGACCGAGAGCGATGGGAAGCGGATCTACGAGATCACGCCCGAGGGCCGCGCCTACCTGGAGCAGAACAAGGGCGCCGTCGATGAGATCTTCGATCGCATCGCCGGGTTCGCGACGAGCTTCTTCGGCCCACCGATGGTCGAGGTCCATCAGGCGTTCAAGAACATCGCGCGCGCCACCTACGCGACGGCCACGCACCTCAAGGATCCGGAGCGCCTCAAGCGCATCCGTGAGATCCTCGAGCGGGCGGCCGCCGAGATCGAGGGCGTGGGCAGAGCCTAGTCCGAGTCGGATGCGCGTGGGCCGCTGGCAGTTTTGCGGCCCGCAGGGCATCCTTTGCCCCACCGGCGACTGCATGGCGCAGTCGCCGCCCGTGTGTGGGGGGATCTGTGGCCGACCAGGCGACTCGGACTGTGCCGCGCACCGGCGAGGTCGACCGGCCCGGAGCGGCCGACATGTCCGCCGGGGGAGAGCGAGCCGAGGGAGAAGGCGGGCGGGTCCGGGAGCGGCTCGCCCTCCAGGGCCTCGACTACGCGATCGCGCCCGAAGCGAACCGGCTCGCATACATGCTGGGCGGGCTCACGTTCTCCGGCATCCTGCTGCTGATCGCGACCGGGCTCGTGCTCGACCAGTACTACAACCCCAGCCCGATCGCGGCCCACGACAGCGTCGTCTACATCATGACGCGGGTGGCGCTCGGCGGCTGGATCCGGGGACTCCACTACTGGGCCGCGAGCATCGTCCTGGTGACGGTGTTCTTTCACACCTGCTGGGTCTTCTGGCGGCGCAGCTATGTGCGGCCGCGCGAGGTGACCTGGTGGGCGGGCGTCGCGCTCCTGATGGTGCTCTTCGCGCTCGCGTTCACGGGAACAGTCCTGCGCGCGGACCAGGAGGGTGGCGAGGCGCTCGCCCACGCGATCGCGGGGGCGAAGCTGTCGGGTCCGCTCGGGGTCCCGCTGAGCCCCGATTTCGCCCAGAGCACGAATCTCCTCAGCCGGTTGCACAGCGCCCACGTCAGTCTCCTGCCGCTCACGATGCTCCTGCTCGTGGGCCTGCATTTCTGGCTCATCCGCACGCTCGGGATCAATTCGCGGCAGCCCAGGACGAGCCGTTTTTCCGAGCATCTTCCCAGGCTCACGGGGTACGCCCTGCTGCTGGTCGGGCTCGCAGGGCTGCTCGCCGCGTCCTTCCCGCCCCCGATCGGCCACCCCTCGGTCGAGGGGTTCGAGGTGACCAAGCCCTACTGGCCGTTCCTCTGGATCTACGTGGTCGAGAACTCGATGGGCATCACCGGCATGGTGATCGCTCCGATCGTGATCTTCGGGTTCCTGTTCCTGGTCCCGTTCATCGATCGCCCGCGCGACGGCCGCGGACGCCACAAGCTCGTGACCGTGCTGGCGCTCATCGTGCTGGCGTGCTACGTCGGCGGGATCGTGTACGGCTTCTTCGCCCCACAGAAGTCCCACCTCGGGATGCAGATGTGATGTCCCCATGCTGACGCGTCACCTGCCTGCCGTGGGTCGCGGTGCACCGCGAGCGACCGCGCCCCGGCAATCCGGTCTATCCCCCCTCGCGTCGCTCTCGCCGCGTGCGTCGCTCGCCTCCCGCGGCGCGTGGGCGCGGGTGCCCACCGGGCTCGCGCTCGCCGTCGTGGCAACGGTCGTCTCGCCCGCGATCCGTGCCGACGCGCACGAGACGGGCGCGATCCGGGTCGCCGCCAAGGAGGTGCCGATCGGCGGCCGCATCGATGTCACGGGCGAGAAGCTGCCGAAGCACGAGTCGCTGACGCTCCAGCTTCGCGGGATTCTCGACAACTACGATGTCGGCCGGGTGACGACGGATACCGCGGGCCGGTTCGCGGCGCAGCTTCCCGTGCCGCCGGCCGCACCCGCGGGGACGTACACGCTGGTCGCGATCGCCTCCGACGGTGACGTGACCGCGCGTGCCGATCTCGTCGTCACGCCCGCCGGCACGACGACCGCCGCCGGGGGCGCTGCGGGCGCTGCCGGCGACACTGGATCGAGCGCCGCGGCGGGCGGCGGTGCGAGTACCGGCGGCGGCCACGACATGGCCGGCATGCCCGGCATGAGCGGGATGACCGGCCCGCACGCGACCGCCGAGCCGATGGTGATCGCGAGCACGACCACGCCCGCCCAGTGGGCGATCATCTGGGCCCTCATCGTCGCGAGCGTCGTCGCCGGCATCGCCCTCATCCGGCGAGCCCCCACTTCACACCACGCGCGAGGAGGGCCGGCGACGGACAGCCGCTAGCGCGCGTATCGGCCGCGGTTCTACCGGCCGGTCGCTCGGAGCGACGCGATCTCGGACTCGGCGCTGGCGCGCATGCGCTCGGCGAGGGTCCTGAGTTCGGGGTGTGTCAATTGCGGCGCGTAGCGGTCGATCAGCTCGATCCCGCGCTGATCGAGGGCGGCGACATCGGCGCGGAAGGCACGATCGTAAGCGGCGCCCGATCGCGTCGCGAGCGCGGCGGCGGTCGCGGAGTCGGCGTGCGAGACGCGTGGCGAGTAGCTGTCGTGAAAGAGCCCGGTCAGCGCGGCACGCAGGTGGTCCATCTCATCGTCGTGTGCCTTGTCCACCCGCTGGGCTGCGGTCTTCGCCGCTGACGCCCCGGGCCGGTGCATCGCGCCGTGCGCGAGGAGGGCGATCCCGCGATTGAGATCCGCCATCTCCCGCAGGAACTGCTGGTCGGGCCCGCCCCCTCCCCCGCTGCTACTCGCAGCACCGCCCTGCGCCCGGAGCGGCGTCGCGATGGCGAGGAGCGGGACCAGGGCCGTCCCCAGCACCCGGGCCAGGCGCCGGCGCGCGCGCACCCGCGGAGCTCGAGCGACCATCGCTGACGAGCGACTACCCATCGGAACCTCGAGGAGAACGGTGGCGGGATCGACCGATGTCAAATTACACCCGCACACGCCGCATCGACCTCCCCAGGTCCGACCGCCGCCGCGCCGGGCGCACCGAGCGGCCAGGTGCTCCGCGGCGGACGGCCGCGCGCGACCCCGTATCTTCCGGGCATGTCGAGACGGGCCGCACGCGAGGTGCGCTACGCCGGAGCATCCCTCGACCGCGCGGCCGACCGGCGATCGGACGCCGAGTGGATCGCCGCCATGGCCGCGGACCCGCGCGCCCGCGTGCTTCCCATCTGGCGGGACAAGAACCTGGTCGCGAACCTGGTCGCGAACCTGGGCGGGCCCGACGGCGCCGGCGGCACCGGCGCCGCGCCGATCGGTGCACCGAGCGATGCGAGCCCACACGCGGGACCACCGGCCGGTCCGCGCGCCGGGGCGTGGGCGGGGCCACCGCTCTCGGTCGACGACCGCGACGGGCGCGCGCTGACGTTCCTGGGCATCGATGCCACCGGCCCGGTGTTCGCCGCCGACGTGTCGCACCTCGAGGGCACGGCCCTCGCCGCCGGCGCCGCGGGCGGGACGTTCCTCGATCTTCGACATGCCGGCCCGCTCGTCGACGCGCACGACGCAGCCCTCATGGCCTTCGCGCGGGCCATCACCGGCTGGCACCGCCGGGCGCGCTACTGCGGCGTGTGCGGCGCAGCGACCGAGAGCCGGCAGGGCGGGCACATGCGCCGGTGCCGCGATGCGAGCTGCGGCGCCGAGCTCTTCCCGCGGACCGATCCGGCGGTGATCATGCTCGTGGAACACCCTGCGGACACGGCGCGCGACGCCCGATGCCTGCTCGCCCACCACAATCGGCTGCCGCCGCGCAGCTACACCACTCTCGCCGGGTTCGTGGAGCCCGGCGAGACGCTGGAGCAGGCGGTCGCGCGCGAGGTGCTCGAGGAGACCGGCGTACGCATCGCCCAGGCGACCTACCTGGGATCCCAGCCGTGGCCTTTCCCCCACTCGCTCATGATCGGCTTCCGCGCCGTTGCCGAGGCGGGCACGAGCGACGCCATCACGGTCGACCGGGCCGAGCTCGAGGACGCACGATGGTTCACGGCGACGGAGCTCGACCGCTTCGGCGAGTGGGGCGACACCACCGCCGAGTACCAACTGCCGCGCCGCGACTCGATCGCGCGCATGCTGGTCGAGGCCTGGCGCGCCGAGCACGCCGAGGGGGTCAGGCCAAGGCGGCGTCGAGCTCGATCTTCACGTTCCCCTTGAGCGCGCCGGAGACCGGGCACCCATCCTTGGTCGCCTGAGCCGCCTTCTGGAAGGCGTCGGCCGAGGCGCCCGGGACGGTGGCGCGCACGGTGAGCTTCATCGTCGTGATCTTGAACCCCTCGCCGACCCGGTCGATCGTGCACGCCGCCGCCGCCTCGATGCGCTTGGCGGGCGTCCCCGCTTTCTCCAGTCCCAGGCTCAGCGCCATCGCGTAACACGCGGCCTCCGCCGCCGCGAGCAGTTCCTCCGGGTTCGACCCCTTGGCGTTCTCGAACCGCGTCCCGAACGAATACGAGGCGTCGAGCGCGCCGCTCTCCGTCTTCACCGTCCCCTTCCCCTGTTGCAGTCCCCCTTCCCACACGGCGGTCGCGCGACGAGTCGGCATTGCGAAAGCTCCTTCGAGGTGTGTGATGAGGGACGAAAGATACCGAGGACCCGGCGGCCGCCGCGGGAGTCTCCGCGGACTGTCCGTTCCTGGGACGACCCGTCCCGGGCGCGCACGACGGGGCCCCCGCCGAGGCTGCCGCCAGTCCATCCAAGCCATTGCGTGGCGGAGCGTTACGGCCTGCGCCCGGTGTGGCGCAGGTCTTCCGTACGGGAGACGCCGTGGACATCATCCGGACCCCACCCCGCAGGACCCGCCGCTACTGGCTGGCGACGGCCGGCGTCGTCGCGCTCGCGTCGGCGACCCTCGCCGTCAGCCGACTCGAGTCGCGGCCACCATCGGTCGAGCGCGGCACGCTCATGATCGATTCCGTTCGACGTGGAACGATGCTGCGTCAGGTTCGTGCCCCGGGCACGCTCGTGCCGGAGCACGTGCGCTTCATCTCGGCCCTCACTGCGGGCCGCGTCGAGCAGCTCCCGATTCGGCCGGGGGCCCGCGTCACGCCGTCGACCGAGCTGCTCGAGTTGAGCAATCCCGACGTGCAGCTCGAGGCCCTGACCGCGCAGCAGCAGCTCGCGGCCGCGCAGGCCCAGCTCATCACCAATCAGGCGCAGCTCGAGAACGAGCAGCTCACGGCTCGCGGACAGCTCGCGACCGCGATCGCCGACTCCGCCAACGCCGCCCGGCGCTCGGCGACCGCCGACGCGCTCGACCGGAAGGGGTTCGCCGGCCGCATGGAGGTCGACAGCGCACACGAGAGGATGCACGAGGCCGCCGAGCGGGTGGCGGCGGCGCGCCAACAGGTCCAGGTGCTGACCACGTCGCTCGGCGAGCAGCTCGCCGTCCAGCGGCAGCAAGTGGACCGCCTGAAAGCGATCGTCGAGTTCCAGGCCCAGCGCGTCGCGTCGATGCACGTCGTCGCTGGCGATAGCGGCGTCCTCGAGGAGCTCTCCCTTCAGCTCGGGCAGTGGGTCACGCCCGGCACGGTGCTCGCCAAGGTCGCCCAGCCGGGGAAGCTCAAGGCCGTGCTCAAGGTCCCCGAGACACAGGCCAAGGACGTCGCGGCCGGGCAGGTGGTCGCCGTCGACACGCGCAACGGCGTCGTCCCGGGCCGCGTGACGCGGATCGATCCGAGCGTGCAGAACGGGACCGTGAACGTCGAGGTGGGGCTCGAGGGGCAGCTGCCGGCCGGCGCGCGGGCGGACCTGAGCGTCGACGGCACGATCGAGATCGAGCGGCTCGACAACGTGCTCTACGTCGGCCGCCCCGCCTTCGCCCAGCCGGACGCGAGCGTCGGCCTCTTCAAGCTCGACTCGCGCGGCACCACCGCCGTTCGCCAGACGGTGACGTTCGGGAGTGCCTCGGTGACCACGATCGAGGTGCGCGGCGGACTCAAGGCCGGCGACCGCGTGATCATCTCCGACATGTCCGCGTGGGACAACGCCAACAAGGTGCGCATCGAATGACGACCGTCAGCTCCCCCACGTCGTCCCCTCTCACGCCCCCGCCGAACGATGGCGGGTCGGCGCTGATCCGGCTCGAGGGGATCACCAAGGTGTTCTACACGGACGAGATGGAGACGCACGCGCTCGCCGAGGTCCACCTGGAGATCAAGGAGGGCGAGTACATCGCGATCGGCGGGCCGTCGGGCTGCGGGAAGACGACGCTGCTCTCGATCCTGGGGCTCCTCGACACGCCGACGAGCGGGCAGTACACGCTGGCCGGCCAGCCGGTCGGCTCCCTGTCGGCGGCCGACCGGGCGCGGGTGCGGAACCGGCAGATCGGGTTCATCTTCCAGGCATTCAACCTCATCGGTGATCTCACGGTCTACGAGAATGTCGAGCTGCCGCTCACCTACCGCGGCATGGCGTCCTCGGAGCGGCGGGAGCGGGTGCAGCGGGCGCTCGAGCGCGTCGGGATGGCGCACCGCACCAAGCACTACCCGGCGCAACTCTCGGGCGGCCAGCAACAGCGCGTCGCGGTCGCGCGGGCAGTGGCCGGCGACCCGCTGATCCTGCTCGCCGACGAGCCGACGGGGAACCTCGACTCGCAGAACGGCGAGGCGGTCATGGGGCTTCTCCACGAGCTGCACGAGGGCGGCGCGACGATCTGCATGGTGACCCACGACCCCCGGTTCGCCCGCCACGCCGAGCGGACGGTCCATCTCTTCGACGGTCGGGTGGTCGAGGAAGAGCAGGGGCCGCGCCGCGCCGCCGACGAGGCGACCCTCGGCCAGAGCGGATTCGGGGTCGCGTGACGCGGGACCGGCTCGCCGTCGACCCGCGCTCCGCGCCGCGGTCGCTCCGACGCACGCGCGGCGTCACGACGGTGGCGGTGCTCGCGTCCTCCGTGCCCGCGCGGCGCGCGACCCGGATCGATCCGGTCGCCGCCCCGAGGTCCGCGTGATCTGGTCGCGACGCTCCGCCGGCCGGGAGGCGCCCGAGGGGGCGGTCGGCGTGGGGCCGGCCGCCGCACCGCTCGCGGTGAGCGGACCCCTCATCGCGCTCCACAACCTCGAGCGGTTCTACGAGGCCGGGGGACAGCGCACGTACGTGCTGCGGAACATCACGCTCGAGATCGCGTCCGGCGACTTCGTGTCGATCATGGGACCATCGGGCGCCGGCAAGTCGACGCTCCTCAACGTGCTCGGGATGCTCGACAGCGGCTGGAGCGGAGAGTACCAGCTCGCCGGCCAGCCGGTGCACGCGCTGTCGCACAAGGCCCGCATCGCGCTCGGCCGTCGCCACATCGGGTTCGTCTTCCAGCAGTATCATCTGCTCGATGACCTCACGGTCGCCGAGAACCTCGACGTCCCGCTGTCGTACCGCGACGTGCCCAAGTCGGAGCGCCAGGCGCTTGTCGCCGACGCGCTCGACCGCTTCGGGATCGTCGGGAAGAAGGATCTCTACCCGCGCCAGCTCTCGGGTGGCCAGCAGCAGCTCGTCGGCATCGCCCGCGCCGTGATCGCGCGGCCGGCGGTGATCCTCGCCGACGAGCCGACCGGGAACCTCCACTCGAGCCAGGGGCGTGAGATCATGGCGCTCTTCCGCGAGCTCAACGCCAGCGGTACGACGATCGTCCAGGTCACGCACTCGGAGGAGAACGCCGCCGCGGGTAAGCGGGTCGTCGAGCTGCGCGACGGCTGGATGACATGATCACCGCCGGTCCGATGCCCGATACTGTTGCGACCACATCGACTGTCCGCCTGCCGCGGGTCCTCGTCGCCGACGATCAGCCGGACATCCTCGAGGCCGTGCAACTGCTGCTCAAGGGCGAGGGATACGAGGTCGAGACGGCGCTGTCACCGTCCGGGATCCTCCTCGCCGTCCAGCGTCACGACTTCGACGCGGCCCTGATCGATCTCAACTATGCCCGGGATACGACCTCGGGCGCCGAAGGGCTCGACCTGCTCGGGCGGATCCGGGCGGTCGATCCGACGCTCCCCGTCTCGGTCATGACCGCGTGGGGCAGCGTCGACGGCGCGGTCGAGGCGATGCGGCGCGGCGCCTATGACTACGTGGAGAAGCCGTGGGACAACGCGCGGCTGCTGCTCATGGTCCGGCGCCAGGTGGAGATGGGTCGCGCGCTGCGCGCCGGCCGGCAGCTCCAGACCGAGATCGAGACCCTGCGGGGCACGGCGGGGCGGCCGCTGTTGATCGCGGAGTCGCCGCGGATGCGGCCCGTGCTCGACCTCATGGCCCGGATCGCGCCGTCCGACGCCAACGTCCTCATCACCGGTGAGCACGGCACCGGGAAGGAGCTCGTCGCGCAGTGGCTCCATGCCGCGTCGGCGCGCGCGACCAAGCCGTTCACCGCCGTCAACCTGGGCGGGCTCTCGGAGGGGCTCTTCGAGAGCGAGTTGTTCGGTCACGTCCGGGGTGCCTTCACGGATGCCAAGACGGACCGGGCCGGCCGGTTCGAGCTCGCTGACGGCGGGTCGCTCTTCCTCGACGAGATCGCCAACATCTCGCTCTCGCAGCAGGCGAAGCTCCTCCGTGTGCTTCAGACGCGCGAGGTGGAGCGGGTGGGATCATCCCGCACCAAGCGGGTCGACGTCCGCATCCTCGCCGCGACCAACGCCGATCTGCGCGAGGAGGTGAGCGCCGGGCGGTTCCGTGAGGACCTGCTCTTTCGGATCAACACGATCGAGATCCCGCTTCCGGCGCTCCGCGATCGCCGGGAGGACATCCTGCCGCTCGCGCGTCATTTCCTCGACCGCCATGCCCAGCGCTACGGGCGGCGCGGGCTGACGCTGGACGCGGGGGCCGCGCAGGCGCTGCTCACGCACAGCTGGCCGGGGAACGTGCGGGAGCTGGACCACGCCGTCGAGCGCGGCGTCCTGCTCGCGCAGGGGACGAGCGTTCGCGCGGGTGACCTCGGACTCCGTCCGCCGGGCCCGCCGGCCCGGCTCGAGGACCTGACGCTCGCCGAGGCCGAGCGGGCGATCATCGAGCGCGCGCTCGCCCGGTTCGGCGGCAACGTGAGTCAGGCCGCCCGGGCGCTGGGCCTCAGTCGCAGCGCCCTCTATCGCCGCCTCGAGAGCAACGGGCAGGTGTAGGGGCGGCCGCCAGGCCGCCCCGCGGTAGGGGCGGCATTCATGCCGCCCGCCGTTCGCATCCCGCCCCGATGCCGGGACGGCCGCGTCCCGCGGCCCCGGTGTAGGGGCGGCATTCATGCCGCCCGCGATTCGCATCTGCACCGATGCCTGGCCCCGCATTTCGCGCGGGTCCCGCGTCCCGCGGCCACCAATGGAACGGGTTTGTTGGATGGTGTCAGGGGCAATCGCGACGCGATTGCCCCTGACACCGGGAACAACAACGACAGGTGCGATGACGGCACCGTGGCGTGCGGGCGTATGGTGCCCCCGGCACCGCGAACGACGGGTGCGACCATCGGCGGGCGTGGGCGTTGGCACCACGGCGCGTGCCCGCCGGGAACAACCACGGCGGGCGCGACGCGGGTGCCGCCGCGCACGGGGCAAACGTGCGCGCACCGTAGGGGCGGCATTCATGCCGCCCGCGACCCACATCCCGCACCGATGCCTGGCCCGGCATGCCGCGCCGCCCGCGATTCGCACCCCGCACGGATGTCTGGCCCGGCATGTCGCG